>Ga0224496_10000270_pt1 | contig 37325 bp, 36 predicted proteins | sample SF_Jul11_sed_USG_2_FD_168127 | JGI IMG/M metagenome (GOLD analysis project Ga0224496, IMG submission 168127) | Sediment microbial communities from San Francisco Bay, California, United States - SF_Jul11_sed_USGS_8_1 | ecosystem: Environmental > Aquatic > Marine > Sediment | place: USA...
ACTCCGGCGCAGCACTTTTCCGCCAGGGGTATTTTTGACCGGAACAAGACGTTGTGGGGCTCCTGGGTGATCGCCGGGCCGGAGAGCCGGGTCTTTTTCAGCGGGGACACTGGGATGTTCGACTGCTTCAAGGATATCGGAGAGCGGTACGGCCCCTTCGATTTCACCCTGATGCACATAGGCGCCTACGCCGAAGTATGGCCCCAGGCGCACATGACACCGGAGGAGGCGATCCAGGCGCATCAGGATCTGGGGGGTAAAATATTCATTCCCATGCACTGGGGAACTTTTCGCATGGCCTTCCACCCATGGAAGGAACCAGCGGAACGGTTCTATGCCGAAGCGCTCCGCCGGAAGATATCCTTCTCCACGCCCAGGGTCGGCCAGATCGTCGAGAATCCAGTTCCGCTCCCCATGGAGCCATGGTGGCGGGAGATGGAATAGCCACGGACCGCGGCCATCCCCCTCCCTCCGGGTCAGATCATTTAAGGGTCTTTAGGAAATCAACCAGATCTGTGATCTCCTGCTCTGTGAGCTTCTTGGTCTTGTGCTTTGGTTTCGGCTTACCCACGCTTCCCACGGAGGCCTTCAAGGTTTTGGTGTAGCCTTCATCCGCAGTCCATGTGGCGGGTGCGTCATTTAAGTAGCTCTTTATCCAGGCTTCGCCAGCCCGATCCACGACCCCTAACAAGCCAGGCCCCACCTTCTTTTTATCGGTGGGATTGTGGCAGTTTTTACATTTGGCGGCGCCTGTGAACAGCGCCTCTCCCGCCGCCGGGTCCGCCATGGCGGGGTACGCCGCGAAGGTGAAACAGAGCGCTACGGCCGTCAACAATACCTTTTTCATTCCTGATTCCTTATTACTTATAGTTTTCGAAAAACGGGTCCGAGAGTAGGCCCCGGACCAATACATGCCTCATCTATCAACCCGGCTCCACCTCCGCCGGTGGCTCTTCATCCTCTACGGCCTCCTTCATGGGGAGTATCCGGGTGAGCAAATAAAGCAGCAGGAAGGGCAGCAGCGTCAGGCCCATGGTGGTGAGGATGCCCTCCTGGTCCAACCATTCGGGGTGATAGCTGCGAAAGCCGACATAGCTTTTGGAAAACTGCTGGCCGCCAATCACGATATTCCAGCGCATCATCCACACCTCGAACAGAGCTGTGGCCGCGGCGATCACCGCCATAGTGGTGTAGGCGCCCTGATTATTCCGGACGAATATCATGATGGAGAGAAGCGTGAAAGGCACTACAATCCCGATCCCCACCTGTATCAGCACGAATGAGACCCACAACTTGGTGGAGAGCAAAGTGGAAATGACGAACCATGCGTCGGATGACTCGTAGAAGAAGAAGAGGATTTCCAATCCTTCGGAGATCATGTAAAAAAGCATGGATAACCACAGGTAGAAACATAACGTCCTTAGGCATTCAAAGGACCAGGTCAGATATCCTTTGGAACTCAACGCGATGTACATGACTATCAGCAGGGCCAGCCCCGACACTATGGCGGAGAGCAAAAAAACCTGCGGCATAAGAGGAGTGGACCACCATGGGTTGGACTTTAGCGAACCAAAAATAAATCCCACATAGCCATGGAGAGTGCAAGCTGAGGGGATGCCGATAAGACCCAGGATATAGATCGCCCTTCTGTTGGCCTGGCGAATCTCGCCGGATGTTTCGTCCACTCCCAGGGCCACGGTTTTCCAGAACAATCGCTTTACCCCGCTGGCGCTGGTCTTGCTATAAGCTACTATCTCCTCCCAATATGACAGCCATATCTCCAGGGTCAGGACCACGAGGTAGAAACTGTATATGAATCCAAAGCCAGCCATGGCCGAGTGCCAATGTGGTGTGATAACCACGTTTAGCGCCCTTTCCGGGTGCCCCAGGTGGAAAAGCAACGGCAGAGTGGCGCAAACCATGAACGCCAGCGACACCATAAGCGCGAACCGGCTGATCGGCTTTAGCTCTTCCAGGCCGAACACGTGAAACAGCGCGGAGGCTATGAACGCCCCTGCTATCAGCCCGGTGATGAAGGGATAGGTGACGATCATCAGGCTCCAGTATATGTGCATGTCGTTGGGGAATAAATATTCGGAATATATCATGGGCGTGTCCCCTATCTCACCGATTGCTCGAGCCCGATGTAAAAACAGAAGGGCTCGGTGTTAAGTTCCGGCTTCAATACGTTGAGCCTTTGAGTCGACAGCAGTTTTTTGATTTCGGAAGACTGGTCCTTCAGGTCGCCGAACTTTCGCGCCCCCGTGGGGCAGACTGTGACGCAGGCAGGTAGAAGGCCCTTGGTGATCCGGTGGTAGCACCATGTGCACTTGTCCGCCGTGTGTTTTTCCGGATGGATATACCGGGAGCCGTAGGGGCAGGCCTGCACGCAGTAGGAGCAGCCGATGCAGCGTGTCTTGTCCACCAGCACCACGCCGTCCGGGGACTGGTAAGAGGCGTTGACGGGGCACACCTGGGTGCAGGGGGTGTTCCGGCAATGGTTGCACATCTTCGGCACAAAAAAGCCCTTGGTCACCCTGCCCTGTTTTTTCACCCGTCCAATACCTTGCGGCGATCCATCCGTCTCCAGTTCCACGCTGGTCAGAAGCTGGGCCAGGTCCTCCGGCAAAAAGCCATCGTGGCCACCGTTGGGAGAGTCCACATGCACGTGGTTGTCCTCGGTTATCTGATACCTCTCCACCCAGGTTCGGAAAAACTTTGGCGGGACGCTGTTCTCCCGTTTATCGGCCCGCACGCAGGCGCCGCACCCGATGCACTTGGTGGTGTCTATCAGGTACACCCAGTAGTGGTCCAGCCAGTCTGGAGCGTCTTCGCCGATCTCTATCTCATGGATTCGTTGCGCCCGGCCGGGCTTGGGTATCGCCACCACCATCAGCAACCCGGCCAAGGCTCGCCCCGCGCTTTTTATGAATGCCCGGCGGTTCTTCTTCTTATCCATTTTGTTTCAGGTCTATTTTTGGGTCATGCGGATTATGGCAATGCACACACAGGGTGTGCGCACCCACGTGATCTTTATTCAGTTTCAGGGCGTTGGTGGCAATATGCTCAGGGAAATTAGCCAATTGTGGAAAAGCTGACGGCCGGGAGGGGAAGAACTGATGGCATGTCAAGCAAGCCCGTTGCGACCTGTCGGGCGACTGGGACACCTCCGGATGCGCTTCAGGGTGATTCTCGTCGCCAGCGTATGGCTGGAAATGGCAATTTTCGCAAGGGATAGGCCCATGGGCGCCATTGTTCTTCTCTTCCAGCCGCTCGTCATGGCATTCCCCGCAGATATCACTCCCTCTGTGGATCGGGTCACGGGCGCGCTCCTCGGCCAGATGGGCGCCTCGAAAATCCCCATACTGGCCGAAAGATTCCGGCACAACAGAGAATCGAATCATATTGCCGGCTACGAAGAGAAAGGCGATGATCCACAATGCCCTCTTCAGATGTCTTAGCGCCTTCACAATTTTAAATCCCTATTTTATTTGGATCGCTCCTTGAACCTGCCCATATGGTCGAATATAGGAGTCGAAAGATCAACTGTCAAATCAACCTGTTGTGTAATCCAGGGCCCCACCCTCGATGGTTTGAAATTCTCCCTTCCATAAACGGATTCCTGATAAAGAGGGGAGTGGAATGCCATGTGGTCTATTTGACAAAGACATCCGCGGAAAAAAACGGAATACGCATTTCCGTCTTCTGGGCGACCCATGGCTCGTAATGGAAATAGATATCCGCCGAAACGCTCGATATCTCGCTCACTCTTTTGGAAAACACAAATTTCTCCAGCCTTTTCTCGCCAGGCCGCAGGCGGTTGTCCTCGACGATCTGGACACCGTGCAGGAAAACATCGCCATCTGAAAATATTTCCGCCCCCTTGGAGTTCACTATGGTCTTGTGATAGAGCCTTTTCTGGGTTTCAATCACGGACCCGCCCCTGTCCTTGGTCTGAACCTCCAGCACAAGATGGCGCTCTGGAGTGCCGGTGGGGATATTGTGGCCAGCCTTGGCGTTGTGGATTTCCACCTGGGCGCTAAACCTGCTCCCTGTGCTTTTCGTTTCCATGAACTGTAGCTTCACCGCTTCGCGCATGGAGGCCAGGTTGTGGGAAAGTGAATGATCGTGGATCTTGTCCCTCCCCCCCTCGATGGCGGTCCTGCCCGCGATCTGTTGCATATGGCAGTCCTGGCACTGCTTCCCCTCTTTGGCGAATTCTGAGTTCTCCCACTCTTTATATGTATCCCCCACCGCCACACCATGCCGGTTCTTGAACGAATGGCACCCGGCGCAAAGCTTGGACGAGGCGAAATCGGAGGAGTACTCCGTCTTGTGATGGGGTGATTCCGCTTGTCTGAGCACAGAGCGTTTCACATCCCCAGGGCTGGATACAAATGGGGAGCCTGGAGTTTCTAGATCTATCTTGGTCACGGTATGGCAGAAGTCGCAGGTCACCCCCTCCGCCGTGATGGGAAGCTCCGCGTCATAATCGCCGGTGATCCGGACCGTGGGGGCATGGCATCCCAGGCAGTACTTGCGCGCTTCCCCCTTGGTTTCTCTGTAGGCCTTGTTGTAGGCGGTCTGGAAAATAGGATTGGTGAACGCCAGGGCGTGAAGGCTGTTTCGCCAATTGCGATAGATATCCTCGTGGCACTCCTTGCAGGTGGCGGAGCTTTCGAACACAGAGCCGGCCCCCTGGGCCAAAGCCGAAGGCCAGTTGAAAACGACAAGACTTATTGCCACCGCCAATCCGGTCTTCAAGCTCTTAATAACCACTTTTCCCATATTCCTCTATCGCGGTTTGACACCTGTCTGTAAAGTTTATCACGACCTAACCGGGATGCGCCAAGCAATTTAAGATGTCTGGTATAACGAATCGGCATATATCCATCCATGGGGGGATGAGGCATAATGGGGAGCATCAGGCGCCTCTGGCGCTTATTGCGCCTGCCGCCAGGGCGATCGATGAAACTTTGGGAGGAGCCATGACAGATGAAAAAAAAGGCCCAGGGAGAGCCATCGTGGCCGCCGGGGTGTCCATAGCGTTGATGGCCATTTTATTCACCGGTATAGTTATTTCCAGAGACGAAACAGAATATGGAGGTTTCGAGCGTAATCGGCGGGTCCTAGCCTCCCCTCAATACAATGGCGGCTCTTTCGTCAATCCCAATGGAGTGACTGGAACGTTATTTTCCAGGGAAAGCTTGGATGTGGCAATAGAGTATCTGCTGACAGAAAGGGTCGATATCCAACCGAAAGTGGCAATTCCAGTCGCCAAAATCGACCCGGCGCAATGGACAGGCCTGCCCAGGAATGAGTTCAAATACGCGTGGCTTGGTCATTCCAGCGTGCTGATAGCCATCGACGGGAACCTGATTTTGGCCGATCCGGTATTCGAGGAGCGGGCCTCCCCGATCTCCTGGATGGGGCCGAAACGGTTTCACCCCTCACCCGTCACCGCGGAGACCCTGCCACCCCTGGACGCGGTGCTGATCACCCACGATCATTACGACCACCTGGAGGAGCTGACGATCAGCAAGTTGGCGGGTAAAACCGGGCTTTTCCTGGTCCCTCTTGGAATAGGCGCCCTGCTGGAGAAGTGGGGTGTCCCCAGGGAGAAGATCGCCGAGCTGGACTGGTGGGAAGCCCGGGAGGCCGGATCGCTCACCTTCACCGCCACATCGGCGGTCCACTATTCCAGCCGTGGCCTGTTCGATCTGAACCAGAGGCTTTGGCTCTCCTGGACGATCACGGGAAAGGAGAAGCAGCTGTTCATCAGCGGAGATTCCGGATACTTCGGCGGGTTCAGGGATATTGCCAAAAAGCTGGGGCCGATGGATGTCACCTTTTTGAAGATAGGCGCCTATAACGACAAGGGAACATGGCGCCAGCTGCACATGACGCCGGAGGAAGCGGTGGCGGAGCATATGGATTTGTCCGGCGGCCAGATGGTCCCCCTGCACTGGGCCACTTTCGACTTGGCCCTGCATTCCTGGTACGAGCCAATGGAACGAGCCATGACGGAGGCGAAGCGGCTGGGTGTAAATATCGCCACGCCAAAAGTGGGACAGGTGGTTATACCCGATGGCAAGGGGGAAATAGATTACTGGTGGCGTTCGGAGGAGAACCCGGAATGAGAGCCTCTCCTATTCGAGCGAACCGAGGCTCTCATCTAGAATATTGAGAAGGATATCCCTGTCTATCCTGGCGGACTCGGGATCCTTGACGCCATCGCGAGTTTCGCCGGGAAGAAGCTCCAGAATGTAAGGCTCTACTCCGTGCGCGTCAAAGGCGTTCAACAACGCCCTGATCTCCCCGTCCCTCCTTGGATGGTCATTTAGAAACAGCTCCGCCATGTAAATGGGCGCGTTATTCCCGATTTTCAGCTTCATCGCTATTTCCGATAATGGCTCGCCGGTGACATCCCTTACAGCTTTTACAAGGTCGAGCTTTGCCACGGGATGGTTCGCGGCAATCACTATTTTCGACAAGAACTTTTTCCCTTCCTTGACTGACGCTGCTCTGCTACGCGCAAATTGTCCATTGCTGGCATCTCCCTTTGTCCACACACCAGTCTTTGCCCGGTGTATTATATACTGGCCCCATTATACCCGTGGGAAGGGCGGCCTCTAGCCCTCCAGATTTGCGATGCGTCCGGCGAAATCCGCGCGGATCGCTTTCACATCCAGCTGATACATACAAAAGAACCTGTTCTGGAAAAACAGCTTCGCGTAAGGCGCCGCCTCGGCGTAGCCGTTGTAGCGGCATTCTCCCTCCCTGCCAACGAACACATCCGGGGGGACGGATGTCACATGAAAAAAGTTGTCGGTTCTCAGCTTATCAGCGGCCAGAAGAAGAGTCTCGAATTCCCCCAGATCCTCCAACGACACACCCAATTCAGGAAGCCTCCAAGCCATCATCACGTTGATAGTTCCCGGCGCCACCAACACGCTTCCCTTCGGGAGTATAGGCTCCAGGCTATCCATGGAGGCCAGCCACTCCTTCTGCGCGCCATAGGCCTCCAGCCTATGCGGCTCCAATGTTTTTAGCACATACCGGCCGCTGGTGGCCATAACCGCGGAAAGAAGCAGGGCGCCGATCAGCGTCAGCAACGCTGTTCTGGCGTATTTGGCTCTCCACGTCATGGCCATGCGGACAATATCCCTTATCATCACCCCAGCGGCAACGCAAAACATAGGATCCATCCAAACGTGGCTACGCAAGACATTTGGGAGGTTGCTCGTGACTATCATTTGTATGATATAGGCGCCCAATACTGCCATAATCGCCAGCCGCAAATCACGCTCCCGCAGCCAAATCAGCGGCCAAAGCAGCCCTAAGGCGAATATGGTGGTCCTGTATGGATCCAGGTCGAACAATCCCATAGACATCTTGTATGATCTGTCCGCCAGGAGCTTGGCTACGGCGCCGGATCGCTCTATCACCTGGAACAAGGATGAGTCTTTGTTCCCTACATCGGAAATCGCTTTTGCGCCAGGGTCTTCAGTTCCCTTCTCGGACGGACGGAACTCGCTTCCCCCAAGGTCGTAATAGCGCAAAATCCCCCCGTAGTTTACATGGTTATATCCGAACATATACGCGTTGGCCAATATAACAGGCAACAGGAAAACAGCCAGGCGGCGGATACGGGGCCTGAAGGCATCCCTGCTAACCAGCTGCATCAGGACCACCAGCGCAGAGAGTGTGAATGCCAGCACGATACCATTGGGCCGTGTCAGGCAGACCAGGGCGATCAGCGCCCCAGCCATCCACGCCCTCTTCCCATCAACGGGGAAAGTGAGCAGAATCGCCATCGTCACCAGAAAAATATACGCCGTGTCCACATGGTTTGTTGTGGAAAGGAACATTATCTCGTCGGATGTTTGCAGGAGCAGTACCGAAGTCCACGCCGCCACCGGCCCCCACAAGCGCAGGACCAGCGCGAAAATCGCCAGGCCGGTGACCGCATAAAAAAAGAACGAGGTGAAGAACGCCACATCCGTGGTGGCGCCGAATATCTTGAACACCCCCGCCTCAAGAAAAAGGTACAGAGGCTTGTTGGTGATACCTGCCCACCGGAACGGTGGCGTCTGGGCGGGTTTTCCCGGCAGTTGCACCGGGGCGATGGCCCTGGCGTAGTATCCCTTGCCGGTGGCGATATCGCGGGCGACACCCATGTAGTAGACCCCGTCGGACGCCTGGAAGTACATGCCGGCGGAAAGTTTCCACCATACTACCAGCAGGATGAACAGCGCGTATAAGGGAAGGAATACCTTCAGGTGAAAAAGGTGATTATGGGAAGACCTGTCCGCCGTCTCGATCTGATCATTCACTTTCGTTCCCTGCGCAACGTGGATATCTGCTCCACCAAAAGGCCGAAGCAACCGATATAAATGGAGGACATAATGAGGATGACGCCGGTGCTCATGATGCCGCCCAAAAAGAAAAGCTGAAGTGCGCTCACCGTCAGACCCGCCATGAGCACCAGCGCGCTGAGGGGCAGAAAAAACCGCTGGGGGCTGAAAAGGATTATCACCCTGGCGATAATGTATATGAATTTCAAGGCGTCCTTGAATGGGCGAATATTGCTCTGTCCCGTCTCCCTCCGCTTGATGGAATCCATGGGTATGTATTTGACGAACCGACCGCTTTGCATCAGCGCGATGGTGATGGTGGTTGGGTAACTATAACCGTTGGGAAACAGGTGTATGAACTCCTCCAGCCATTCGCGCTTTATCGCCCGGAAACCGGAGGTCAGGTCATCTATCTTCTTGGCTGTGATCCACTGGGCCACCTGGATAAGCCCCCAGTTGCCCAGATTGCGGAATTTGGATGTGCTGGAGCGGGCCGTCCTGGCCCCCACCACCATGTCATAAGGGCCGATCTGCGCCAGAAGATTCGGTATCTCCTCCGGCTGATGCTGCCCATCGCCATCCATGAACACCATCACATCCCCGGTGGAAGCGCGGACGCCATTCTTTATCGTCGCTCCGTTCCCCACGTTATAGGCGTTTCTCACCACTCTGGCGCCTGCCTTTTCAGCTTCCTCGGCGGTCCTGTCGCTCGAGCCGTCGTCCACCACGATCACCTCGAAGCCCTGATTCACGGCGAATACACGCCGCACCACATCACCGATGACCTCTTCCTCGTTATACGCCGGTATCACCACGGATATTTTCTTGTCGTTCGGCATTTTCCAGATGGCTCCAAATGTTTATAACACCCGGTACGGGCATGAAAGATGATATTTCATAAGGGAAAATCGATCAAGAGCGCATCATGGCTCAGGAGCCTTGGCATGGGCGGCCACCACGGTGGAGTAGTCCGTCCCCTCCTGCAGCTTGTACACCACCTTGAAAATCAGCCTCATCAAAACCGAAATGTTATCCACACGCTCCGGATGGTACTCTCCCAGCTCCACCCGTACATCAGAGAAGCCTGCACTGCCGATTGTGTATAAGAGTGACTCCCGGGAAAAATAGTATATGTGGTGCAACCCAAACAGACGGCGCAAAGGCCATGTCACAAGGCCCAGGCTCGCCCGATGGGCGACGTGCGCCATAAGATTTAAAAGACTGTGATAGCTGATCGTGTTCACGTACAGGACGCCGCCGGGACGGAGAATCCTCTTCGCCTCCACGAGCAATTGAACAGGATCCGGAACGTGCTCCAGCACATCCCACATGGTGACCACATCAAAACTCGCCTCGGGGAACGCGGCCTGCTCCAGCGTACCCGTCACAACATCCAGGTTATGCTCCTGCCTGGCGCGCCGGCTTGCCCATTCAGAAAGCTCAACCCCCCTGGTTTTCCAGCCCTTCCTTTGGGCGATATCCAAAAACGTCCCCGCGGCGCACCCTACATCCAGCAGGTCCCGCCCAGGGGCTGCGAGCGTCAGATCCTCCAACGCCCTGTGGTAGTCGGCGATGGCGGGATCATCCTGGCTACGTCCCTCACCCTCCAGGCCGAAGTAGACAGGATTGCCTGTAAAATAGCGGTCCCCCTGGTCGTAGATATCCTTGGTCACCTCCCAGGGAGGAAGAGGATGCAGAAAAGCCACTCCACAGCCGGAGCAACGCATCACATCGGAAAAATCGAGGGCGTACAGCAGGCTTGTCTTATCACTCCCGCATATGCGGCATCCGATGGCGTCGGTCATGGCTTCTCCAGGTGGAAATAGATCATCGTCCCCAACAGCCGGTCCAGCGCCCGATGGACGAGCCTGGGAATGAACCTTCCCAGAGGGATGAATCGTTTAGGAAAGAAATGTAGTTCGCTCCCCGTCACCCGGAATCCCGCGTCTCGCAGTACCGTTCTCCACTGTCCGGTAGTCATGCCAATCCCCACAGGGTTCGCCGCTCCATCGTACTGGCGGATAAAATCGTCCACGTCCATGGCGTCTTTGGACAAATCGGCGCCGGGGTGCTTTACCGAAAAAAGGTTCATGACAAACCGGGTGAACCCGAACACGACAGGATGGTGCAAGATCCCCTTATGGTAAAAGGTGAGCTTGGCTATTCCCCCCGATTTTAACACCCGGTGGCACTCCCCGATGGCTCTTGGAGTATCAGGCGTATGATGCAGCACACCGGAGGAGACTACCACATCAAAAGAGCCGTCACGGAAAGGAATGCTTTCCGCGTCCGCCTCTATGACATCCGCCCGGGCCTCGCGCAGTTTCAGATGAGCTTTGGAGAGCTGCGCCGCCCGGAACGTAAGATCCATGGCGCACACCCTGGCGCCACCCAGAGCATAGTTCATCGCCACCCATCCGGGGCCGCATCCCACATCCAGCAGCCGCTTCCCGGCAAAGGCCCCGAATTCCCAGTAGCCCATCGCGAAGATATCGGAATCCTCCCGTTTGGCCCGGTCCAGCTCGCTGAAAAACGATGCTGAACCCAGGTCGCCCAGCTCATGGCTCAGAAGCGGGTTCTCCTGCCAGTAGCGCTTCACCTCTTCCTTTGTGGCCATCAGATATCCCAAGTATTATTTATATAACATTGTTCGCCGGACGCGCGTCCAGCTCAGACATCCGCATCCAGGACTTTCTGGAGCCACAACTCCAGCATTACAATCGCCATCAATTGTTTCCCAACCAGAAACGGGGATTTTGGATAATCATCGATCAGCCCTTTTATCACGTTTTCCCGAAATATTCCACGTCGCAAAAAAGCGCCATCCAGAAGACACTCCTTGGTCATCTTCCTCATGATGGCCCCATAAGCCCCATCCACGGGGATCATAAACGGCGCCTTGACCGCCCCTGCCGACTCTTGGGGAACAATCCCCGCGCCCGCGGCCCGCAACGTCACCTTGTTCTCCCCCCGCCGCAGCTTCAGCCCCACCGGAAGCCTGGCGGCGAACTCCACCAGCCGGTGATCGCAAAAAGGGACCCGCCCCTCCACCGAATGGGCCATCAGGGTCTTATCCTGCTTGAAAAGTATATTGTCCGCAAGCCACATCCCATGCTCCACCCCCAGAATCCGGTCCAGCGTTCCCCTTCCATCCTCCGGCTCCATCAGTTTGCGAATATGTTCGCGCAACGGTTCTGCCGTGGCTATCGACTCTCCATACCCGGTGGTAAAAAGCGCGGCTCGCTCCTCTGCGGAGAATAGCGAAACATAGGTGAGGTACCGGTCCGCGTCCTCCCTGGCGGCCAAAAGGCTTGTCAACCTCTCCCGTCCCTTGTCGCCGATGGAGGCGGGGTAGTTGAAAAACATATCAAGCAGTCCCACCGGCGCCAACCGCGCCATCTTCCCTGCCGCCGTCATGATAGGGCCGGGGACCACACCCGCCAGCTTCCCCAGCAGGCTCAGGTGAGGATGGTGCACATAGCCTGCCTGCAGCTCGTCCGCGCCCTCCCCGGTGAGGATCACCTTCACCCCATCCTGGCGCGCCCTGGCCGCCAGCATGTACATCGCCAGCACGATCGGGTCTCCAAACGGCTCGTCCATGCTCCAGCACACTTCAGGCAGCTTCCGCAGATCCTCCGGGCCCAGCCGGATGGAGGTGTGAGTGGCGCCGAACTGTTTGGCCAACGCCTCGGCTCTGCTCGTTTCGTCGGGACCGTTGTCAAATCCCACGCAGAATGTGCGCGGGGTGATGCCGGGAAACCGGGACATCAGGCCGACAATGGTGGAGCTGTCCACTCCGCCGCTCAGAAACGCCCCGAAGGGGACATCGCTTCGCATCCGCAGTCGAACCGCGTCCTTGAGCAATTCCCCAAACCGATCCGCGGCTTCCTCCTCGCCGATGGCCCCCTCCGGCGCCGAGGTGAAATCCGCCTTCCAGTATTGATGGAACGACAACGCGCCGTTCTTGTGCCACGCCATATGTCCCGCGGGAAACTTCTTAATCCCTTTCACCATCGTAAGAGGGGCTGGCACATAGCGCAACGCCAGGTAACGATCCAGCGCCACCGGGTCCACTTCGCGGGAGACCCCTTCCACCGCCAGAAGCGACTTCAATTCCGAGGCGAACGCCAGCTTCCCCGGCGTCGGCTGGCAATAGTAAAGAGGCTTCACCCCCACCCTGTCCCGAGCCAGCATCAGCGAGCGCTCTCTGGAGTCCCAAAAAGCGAACGCGAACATACCGACTGTTTTTTGCAGGAACGCCGGCCCCTCCAGAATCAGCCCGGCCAAAAGAGATTCCGTGTCCGACCTGGTGGTGAATTTCCACCCCCGTTTTTCCAGATCCTCGCGCAGTTCCAGATAGTTGTATATCTCACCGTTGTGGACCAGTGCGAACCTGCCATCGGGGCTTTTCATCGGCTGGGCGCCGGTATCCAGGTCTATGATCGCCAGACGCCTGTGCCCCAGCCAAAGATGCGGTTCCCCTTCATACACGCCCTCGCCGTCCGGGCCGCGATGCGCCTCCTGCGAAAGCATCTTCCGCATCATCCGCCCGGAATCTGGAAAACCTAGGAGCCCGGCGATGCCGCACATCCGATTAAAGCTCCCTGGGGTCGAAAAACCGGGAGGAGGCCACATACCGCTCCCCCGGTTTTTTAGACTGAATCAATCCCCGCACCAGCGCTTTTCGGAAGGCGCGATTGATAGGCCCTATCCTCCCGAAGGTGACGTTGAACAAACGGAGAATCAACAGCCGTGGAGTGGTCATCAACATGTCACAAACAAGCCTCCGCGAAGATGTAATCTATCGCCAACGGGGTGAAGTATCTATCGTCCATCCACGCCGGATTCAAGGAGGCGGAGACTTTCAGTCCGGCCATTATCCGCTCCATCGAATCGCTTTTCAACAACGCCAGAGCGTAAGGATAGACGAACTGAGTGTTGCGGCTGTTTTGCGCCGAGTCCGGCCGCCCCATTTCGTCCAGCCGCTCGTTCACCAGTTTCTCCCCTTTCATCAGCGCCTCCTCCACGGCCGTGTCACCGCCGCCGATAACCATGTAACGGGCCATGGAGCTCATGGTGATGGTCTGGTATCCCACGTCGAGGCCCCCATACTCACCGAAGATCCCATCCTCATAGGCGGACTTTAACACCTCGTCCCGTCTTCTCTCCGCCGCCAGCAGAAAACGCCGATCCCCCGTGATGACAGAATAACCCTTCAACGCCAGGGCGGAGGCGGCCATCTGGTTAGCCACATCCGGGTTGCGGTTTTCGCAAAGCCACTCCATGGTATTGCGGGCCTGCGTAATTTCCTTTTCCCATTCTTTAGCTCCCCCCGCCAGCAGGAGAGTCTCCACGAACGCCGCCGCGCTAAATGACGTGGCGCAGAAACTCCGCTCGAAGGGGTAGACCTCGTTAACCGAACCATCGCCGTTGCGCCGGGATAACCAGAATCGCCATGCGGCCCTGGCCCACTCATCCATCACCTTTTTCCCGGCGAACATGTTTGCCCCCACGCCTGTCTGGCGCCAGGCCATGGCGAACAAAAGACCGCCTTCCTGCATCCGGGCATTTGCCATGTCGGTGGTCCGGTAGTTCCAGTAGGCGCGGTCGACGCATCCGTATGTGGGGGAGTGTTTGTCTCGGTCGCACAGACCCAGGGCCCGGGGGACGCTATTGACGGCGATTTGGGCCAGCATATCAGGTGGTATAGCTCAGCCTGCCTTCCGGGAGGAGGCGAAGGAGAGGACATTGAGCCCGCCGATGACAGCGTTGCGCAGCATGGCCCCATCACCGATGCGACGCAGCATTTTTAACAGATATCTGGGGCGCATGTAGAACTTGCGGTAAAAGACCCGCAACTGGGTCTCCAATCGTTCCGAGCCCACGTCGCAATAAAGGTGGTTATATCCGGCCTCCAAATGCAGCTTTTCGATGTCCGCATTGTCCGATCCGTCGCCGATGGCCGGATCGAAATTAAACACCTTTTTAAACAGCGGCGTGCCAGGATATGGCGAACAGAGGCCGAAGGTTACAGTGGTGGGATCTATCTTCAGGGCGAATGCCAGTGTGTCTTGCAGAGTCTGCTCCGTCTCCCCCGGCATGCCGATCATGAAGTGGGCGTGGGTGTCCATCCCCGCGCGGGCGCAGTCGGCGAACGCTTTCTCGCTCTGCTCCAGGGTAACCCCCTTGCTGGAGGCATCCAGCACCACCTGATTGCCAGACTCCACCCCGAACTTTAACAGGTGGCAGCCGGCCTTCTTCATCAGAGCCAGCATCTCGTGGTCCACCGTGTCCACCCGGGCGTTGGCGATCCATGTGACATCCAGCCCCTCAGCCAGAATGCCCTCGCAAATTTCGATAACCCGCTCACGGTTGGCGGTGAAGGTTTCGTCGCGGAAATATATCTCGCGGATTCCATTCTCCAAGTAGAATTTCATATCCGCCACCACTTTTTGGGCCGACTGCATCCGCACCTTGGTCCCATGGAAAAAGGGCGCCGTGCAGTAGACGCATTTGGCGGGGCAGCCTTGGGAGGATGAGGTGGTGATATATGGCAGCCGCCGAACGATGGGATTGAAGTAATCCACTCCCTTCGGAAGCATGGTCACATCGAGGGGGGGCAGGTTGTCCAGATCCTCGATAAAGGGGTGATGCTCGTTCACCACCGCACCGCCGCCATTCATGTATGCCAGCCCCTTCACAGCTTTTGCAGCATCCATATCCCCCTTATCCAGCGCCATGGCCAGGGCACGGACCACACCCTCCGGCTCGCGGCGGATGGCGAAATCAATACCTTTGGCCAGGGTGTCCGCCGGACGGAAAGTGGAGTGGGAGCCGTATATGGTGAAAAGCGTGTCCGGCATTTTTTGCTTTATGGCCATGAGGAAGGTTGCGTCCTGGTTGATGGTCATAACGGAGGAGGAGGAAATGACCAGCCTGGCGCCCATGATTCTCGACAGAGCTTCTTCCGAAGAGAGCCCTTCCGCCTGGGCGTCGACGAAAACCACATCGTGACCATCCGCTTTCAGGATGGTGGCGATACGCAGCTGCTCATATGGGGGGACGGTGGCGCCGCCGATCCTCTTGCCCCCGCACCAGCATCCGTACACCACATCGCGCACGATGTTTTTCTTTTTGGAGAGGCAAGGCTCCAATACGGCGATTTTCATGTTTACGCGTCCTATGGAATAACCGGGCGGGCGCCTGTCGGCGGAGGCCCATGGAATATTAATATGTATTGCGCCAGGGCCGCTTTCCGACCCGAATCAAACCTTCAATTTATCAAAGAACAGGCGAAATTGCAAAGCGCCAAGGCATGGAGGGGCGTAACAGCGTTTGACTCTTTCATATAAAACTGATATAAAAACTGTTTAGCTAAAGTTTGAAAATAGGTGGTTTTCACAATTTCTGGTGGCGAATAAACCAAAAGTCGGGACCGAGGGTGGCGCCGTGAGTGGCCATAAAGGCCATAAGCGTCCTGCCCCGGCCCTAAACGCGGGCCCTGCGGAGCTGCGTCTGGATATTTCCGAGATCCCGGATGACAGGACCCTGCGACAATGGGTTCTTGCTCCGGAAGTCTTCGGTGGCGGCGGCGAACCGATCCCTCTCCAGGGGCCGGTGACCGTGGAGGGGTGGCTGTACACGTCCGAGACTACGGTTTACCTTTCCGCGGCGATCCACGGCGCTTTCGGGCTTGTTTGCTCCCGCTGCGCGAAGAGCTTCTCCGCCCCCATGGAGGCGGCGGTGGAGGCTGTGTTCCTGCCCCAGGTGGAGACCAGGGACGCGAATCCAGCCAGCGAGGAAGACGCCGGCGAGGTGGAAACTGTTTATTACGATGGCGAAACGGTGGATCTGTTTGGTCCATTGCGCGACCAGATATCGTTGTCGGAGCCGATGAGGCCGCTTTGCTCTGAGGATTGCAAGGGCCTCTGCCCGCGTTGCGGCGCGGACAGGAACGAGGCCGAATGCGATTGCAAGGATACGGGAGGCGACCCCAGGTTCGCCGAAATGAAAAAACTATTAAATATGAAGGAGGGCGAAAATGCCGGTTCCTAAAAAGAAAACGTCCCGAAGCAGAAAGGGAATGCGTAACGCCCACTCGGCAATAGCCATTCCACAGCCGATCACTTGCCCCGAATGCGGCGCCGCCGCCAGGGCTCACAGGGTTTGCCCGGAGTGCGGCATGTTCAAGGGTGAGCAGGTCGTCATTACGGAGGAAGGCTGATTACACGGCCTTTTCCGACCAGATGACCGCCGAAGAGGGGACGGCGGCGCCCGAAGATGATAGAAGACCGCAGGAGCCTGCGCTGTCACAGGATGAATCGCCGTTTGTCCGGATAGCTCTTGACGCCATGGGGGGGGATTTTGCCCCGGCGGCCATAGTTGACGGGGCCATGGAGGCGGCGGCGGAGCACTCGGACATCAGGATCATCCTGGTGGGCGTGGAGGATGTGGTCAAGACAGAACTGGCCCGCCATGACAATGTTCCCGATTCCATCAGCGTTGTTCATGCGGACGAGGTTATCGCCATGGACGAACAGCCGGCCGCCGCCCTGCGCCGGAAGAAGAATTCCTCGGTCCATGTGGGTATAAAAATGGTGCGCGACGGCGAGGCGGACGCCTTTATCTCCGCAGGTAACACCGGCGCGGTGATGACCGTGGCGACAGTGCTTTTACGCACGATAGAACTGATAGACAGGCCGGCCATCGCCGCCACCATGCCCAGCCAGCGCGGATACATGATTCTGCTGGACGCTGGCGCCAACGTGGTGTGCAAGCCAGAGAACCTCTTCCAGTTCGGCATCATGGGCTCCATCTTCGCGGAACATTCCCTGGACAAACCCAGGCCAACTGTGGGCTTGCTCTCCATCGGGGAGGAGGATGTCAAGGGCAACCCCACCACCAAGGAGGCCTTCGACTTTTTCTCCAGAAGCTCGCTCAATTTTATAGGAAATATTGAGGCGAAGCTTTTCTACCGAGGTATAGTGGATGTGGTGGTGTGCGACGGCTTCACCGGAAATATCGCTCTTAAGATATCGGAGTCTGTGGCGGAGATGATTGGAGTCTTTTTAAAGCAGATGTTCTCCGCGAACCTGGCCACCAAGATCGCCTATTTTTTAATGAAATCCCACTTGGCCGCCTTCAAGAAAAAGGTGGACCACCAGGAAGTGGGGGGAGCGCCTTTGCTGGGCGTCAACGGCCCTGTGTTCATATGCCACGGTTCCTCCTCCCCAAAGTCGATAAAAAGCGCCGTGATACGGGCGCGCAAATTCGTGCGGGAAAAAGTGATAGACCATATCAAGGAGAACCTGGCGGAGAACAAGGATATTCTGGCCCACAAGGAGGGCAAGGATGAGGGGATATGGACCCAGATCACCAGAAAGATCGGATTCGGCCACCAGCAGGAGGAAAAGAAGGATGAATAAGAGCGTCCCGGCCTGCAGGATCACCGGAGTGGGAGCCAACCTGCCGGAGCGTGTGGTCACCAACCTGGATCTGGAAGGAATGGTGGATACTTCTGACGAGTGGATCGTTACCCGCACAGGAATCAGCCAACGACGCATCGCCGACGAGGGAACTACTCTATACGATCTTGCCCTGCCGGCCGCCAGGGAGGCGCTGGACACAGCGGGAGTAAAAGCTGAAGAGCTGGATCTTATTATCTGCGCCACCGCCACCCAGGACAGATACTTCCCCTCCACCGCATGCGTGATCGGCCACGGCCTGGGCTCCGGCGACGCTCCCGCTTTCGATATTTCCGCCGCCTGCTCCGGGTTCATCTATGGCTCGTCTATAATCAACCAGTATTTCAAGGGGGGAGTGACCAAACACGCCCTGCTGGTGGCCAGCGAAATATACAGCCGCATTGTCAACTGGAAGGATAGAAGCACCTGTGTGTTGTTCGGCGACGCCGCCGCCGCCGTAGTGTTCTCCGCCACCGATGGACCGGAGGGGCTGATAGACACGTGCATCCGCTCCAACGGCGAGTATGGAAGCTTCCTCACCGGGGGCGCCATCACCCGCACGGGTGACCCTCTGGCCGGAGCGCTCCCTTCTATGGGGGAGGACTATTTCATCGGAATGAAAGGGAACCAGACATTCAAGATCGCCGTGAAAAGCATGTGTGATGTGGCCCAGCGGATCCTCAAGGATAATGGCATGTCCGTGGCCGATGTGGATATGGTGATCCCTCACCAGGCCAACATACGAATCATTTCCGCAGTGGGCAAAAGCCTGGGTCTGCCGGAGGAAAAGGTCTACGCCAACATTCAGCGCTATGGCAACACATCGGCGGCCACCATTCCCCTGGCGCTGTACGAAGCGCAAAAGGAGGGGCGCGTGAAGAAAGGTGACGTGGTGCTGATGGTGGCCTTCGGCGGTGGACTCACCTGGGGCGCCTCGCTGATGCGTTTATAGGCTCCTCGCTGGCGGCGACTGGCCCTATAGAAAGGCTATTCGACAAAAAATTCCGCCTGCGAACGACTTCATCATAACCCGCTTGTGGTTGAATTCTTTTTGAGCACAAGATGTTGTGGTTGCCAGGAACGCATTGATATTAAAGGGTATCCTATTAAAGCCAAGTTTAATGAGATGCTGGTCCTAAGATCTCATTAAAGTTTTAGCCCATTTTCTTTAATGTAGCAGCAAAATGTGAAGTATCTTGAAGAAACACTCAAGATAAAAAGTCACATTTGGAATTCACTGAAGCGGCTTTGCGTTGGTGGACTTCATGTTCAAAACTCCAATTTTCAGGATAAACGATGTGGCCAAGGCCATCGAAAAGTCATATCCCGTGGCCAGCAAGCTTGTGACTTTGATGGAGAATAAGGGCCTGGCAAAAGAGTTGACCGGAAATAAAACGAACCGTGTTTATACTTATAAACCCTATCTCGATCTTTTCCACTCCTGATCGCCCCAGCTTATCTCCCCTCATACGGCGGCTTTGTGATCACCCTTTCGTCCTCCACCGAGGCGCCCACGGTGAAGTGATATATGTCCTGGAACACATCCCCCTCCAGCCCCAGGGTGGTGTGGAACACATCGTCGAAATAGCATCCGATCCCTGTGCCGCGAAAACCGGCCGCTTCCGCTTCCAGATACAGCGCCTGGCCCACGGCGCCCGCTTCCCAGTGGATCCGTCGATACCACCAGGGCCCGATGGCCAGCGGCCCATCGAACCTTGCCAGCATCCCGGCGGAGAAGATACCGTCGCCAGCTATATCCTGCTGGCAGGAAATCATCGCCGCCGTGCCTCGGGCGTCCATCTCCTTCAGCAAATATAATGGCAGGCCCTCAGGCGACGCCTTTGGAGGAGTCCATGCGTACTTGCCACCCAAGGCCGCTTTTAGCGTTTCCTCCTCGCCTGGGCGCCGAACCAGAATATATATGCCCGGCGCGAAGCCTTCTACCCTGTGGACAAAGAAAACCGGGTGGACATTGGCCAGCCAGGGGATCATGTCCCATGGCGCCTTGTCGGCGCGGGGAATGAGAGCGGAGGTGATTCGCACAAACTTTTCGGCGGGCATGGAGCTTGCCCCGTCATACGCCTGGCCGCTGCGGCGGGTCATGATTATATGGGCTGCCGATTTGTCACATCCGGAAAGGGGGAGCAAAGGGGCGTCAGGGGGAGGCGTAAAATCCTCCTCCGTGGCGGGCTTGAAAACCATCCGCGCGGCTTCGTCCATAACGGGCCATTCGTGGGCATGCCCGGCGCTTACGACACTTGCCCGGCCCCGCCATGAATCGTCCCTGGCGGCGTTTAAAAGAAAGTGCCTTGCGGCTCCGTCAAAGGTTTCATCCAAATCACCAGGCATATCCGGTCCGGTGGAGACGATTACCATGGCGTCCGGGTATTCGCTTTCCACGCCGATGTAATCCTCCTCGCGGCTTATGCCCATAAGGCTCGCCGCCATTCCGTCCGAAGCTCCGGTGGCCAGCCTGGCTCTCCAGCCCAGGGACGCGGCGGCGAACCGCAGGCAGAGAAGTGCATGGCCAACATCAAGCTGGCAGTATCGAAACGCCCGCTCGCCATATTTCCATGCCTCCCGCCAATGGATGGAGGTGAGCCCCACCAGAAATATTCCGTGGCTGTGGAACGGATTTACCCTTCTTTCGTATTCATCCAGCATCAATCCCATGGCTTCGGCGCCCTTCCCCAGCCTTTTTTCCAGGGCATGGCTGCCGCTGTCATAGTGGTACACACCTTCCTCCAGGCCCGGGGCGCCACCGGTGATTATGTAACCCTCCTCCGCGTGCAGGTTGCCGCTGGAGGGATTGACCCGCACAGCCCATCGGGCGCCCTGGTATTCTTTCCACGCCGCCAGCGACAGCGAGAGCTTCAAAAACAGGGAGACGCTCTCCAGGTTAAATCGACGCGGCTCCACTCTTGCTCCGCCGAAGAGGGCGTCGTATGGAGACGCTGGGTCATCCTTGATCAGTGGAAGCTCGATTCTCTCCGCGCCCTCGTACCTGCGGAACGGATTCGGTTGGGTTTCCCAATCCAGGTAGCCGGGACCCGCGGCGTATTGGTTCAGCCGATGCTTGGTCCGCTGATGATACTCCTTGATGTCGTCCATTGGGTTTGCCGCGGCCTTTCTTCAGGATTGGTTTTTGCTACATTTAATCTTAACGGAGGATTAACAGGAGCGGGGGAAATTCAGCCTGGCTTCCATGCCCCGGTAATCCACAAGGTTTGAAATCCACGTTTACCGGCCCCCCTCTCTCGCCTCGGCGATTATCGTCTCGGCGATCATCTCCCCCACGATCCGGGCGCCGTATGGGGAGAAGTGGCCATCGTCAATGAAATAAACATCGTTGATCTTGGCGCCAGCGGCCAGCCTGTCGCTTGGGTCCAGGCATGTCAGCCTGGTTTTTGCGCACAGTTCCATGAACTTGTTCCTCATGTTGCCTCTCTCCGGCTTATCCGGGTGGTATATATGCATGATATCCGGGATGTAGGCCACCAGAAACTTCAAGTCCCGCTTGCGGCTCTGGCTGTCTATCTGAGCCAGGAACTGGAACACAATATCCATGCGGCGCGCCTGTTTACCGGGATGCTCCAAAAGCTCCGGAGTCACGTCGGTGTGTGCAGTGGGGCTGGTGAGTTTGGTGTTTTTGATATCCGCCGACACCGCCGCAATAAATTTGCCGGGATAATGGAGCAATGAGATGTATCGCCATGTCCTGCCCAGCGTCCTGGCGATCAAAGAGGCCTTCTTGTCCATGAAGCAGCAATAGGTCATGCTGGAATTGTACAGGGGGGCCAGGTGCCTGTTCATCTCCTCCACATATTCCGCCGGAGCTTGGGACATCCTGGAGAAGTCCACTTTGCCATTAACCTCCTCATACACAGGCTTGGGGAGGTCATACCCCTCCTTTTCGCCGGTATACAGGATGTCGTTGCCATAGAACAGAAGAACTACCCACTCAACGTCTACCCTGTCGATCCATTGCATGAAGGTGGTGTACTCCTGGTCGGTGGAAAATGCGGTGACGCCGAAATTGTACACATACCCCCCAAGCCTGGCTGCCATTACCGCAGGTATCGTCTCCTTCTGCGTCAAAAACAGACCCTGGGTGAATGAATCGCCCAACAACATCGCCTTGCCCTTCATGGGCAGGTTCTTCTCTGCTTCCAGGGCCCGAAAACCCTCGCTAGTGTTGGCGTAAAACAACTCCGGCTCGGATTTGTGGCTTCGCCGGGTATAGGCGGTGAAGCCGGGCAGGAGCCTCCATCCCAGATCCACATCATGGATCGCCTTTTTCCGAAACACCTCCTTGGAGCGCAGGTTACCGTTCTGGGAAGTGAGCCATGGATAATACAGCTCCACATATAATGCCGTCCCCCCCAGGGCTGCCGCCGAGGCAAGAATAACCATGCTCCACATGGCGCCGTACATGGCCATGCGCCGGGCGCCCAGCCCTCCGCGCCGCACCGCCATGGTGTGATAAGCCGCCAGAGCAAGCGCGCCGAGCCAGAAGAGGACACTGTTCCAGGGCTCGGGCAGATGGCGCCAAAGCTCCCATTGCAGGGGAAGTTGCTCCACCTCAACGCTTTTGATGGCGATCCATGATCCGGACACCGGCCGGAACACCAACTCTCCCCCCTCCACCGGTGCGCAACCGGCGGGTACGCGAACCAGATACTCAGACTCGGTTCCTTCGGTTTCCCAGTTAGCCTCCGGCAGACCCCCGCCCGGCTTCACCTGGATATCCGCCAGTCGGCATGTTCCCGCGGTGACGGAGAGCCTGGGGGGGGCGGCGTCATGGCTTTCCATCAACATCAGCCTCACCCTGGCCTCGGATGCCCCGCTCACATTCACCCGTATTGTATCCTGCATCCCGGAGCGCCAGGTGTCCAGTGGACCTGGCAACTGAAATGGCACATTTGTTTCCGGAGCGGCCATTATCTCCACATGCCTGGGAAGAAAGCTTGCTCCGGCGAAAAGAAACAACACCAAAGCGTACATGGCGGCCAAGGGCCATCTGGGGCCAGCCCACCCCGGCCGGGAGGATATAAACACATGCCGCGCCGCCAACAACAGGCATGCGCCAGCGGTCCATGTGACTGCGGTCGCCTGGGGCCACAGATGCGGCTGGTCGCTCAGGTGGCTAGCCAGCGCCGCAGCCGCCAGAACCAGGGCAATATCCATAGCCCGCCCACTTGACCATCGGCCCAGGTGGCGCCAAGAGCCTGATGGCTGGGAGCCCAACGGCTGGGAGAATTTCTCCTGGGTATTCATCAGGTTTTGTTTATAATCCCGGGTTTTAGGGTAATCGATATTTTAGCAGGAAGGGGGAGCGCTGTGACCAGCGCGAAACAGAAGCTTTTCCTGTTTCTTGATCGATAATCAGGTGGTCGAACACTACGGTGCGATCCTTGCCGTATTGTATGGCCTGATAATGGCTTTGTCCACCCGGCTCAATGTCGCATCCTTAGGCGCACTGATACATTCTCCGGGATTGGCCAAGGGAAGTGACGCAATGGCCATGCCACAGGCGCCGCCCGCCATATATGTTTATAATGTAGATCCCGGCGATTCATCCCGAAACCCGTTAAACACCGACGGGCTTATTCGCCAAACAATGTTCATACACATGGAGAAAATAAATGACAGAGAACATCGACAATCTGAAAACGGCCTTCGCCGGAGAGAGCCAGGCCAACCGCAAATACCTGGCGTTCGCAAAGCAGGCGGATAAGGACGGATATGCGGTGATCGCCCGGCTTTTCCGCGCTACCGCAGAGGCGGAGACCATCCACGCCCTCGGCCATTTGAAGGCGATGGATATGATAAAGACCACCGAAGCCAATCTGGAAGCGGCCATCGCCGGGGAGACTTATGAATTCACCGAAATGTATCCCCCCATGTTGCGGCAAGCCGAGGAAACCAACCATAAGGCCAAGGTCATGTTCAAGTACGCCATGACTGTGGAAAATGTCCACGCGCAGCTGTACAAGAAAGCGTTGGAGGCTGTCCGGGCCGGCAAGGATCTGGAGGATATGGAAGTCTACCTGTGCCCCATATGCGGGCATATCGAGTTTGGCAAGCCTGACGGCAAGTGCCCAGTGTGCAACGTGGCGAACGACAAGTATGAAAAGGTGGCCTGACCTTAGTGGCCAACAGGCGCCTGGGCGGGTTCGATCCTCCGGGCGTGACTTGAGTTATAATCGACAGCTTCAATGTAGCTGATATGGGGATTTGAATGCTCGTTATGCAAAGTGTGTTCGGCTTTTTCGCCCTGGCCGCCATCGCCTGGGCTCTCAGCGAGAGCCGCCGGGAGATCAGCTTTAGACATGCGGCCGCGGGGATTGGCGCGCAGTTCGTCCTGGCGCTGATCCTGTTCAAGGCGCCCGGCGCCCAGACTGCGTTTTTGACGCTCAACAAGGTGGCCCTGGCCCTGGAGGCCTCCACCCGGCAGGCCACCTCCTTTGTATTCGGCTATGTCGGCGGCGGCCCGGCGCCCTTTGACGCCACGGCCCCGCATAACGGATTCGTGCTGGCGTTCCAGGCGTTGCCGCTGATACTCGTGGTCAGCGCCCTGTCGGCGTTGCTGTTCCACTGGGGGATATTGCCCATGCTGGTGCGGGGCTTCGCCTGGGCGTTGCAAAAAAGCATGGGCGTTGGCGGAGCGGCGGGGCTCTCCGCTGCGGCAAATATCTTCGTCGGCATGGTGGAGGCGCCGTTGCTGGTGCGGCCATATCTGCAAAAGATGACCCGCAGCGAGCTGTTCCTGGTTATGACGTGCGGCATGGCCACCATAGCCGGCAACATGATGGTGATCTACGCTGGAATCCTGGGCCCAGTGATCCCAGACGCCCTGGGGCACATCATGGTCGCCTCGATCATCAGCGCTCCGGCCGCCATCACCATTGCCCGGATAATGATCCCGGAAAGGGGAGAAGCCACCGCCGGGCGCATGGAAACTGAAAAACGACATGCCGGCGCCATGGACGCGGTGACCCAGGGGACCGCCGATGGGCTCTTCCTGGCGCTCAACGTCACCGCCATGCTGATCGTGCTGGTGGCGCTGGTGGCGCTGGGCAACTCGTTGCTCTCCTGGATCCCGGCCATGGGTGGCGAGGCGATCACCTTGCAGCGGATTCTCGGCTGGCTGATGGCGCCTCTCGTATGGCTGATGGGAGTTCCATGGGATCAGGCGGTGACGGCTGGCGGGTTGATGGGAATGAAAACCGTGCTCAACGAGTTCATAGCCTACCTGTCCATGGCCCAGCTGCCGGAGGGCACATTGAGCGAGAGGACCGAGCTGATCATGACCTACGCCATGTGCGGATTCGCAAACCTCGGTTCGCTGGGGATCATGATAGGAGGGATGGGCGCCATGGTCCCGGAAAGAAGGGATGAGATAGTGCAACTGGGATTTAGGACCATAGTCTCCGGGACGCTGGCCACGATGATGACCGGCGCCCTTGTTGGGATATTGAGCTGATCGACCACAGAATGAACCACGGGCGCATAATAAGTTGAATCGCCCATGTCAAAATCTCATCTTATCGTAATACGTTCAAATTAACCGGATATGATTGATGACCGAAAAAATTAACATGGCGCTCGACTATTTCCCATACGCCACCCTGGCCCCGCTGGCTATCGTGGTGGCGCTGCTCCCCTTTCTCCCCCAGCCACACCTGCTGGAAAAGCTGATCATGCTGAAGAATGGAACCCTCTCCAAACCGATAGACATATTCGACCTCTTCATGCATGGCACACCCCTGGCCTTGTTGATGGCCAAGGCCGCCAGGGATTTTCTTATCAGGTAGCATCCAGTCCCCTTGCCGGGGCGTTTATCTTGTGATATTTCTATATCCGCGCCACGACGATCCAACACCATTTGGACGGATTGGGCGGTGGAATATTCAGTTGCGCTGATTAAGTCATTTCCGCGGTCTTAAACGTCCCCTTTGCGTTATAATGGCCGCTGAAAACCATATCATCGGAACTCGGCATGGACATGAACTCACGCTCCGGCTTTCAGGACCAGTCAGTCGGCGAAAGGACACCCGTTGTTCTCATCGGCTTTGGCCTCATAGCGGCGGGTCTGGTGGTGTTAATGTTCCTGGGGAGTGAGCTGCTGGGGGTGTACAACGATCCGGCCAAGCATCACTTCGTGGTCAAGATATCCGGGGCCATGGCGGGGGCGGAAGTGAAAATTGAGAACAAAACCGTCTCCATCAACCAGCCCTTTGCCCTGGGAATCGCCGTGGTCCTGCTCATCATGTTCGCCGGTCTGGGAGTCTCCATCGCCTCCATGCTCATCTCCTCCGGCGGCAGGATGCTCTCTCCGGAGATAACCAGCGAACTTGCCAAGATCAATATCAAGTTGCAGGAGATGGGCGCCCAGCGTTCCTACGGGTCCGGCGCCGGAAACACTCCGCCGGACTAGCGCGCCCGCAGGGGCTGTTGCTGTTGCTCCTGGTTTTTCAAATAACCCCATTTCGACAGGCGGCTGAGGGCGTATTGCCCCTGCTTGCTGCGGCTGTCGGCCTGGGCATACCGCATATACTCCCTGGCGGCCAGGCGCGTGTCCCCCATTCCCTCGGCGGAAAGGCCCTTCATGAACACGGTGCTGGGATTACCCGGCAGCATCCCCTCGTATCGGCTGAAGGCGTTGTAGGCGGCGCGATAATCCTTGGAGTATAGGCTGGCCATCCCCAGCACATGGCCAGACTGCGGCTCGGAAGGTTTCACCTGCTGGGCCCGCTGGGCGAAGTCGCGCGCGTTCTTCGGCTTTTGCTGGGCCAGCTGGCATTTGGCCATCATCATCAGGCCGGCGTAATCGTCAGGAGCTATCTTCAGGGCGCCGGAGAACTCTTTTTCGGCGAACCTGTATTGCTGCTTCGTCATGGCCGCTTCCCCTTTTTGCATCATATCCAGGGCCGGCTTGATCTTGCGAAGGGAGGCGGTGGAGTCCATATGCCTCTCCCTGCCCAGTTTCAGCCCCTTTGCGTCCATGTATTGGGTGGTGGCCCGGGATACCGCCGTTGCGTATCGCTCATCGCTCATGGGATGGCTGGCGAACATCATATCCAGGGCGTTCGGCTTCTTCTTTTGCATTCCGCGTAAAAGGTCCATCAGGCCCACCATCCCTTTGGGATCGTAACCCGCCCTCACCATGTATTCCATGCCCAATTCATCCGCCTGGCGCTCGTCATCCCGGCTGTACTTGGCCAGCAAGGCCCCTGCGCCGAGCGCTCCGAGCCCCGCCGCCAAAGGCCCCAGCCTGTCGTCACTGGAAGCGGCCACTATCACAAGCCCCACCACGGCAATCTGGGTCAACATGGCCTTGGACATGCGCGATGAAGTGTGCCTGGCGTTCACGTGGCCGATCTCGTGCCCCAGCAGAGCAGCCAGAGACGCTTCGTTCTCCAGCGAAGCCATTATCCCGCGAGTGGCGGCGATGGTACCACCGGGGAAGGCGTATGCGTTGACATAAGTGGCGTCCACCACGTTGTAGTTATATGGCATGTCCGGACGGTGGCTGAGGCGGGAGAGCCCGATCCCTAACTGGGATATGTATGCGGACATCACCGGATCGCTGGAAGGGCCGTAATCCGCGGATAACTGGTGCGGCGCGTTTTTCTTGTCTATGTCGATCTCTTCGCCCCGCCCCATCAGCATCAGCTGGTTCTGCCCTGTGACGGGATTTGTGGCGCATCCGGTGATCACATAGGCCGACGCGGCCGTCGCCGCCATCAGAAAGTCTCTGCGGGAAAAAACGTCGTTTTTGTCAGTTTTTATCAGTGGACCGCTCATACTGTCCTCCAGTAGTTGAGTTAATAACTCCTTTCGCGCCGACAAGCCTATTCTATCGCCGACCTCTCATGATATGAACCATAATTCACCTCCCATATATATGAACGGATACGATCCTGGAATTACTCCCCAAGCGCTTTTTTAAACACATCCGCGTTGAACCGCATCATCTCGAAATACCCTTCCCGCCCCGGCGCGCCTCCTATCGGGTCCGCAATGCCCACAGCCACGCCCGTCTCCTCGGCCAGCGTAACAGCCAGGCGGGGCGATAGTTGCGGTTCGGCGATCACAGCGGCGACGCCCTGTTTTTTTAGCAGGTCCACCAACTGGGCCATCCTTCGGGCAGACGCGGCTTTGCCCGGCGACTCCTCTATCACGCCCACCTGGCGCAGTCTATAGCGCCGCGCGAAATACCCCCAAGCGCCATGAAGCGCCACGAATCCATCGGTGACCCCGGAAAGCTTCTTTTTGATTTCCCCGTCCAGATCCAGAAGGTCGCGCTCCAGCGCCTCCATCCTTTTCGCCAGAGCCGCTTTCTCCTCCCCGGTGGCCTTTTCGGCCATCCTGGCGGCCATATATCTGGCGGCGTCCACCATCATAATTGGATCCAGCCAATAGTGCGGATTGGCGGCGCCATGCCCATGATCCGGGTGATCGCTCTCTTGGCCGTGGCTTGGCCCCGCTCCGATCAATGTTTTTTCCTCCAGCGCCGCGGAAAGGTCCATGACATCGGCTTGACTCTTCCCAGCGGCCCTGGCGATTTTCGTGACCCAGTTGTCGAGCCCCAGACCGGCCATCACCACGAAATCCGCCTCCCCGATTTTCCTGACCACGCCTGGAGTGGACTCATATCCATGTGGGCTTTGCCCCGGCTTTAGCATCACGGTCACTGTGGCGCCAGGCCCGGCCAACCTTTCGGCAATCTGGGCGAAGGGGGTGATGGTGACCACCACGGAGGGGGCCTGGGCCCAACCGCGCCCGGAGGACAGCAAGATGGCCATGGCCAATATAACCATAATGCGTCGCTTCATTTCCACATTCCCTTTGTTTCACCGGTACATTACTTCATTCTTTTGGGCTCGTCCAGTTGTCAAACCGAGCTCTTCGATCTATACTCGATGACTTGCCGGTTTTTTAATTTTAAATCGGAAAATGGTTTTACAGAAAAGTTATTTTAAATACTCAAGAGGTGAATTTCCCCGGCCGGAGCTGGAAAATATATCATCTCGATAAATAGATGGAAACCGTGCAATGAAAATCGATCCTACCCATGTGGAGGCGCCAAAAGAGGAAATCGAACGCATAAAGCTGGAATACGGCTGCAACCAGGAGGAAGCCGTCCGGGCGTACCTGACCGCCAAGCAGTCCTCCGAGGCAAACTACAGCCATACCCTGGACTCCTGCCTGGGCTTGCCGAAGGAGCACCACGCCCGGATTTTAAAGATCAAGTTGCACACTCCATCGGAGATAAAGGTCCATCTGGATAAGTACGTTATCGGACAGGAGGATTATAAAAAGCGGCTCTCCGTGGCGGCGGCTTATCATTTCGCCATAGTCCGCGCCATCACGGAGGGGCTGGCGGAGCGCTCCCAGATCAAAAGGTTCCGCAAAAAGAACACCATCATCGCCGGGCCATCCGGCTCCGGGAAAACCTATTGCGCGGAAATATTGGGCGACCTTCTGGAGGTGCCCACCCTGATCATAGACTCCACTGACTACACAGAGGCGGGCTATGTGGGCAAAAGCGCCGACGACATGGTGCGCGAATTGATCCAGATCGCCCCCGGCGAGACGAAGAAAGAAAAGGCAGTATTCATCGAGAGCAATGGCGGACTGATATTCATAGACGAGATCGACAAGAAGGCCAAGGACGGTAAGGTGATAGGCCACGACATCTCCAGGGAGGGATTCCAGCGCTCCGTGCTGAAACTGATCGAACGGAAGCATATCTCCGTGGACGACCCGATGAGCCCCGCTTCCCAGATCCAGGATGTCATAGACCAGCAGCGGGGTATGGGCGGCGCCCAGTCAAAGCGAAAAAGTTCCATCTCCACGGAGAACATTCTCTTCGTGTTGGGGGGCTCATTCCAGCGGTCGGAGGAGAACCTGGAGCAGATCATAAAGAAGAGAATAGAGAAGGGCTCTGGCAGATTCAAGGAGGATGGCTCCGTCACCATCACCGGGTTCGTCAACAGCGACAAGCGGCAAGTCGAAGACAGCCGCAACTATTTCAGCGAAGCGGAAGCGGACGACTTCATCCGGTTCGGCCTGATCCCGGAGCTGGTGGGCCGCGCGCCGGTGCGCACATATGTGAACCCGCTATCGAAGAACGACCTGGTCCGCATCATGACAGAGACCGCGGATTCTGTGCTGGAGCAATATATTTTCGAGTTCTCCCTTTTTGGTATAGATATCAACTTCACACCCGACGCCATCGAATGGGTGGCCGAGCAAGCTGAGAACAAGAAAACAGGGGCCCGGGCGCTGATTTCCGTGTGGGAGAATCTGCTCACCGATTTCCAATTCGAGCTGCCAGGCAGCAATTTCAAGACACTGGAAATATCCAGACAGGTTTGCCTGGCGCCCAGAGACCATATCCTGGCCATGCTGGAGCAGTCGCCCCTGGTGGATTTTGTCGAGAAGTTCAAAAGGGATCATGGTATCGAGCTTGTCATCCCGGAACCGGTGGAGAGAAAAATCAAGAAATACGCAAAGACCCACTCCATACCCATCTCCACCGCCCTGATTCGCCTTCTTTCCAGGGCATCGGCGCTAAATTATATGAACCTGAAAGGAGAGTTCGTCGTAACCGAGGAGATGCTGGACAATCCGAAATATTTCGACGACCTGTATGTGCAGTGGCACCAGAGGCAAATGGAAATGCAGGATGGCAATTCCGATACGCCCGAATAGACCAGGACCGTCCGGTTATTACCCAGATACAGATTCCCTGGCGCGGGGCGAGAGTGAACAACAATAGTTCTTTGAAGGCGTTATAGTGGATTTAATCAAGACCCTTTTGCCGCCGGGCGCCCAGGTAATCACCTTGACCACTGACGATGGGGTGAAACTGGCCGGATATTACTCAAAAGCCGATGGCTCCAAATGCCTCACCATTATCATCCACGGGCTGGGGCGCTCCCACCTGGCCATGGCGGACCGGTGGAACGCCGTGTATCCGGAACTGGGATCGGTCCTGTTTCTGGACCTTCGAGGTCATGGGCGCTCCAGCCGCCGCGCGCTGGTCACCTTTGGCGACAATGAGGCGCTGGACGTGAAGGCGGCGGTGGATCGGTTCCGCTCCGAGTACGATTCGATTGTGCTGTGGGGCACTTCCATGGGAGCGGCCGCCTCGCTCCGATATGCTGGGGCCGGCGGCAAGCCGGACGCCCTGATTTTAGAAGCAATGTACCACTCCTTTGACGACGCCATAGACACCCGCGCCGACCTGTGGCACGCGCCCAGACGCACCATGGTCCCCCTGGTCAAGTTTCTTTTTCGCCATATTTTCCGGATAGACTTTGATGGGCTCTGCATGCCGCGGATTCTCGAAAAGCTAAATGGCATGCCTACGCTGCTGGTCCAAAGCCGGGAGGATGAAAAAGTTCCCATGGGATCTTTTGAGAAGCTTAAAGCCGCCCTTGGCCCCAAGGGCCAGGTTGTTCTTTTCGACCAGGGCGCCCACGACAGCATCTATCGCACCAACCGCGAAGAGTATATGAAAGTGGTCAGGGAGTTCATCGGCTCCATGGGCGGCTGAGGCGCCATCTACCTTTCGTTGTGGCGGAGCGACCTGTTCATGTTTACGCGGCTCGGCTATTGTTGCTTCTGTCTCCCGCCTTTGTTAGACTGACCACGACTACTAGATATATGGAGGCCGATGGCCGTGTTCCGCAAGATATTGTCCACTTCCATGATGGCGCTGGCTCTGGGCGCTTCACCTCTGTGGGCCGTGGAGTTTCCCGAAAAGCCCCAGGATACCGACTGGTACGTGGACATGGCGGAGATGATCGACGCCAACGCCGCCACGGAAATAAACAAGATAGCCGTGGACCTGTGGGTCAACGAGGATATTCCGGTGTACGTGGTCACCATCCCCAGCCTGGCGGCCATGGACGCGGCGACCCTCTCCGTGGATGGCTACGCCACGGAGCTTTTCAATCATTGGGGCATCGGCTCGGAAGAACGCAACTACGGTATGCTGCTGCTGGTTTCCCGGGGCGACCGGCGCGCGCGCATAGAGCTTGGCGCCGAATGGGGGCGGGATCATGACCGCTCCATGCAGCAGGTGATGGACAAGCTGATCATTCCCCAGTTCAAACGGGGGGACCACGCCCTGGGAATCGTTGACGGGATCAGGGGGATGGACTCCGTGGCCAGGGGGCTGGCCCTGCCTCAGCCGACGGCGCCCTGGTGGCTCCTTCCGTTGATGATCGCGGTGGGCGCCGGGCTGATCTTCCTGATATACAACCTGTTCAAAACCGGCCGTAGCGGATGGGCCTGGGCGCTGATCGTGGCGCTGGGCGTGGCTTTGTTCTTTATACTAAGAAACGCAGGGCAAAGTTCCGGCTCCGGCGGCGGGTTCGGCGGAGGATTCTCCGGTGGCGGCGGCGCCAGCGGGTCTTGGTGATACATATGACAAAAGCGAGCGATATTTTTGACGCAGATAGCCGGGAGAAAATACGGCTGGCGGTGATAGAAGCGGAGAAGACCACTGGCGGGGAGATCGTACCGGTGGCTGCCACGGCTTCCGGCAGATACGACAGGGCGGAGGACATCTTCGGATTTGTGGTGTCACTGGTCGGGCTTTCGGCGGCGTGGCTGGTGTGCGCCCGGCTACCTGAAGAGGGAAACTGGGCCGTGAACTCCATGGCCACGCAATTGCCCCTGTGGGCGGCCCTGCTCATTCTGCTGGTTCTCTTCTCCATCGGCGCGGCGCTGGCCAGCAGGTTTCCAGCGCTCCGGCTCCCCTTTATTACCAGGACGGAAATGAACGCCGAAGTTGAGCGGGCTGCGGCGGCGGCTTTCCACAACTTCCGCGCCCATGGGACGGCGTCCCGCGTGGGAGTGTTGATATATGTGTCGCTGTACGAGAGGACGGCCAGGGTGATCGCGGACGATTCCGTGGCGGATAAAGTGGCGCCTGAAGCGTGGGCCGAAGTGGTGGCGCTGATTACGGATGGGATGGCCAAAGGCTCCCCGGTGGAGGGTATGACCTCGGCCATAACCAGATGCGCAGTGGCGCTAAGCGGGCCTTTCCCCCGGCTGGACGGGGACGTGGATGAGCTTTCCAACGAACTGCGCATAGTGGATTGAACCAGCCCCAGGCTGATAGCCGTTTTTAATACCCTATGTCCGTCCAATTGGATAACATGGTCATATACACGGAGGATTACCGATGGATATCGTCGATCAATTAGCCCTCTCCATGGGAGCGGCCTGGACCTGCGGTGTAAACCTGTACGCCACAGTGGCGGTGCTGGGGATCATGGGGCTCACGGGGCACATCGTCCTGCCCGAAGAGCTTCTCTTCCTTCAAAGCCCGGAAGTGATCGCCATCGCAGGGTTCATGTATTTCGTCGAGTTCTTCGTGGACAAGACTCCAGGCGCCGATTCAGCCTGGGATGCGGTCCATTCCTTTATCCGTATCCCGGCTGGCGCGGTAATCGCCGCCCAGGCCATGGCGCCGGTCAGCCAGGAGGCCCAGTTCATCGCCTTTTTAATGGGAGGCGCCATCACCACCTCCGCCCACGGTACCAAGGCGGCCACCCGGCTGATGATCAATACCTCGCCGGAGCCTTTCAGCAACTGGTTCGCTTCCATCGCGGAGGATGTAACCGCTGTCGGCGCGCTATGGGTCACCTTTAACCACCCATACATCATGATCGGCTTCGTTATCGTTTTCTTTCTTTTCGCGCTTTGGATCACGCCGAAGATCTTTCGCGCCTTCAAGACTATCCTGGGGAAGCTGGCGGCTTTCCTCTCGCCCAAGGAAGCGGGCCCGCCCACAGTCACCACGGAGCCTCCCGCGACGCCAGGCCCCGATCCTGGAGGTGGGGCCCAGTCCGGCTGACAAGCGAAGCTTTATTGCGGCTTCAGGAACGCGTACTTGATGGAGTAGCAGGCGGCCAGGTCTGCGCAGTAGTAGCTTTGCAGTTCGAATTTCACGAAATCGCCTCTACCGGTTTTCATCACATAGACAGCCTTCCGCGGGTTGAGCTTATGGGTCAAGAAATTGTAGTCATACCATTTTTCCAGGGCCGGGTTCTTGTTCTCCATGATGTTCTCCGTGGTCACATCCTTGTAGTAACCGAGCTTCGGTGGCACTGTCACCGAGTCAAAGGACTGGGCCATGGTGACGGCCACCTCGGCTTTCCCCGCTTTCCCCGTGGCGCCGCCGTTTGTCAGGATCTTCGAGCGGCGCAGGACCAGATCCCATCGATCCGAATCGGCGGCGATCTTGTCCGCGGCGAATATCCTCATCTCGCCAAAACTGAAATGGATCCACTTTATCCTGTCGGAGGCGTCTATGACATATGTCGAGGTCTGGTAAGATGGCTCTCCAGATTCCCGTGGCGCGGGATTGGCGGCGATCATCTCCTCCATGCTTTTTTCCTGCTGCGCCTTTTCTATCTCCGCCTGGGCGGCGGACTTTTGCACAAAGCCCTGGACCCACCACGCAGCCACTCCGGCAAACAGGATTATATTCACCACTATGAAAATCCGCAGTCCTATGGAGACAGACGGCCCCTTGTCCCTTTCCTGCTCCGAACCTTTTTCATTCTCTGTCATGTCACAACCTCTCCACATCCGGATCACTGTCCGGATGACCTTGCACTGTTTTTCAAAACTTGATATGGATAAACCGGAGACTGGGTTTCCCCTTATACGAGGATAACATTTCGCCCGCGATTTTGATTTTTAATCTCGCTGGAGCCTCCCCCTGTATGTTAGTCTAATTCAAAAAAGGGGCGATGCCGGACCGGTCATGCGCAGAGCCGGGATACCAGGCGATTTTCTTGTTTTTTTGGACATTATCCATGGACACCATCTGGACGCTTAAAGTCAGCGATCCCATAGCCAAGAACGCGGATGAGCATGTTTTACGCAAAAATCCGATTCTGCTGGGGCGCTCCAGTGAAATGGACCTCAGATTTACCAGGAGGAAGATATCCAACCGGCACCTGGTCCTGACGTATGAGGACGGAAGGGTCTACGTGGAGGATCTGGACAGCACCAACGGCACATTCATCTACAAAAAGGGGATGTGGCTACGCATCCATGGCAAGTTGAGGGCTCGCCCCCCGATCCTCATCAACGTGGGCAAATCCCTGAACATCGTCGTGAAGGTGGCCGAGGAAGGAGCGGTGGTCCGAGATGGAACAGACCCGGCCCTGGACCTTTCCTGGCTCAATAAAATAGATCCGCATTCCTCATTCGTGGAAAACATCCAGGAGGTGGAGACATTCGAGGCGATTTTAGTTCTGGATCTCTGCCACTCGTCGGAGATGGCTCAGGCCGACGAGAAAATGGCGTTTCACATGAAGAAGAAGCTTAAGGATATCTGCGAATGGGCCTTCAGCCAATTCAACGCCAGGTTCATAAAAAGCACCGGGGACGGATACCTGACAACCTTCAGCAAGCCGGGCTCCGCTCTTTTCGCGGCGAAGGATATCCTCACTGTCCTCAAGCAGAGAAATGAGAGAACAAGCAATCCCCCCATCCAGGTGCGGGTGGCGCTGCATATAGGCAACACGTACACCATCGACGATGCGAACCAGGACATTCATGGCAACGATGTGAATATCACTTTCAGGATGGAGGGGGTGACGGAGGACGCTTTCGACTCCACAAGCGTGAGCCTGCCCATGACCGATCGCATCTTGTGCTCCAAGGAGTTTCACTCCTCCGTCTGCAATGATGAATCGATCACTTCGGAATTCAGGTTCCACCTTATCGGCGGCGCCACAATGAAGGGGATAAAGAAGCCAAAAAGCCTCTACCTGGTCACCCCGCTAAGTGGGAATGGAGAGCAAACCTCACCCCCCATTGGTCCCTGATCCCGCACACCACGGCCAGCGGACGCCCCGTGGCGGCCGCCTGTGCGCGCAAAGCCTTATACTTTCTGGAGTTCCGACCTTTTCACCCGGACACGTTCGCCGGAGGGAACGGTCATCAGAACAAAAAGCCCGGAATGGTATTCCTTTTCGGTGCACTGATACTCAGTGTCCTTGGTCAGCGCTACTTCGGCGCCTTTGCTGGTCTTGGCGCTCTTCGTCTCACCGATGTACTTGACCCTCATTCTCCCCCTTGTGTCGGAAAAGGTCACCTGGTCACCTGCTTTCATTTTTCCCCTCCAAAAAATTGGTTAATATTGTATCTTACCGCGCCTATGCTTTCGATTTTTCCTTGAAGAACAGATGCTCAACATGCGGGAATTTGTCTAACATGTGAGGAAAATGCATCGCTTCACCGAACCGGTCGTTGAAGTCTTCCTCCAGCGCCAGTTCCACATACTCCACCTGCCTGGCGATCAGGTCCGCCTCCGCCCTCTTCTCCGTGTTGAGCAGGGCGATACGAGCGCCATCACCGGCGGCGTTACCCAGAAACACCACCTTGGCCAGGTCGCAATCCGGGTACATGCCGATCACCATTGCCTGTTCCTTGTCCACGTGGCTGCCGAAGGCGCCGGCTATGGCCAGCCTGTCGAAGCTCTCCACCCCCAGCTTACGCATCATCATCTGACAGCCGGAGTAGAGCGCGCCCTTGGCCAGCTGGATGGCCCGCACGTCCTTCAGGTTTATGGTGATATCCTCTTCGATAGCCGTCTCATGACTCCAGGCCACCACATACTCCATCACTTTCGATTTCCCCATTCTAATCCTGGGGGATGAAAGATCCGGATTGAACTGGCCGTTTCGTCTGATGATCCCGGCCTTGAACATCTCCGCTATCCCGTCGATGATCGCCGAGCCACAGATACCCTTGGCCTGCATGTCCATCTTGCCATCGCTCCACTTGTCGCTGCCAATCACCTTGAAGCTGCACTCCAGAGTTTGTGGCTCGATCTGGATGTCCTCTATGGCCCCCGGCGTGGCGCGGATGCCATATTCGATCTCGCCCCCTTCCAAGGCCGGCCCGGTGGCGGTGGAGCAGGATATAAGCCTGTTCTTGTTTCCGAACACCAGTTCGCCGTTGGTGCCTATGTCTATCAGCAAGGTCATCTCTTCCCGCTTGTGGGGCTGGTCCGCTATCAGGCACCCCACGTTGTCCGCCCCCACAAATCCCGCCTCTATCGGCAGGATATGAACATTGCCGGAAGGGAGGATGTTTATCCCCAAACGGTCCGCCTTGATATCCAGCGACCGATGTATCACCGGGGCGAAGGGAGCGGCGCCCATATACTCCGGATTGAGCCCGAGCAGAATATGGTGCATAGCGGAATTGCCCACCAGCGTCACCTCGCTGACATCGTTCTGGACATACCCCAGCTTTTCCGTGGCGTTTTTCACCAAACGGTTTAGCCCCTCGATGATGGTGTCCTGCAGTTCCTTGAGCCCGGTGGAGGGATTGAGCATGCAGTAGGTGATGCGACTCATCACATCCTCGCCGTATTTCACCTGTGGATTCATCATGCTCTCGGTGCCCACCACCTCTCCTGTTTCCAGGTCGGTCAGGTAGGCGGCCACCGTGG
>Ga0224496_10000271_pt1 | contig 37172 bp, 39 predicted proteins | sample SF_Jul11_sed_USG_2_FD_168127 | JGI IMG/M metagenome (GOLD analysis project Ga0224496, IMG submission 168127) | Sediment microbial communities from San Francisco Bay, California, United States - SF_Jul11_sed_USGS_8_1 | ecosystem: Environmental > Aquatic > Marine > Sediment | place: USA...
TGCTGGATCAGGCTTGCGCCCATTGTCCAATATTCCCCACTGCTGCCTCCCGTAGGAGTCTGGGCCGTGTCTCAGTCCCAGTGTGGCTGATCGTCCTCTCAGACCAGCTATAGATCGTCGCCTTGGTGAGCCATTACCTCACCAACTAGCTAATCTAACGCGGGCTCATCTATTAGCGCAAGGTCCGAAGATCCCCTGCTTTCCCCCGTAGGGCGTATGCGGTATTAGCCTGGTTTTCACCAGGTTGTCCCCCACTAATAGGCAGATTCCCACGCGTTACTCACCCGTCCGCCACTCGTCAGCGCAAAGCAAGCTTTGCCTGTTACCGTTCGACTTGCATGTGTTAAGCATACCGCCAGCGTTCAATCTGAGCCATGATCAAACTCTTCAGTTCAATACTAAGTGTCTGTTCATACTCGTTTACTCTGACTTACATTACGTTTGAATAAAACGTTGTGTGTCAGACAAGTACCAGGGCAGATCGCCATATAAATATGACACCCTGTTATTTCTTGTCTTTGTACTCACTCATCGTAAGTACCCACACAAATTATCTAATCTGAATTTTTAATCAACATCGCTCAAGGCGAGCCCGACAGTATATCAACTCACTAAACATTTCGCTAGCTCTTTGATAACTTTTCCTTCCGGCTTACTGCTGTCATTCCCTAACAGAGCGCGCATTCTATAGTCTTCAGAATAAAACACAAGCCCTATTTTAACTTTTTTTAATATTCCTGTAACAAACCGCGTTACAGCAGCTCTACCCTGGCAAATTTACGCTTACCCACCTGTATAACCTGACTGCTTCCTGCCTTTAATTTCAATTGCTTATCGTCTACTTTATCGCCGTCTATCTTCACTGCGCCCTGCTGGATCATGCGCATGGCATCCGAGGTACTGCCCGTTAAACCTGCCATCTTTAGGACATTGGCGATCGCCATCTCGCCATTTTCTGACTGGATGCTAACCTCTGGCATTTCATCCGGCATGGCACCCTTCTGGAAGCGGGCAATAAAGCTTTCTCTTGCCCTGGTCGCCGCATCGGCATCATGGAAGCGCTCGATGATTTCCTCCGCCAGCCTGAACTTGATATCCCTTGGATTACCACCCTGTTCAATTTCAAGTTTAAATGACTCAATCTCTGCTATCGGGCGGAAGCTCAATAATTCAAAATAACGCCACATCAGCTCATCTGAGATCGACATGATCTTGCCGAACATATCATCCGGGGCATCAGCGACACCAATGTAGTTATTTAAGGACTTGGACATTTTCTGCACGCCGTCCAGGCCTTCAAGGATAGGCATCATTAAAACAGTCTGTGGCTCCTGGCCATGCTGCTTTTGCAACTCGCGCCCCATGAGCAGGTTGAATTTCTGGTCGGTACCCCCCAGCTCTACATCGGCCTTTAATTCCACCGAGTCATAACCCTGTATCAAAGGATAGAGGAATTCATGAATCGCAATCGGCTGATTGCTGCCATAGCGCTTACTGAAATCATCACGCTCCAGCATGCGTGCGACGGTCAGGCTGGATGCCAGCTTGATCAGGCCAGCCGCATCCATACTACCCATCCAGCTGGAATTGAACATCACCAGGGTTTTTTCGGGATCGAGGATCTTAAAAATCTGCTGCTCATAACTTTTGGCATTCTCTATAACCTGGTCACGCGTCAACGGGGGCCGTGTTGTGCTCTTACCCGTTGGATCACCAATCATGCCGGTAAAGTCGCCAATGAGGAAAATAACCTCATGGCCTAACTGCTGAAACTGGCGTAATTTATTAAGCAACACCGTGTGGCCCAGGTGCAAATCAGGGGCTGTTGGATCAAAACCCGCCTTGATACGCAGGGATTTGCCGGTTTTCAGCTTTTTAACCAGCTCTTCTTCAACTAGAATCTCTTCAGCACCGCGCTTGATAATTTCTAGCGCTTCATCCAGGGATGACATTGATGAACTCCAAATATTTAACTAATCACACCATGAAACCCACAGTGTGTGATGAAAACAGGGCGTTATACAAGAGCACAACAGGAATGGCAACACATTCTCTCCATTCATTCTTCATCATGACTATGCTGCTGGCCAGCATAATATGTAGCACTGGCTGCTCGCAAGCCATCGAACAAACTATCACCTTAAAGCTAAAGCAAGCCGAGGCGTCCAGCCCTGTTGCTGGAATATTACCCACCACACTTAATGATGCCCGGATAAAAATAGCGGCTGTGGGTGACATCATGCTAGGTGGTACCGCCGAGCCCGTTTTACAGGAACTGGGGTACAGTTACCCCTTTGATCAGGTTCGACACCTGCTACAATCAGCCGATATAAGCATCGGCAACCTTGAAGGCCCACTTACCCACCACGATCAACCTTATGCCAACAAGAGCTATCTTTTCAGGACCCCGCCAGAACTTGTAGCGCCCGCATTGAAACAGGCAGGCTTCACGATCATGAACCTGGGCAATAACCATATCATGGACTACGGCGCACAAGGCCTCAAAGATACCCTTTCCGCACTGCAGCAGCAGGGCATAATGACGGTAGGCGCCGGATCGGACCTGTACCATGCAAGGCAGGCCACTATATTGAGTATCAAATCCCAGAAAATCGGCTTTCTCAGCTACTCACTCACCTTCCCCAAAACCTTCTGGGCAACGGAGACCAGCCCAGGCACCGTATTTGGTCACGAAAAAAAAATTCAGGCCGATGTAACAGCACTTAGACACGATGTTGATATTGTGGTTGTATCCTTCCACTGGGGACAGGAAAAATCCAATGAATTACGCGAGTACCAGCCTATACTGGCCCATGCCGCGATTGACGCGGGCGCCAGCCTGATCATTGGTCACCACCCCCACGTATTACAGGCTGTTGAGCAATACAAGCAGGGCGCGATCCTGTATAGCCTTGGCAACTTTACCTTTGGCTCCTATAGCCGCAGCGCTGATATCAGCATAATTGCCACCGCTATTTTTAATAATGGACAACTGGAATCAATCGAGATGACCCCTATCAGCGTACTCAACATCGAGGTTAATTTCCAGCCTCAGCGACTCACGGGACAACCCGCTGAACAGGCGATTGATCATATAAAACAGTTATCACTGCGAAGAAATACACATATTGAGCAGGCCAGCGGGATAGCCAAATTACAATCTGCTAGAATTTCCATGCAAACGAATCCAGATTTGCATTGAAATCTTTCCAATTTCAGGCTATTTTAAAAAGAAAACTGTAGATAATTCCGTGAATTACGATAGATTTATAAACAAAGACTTTCGAAACCACTCGCAAAACAACAATCACCCGCGACTGCGCTGGCTATTACTCATCGCCGGTTGCGCGCTGATCAGTGTCGTGTTGGCCGCAAGCCAGATAGATTCAGCACCGGATGCCCTGCCTGATACAACCGAGGCATTGACCCAATTAAACGATACAACAGATGCCGAATCCAGGCTCATCAAACTGCAATTACCCAGTATAACCAGCGCTACGCCAGATAATGAAGCTGAGGCCAGCGAATTCAGCCAGCAACATCAGTGGCAATCCTTCACTATTAAAAGCGGTGATAGCCTGTCCAGCCTGTTCGACAAGGCAGGCATAAAACCTGACCAGCTCATCGAGGTTATCAAGCTGGGCGATGACAGCCGCGCCCTGAAACGCATTCACCCCGGTGATAAAATCCAGCTTGAAACCAATGAGCAGGGACAATTACTGGCGCTTAACTACAACCTCGATTACAGCCGCTACCTGCGTATTATTCGCCAGGCTGATGGCCTCTCGGCAAAAACCATGAAGCATGCTATCGAGACACGGACGGCCTATGCCCATGGCGAAATTGATTCATCGCTATTCCTCGCCTCACAAAGGGCCGGCCTGTCCCAGAACCTGACCATGGAACTGGCCAATATTTTTGGCTGGGACATCGACTTTGCACTGGACATACGTGAAGGTGATCGATTTAATCTTATTTATGAAGAAATATTCAAGGACGGTGAGAAAATCAGGGACGGCAATATCCTTGCCGCCGAATTTATCAACCAGGGCAGGACCTACCGCGCCCTGCGCTACACTAATCCTACTACCAATGAAGCCGGCTACTACTCACCCGATGGCCTCAGCTTACGTAAAGCCTTCCTGAGAAGCCCGGTCAATTTCAGTCGCATCAGTTCAAAATTCACGACACGGCGCTTCCATCCCTTACTGCATAAATTCCGTTCACATAAGGGTGTCGATTATGCGGCCGCACGGGGCACACCGGTAAGGGCATCGGGTAATGGCAAAGTGGTTTTCAAGGGGGTCAAAGGCGGCTACGGTAAAACCCTCATCCTCAAACATGGCGGCAAATACAGTACACTGTATGCGCATCTATCCAATTACAATCGAAACCTTCGCTCTGGCAGCAAAGTCAGCCAGGGACAGGTGATCGGCTATGTTGGCTCGACCGGCCTGGCCTCCGGCCCTCACCTGCATTATGAATTCCGCGTCAATGGCGCCCACAGGAACCCCTTAACCGTGAAGTTCCCAAGCACCAGCCCCATCCCACAACGACATAAAGACAACTTTGAGCTTACTACCCAGACCTATATTGCACAGCTCGATGTATTATCACGCAACACCCTGGCATTTAATGACGAACAATAATGGCTGATCTCTACATTGGCCTGATGTCCGGTACCAGCATGGATGGCATCGATGCTGCCGTGGCCGAATTTGATCATGACCAGATTCGACTACTGGCACACCACAGCCATCCTGTACCCGAAAAACTCGCACAGACACTCATGCACCTGGCACTGGACAAGCCACTTTCCAGCCTGGATATACTGGGTCAGGCAGACGCCGAACTGGGTGAATGCTTTGCCGCAGCAACCCGTGAACTGCTTAGCAAGGCATCTCTAGAGGCCTCATCCATCAGGGCCATAGGCTCACATGGACAGACTATTCGGCACAGGCCTGACGCACCCCGCCCTTTTACAATGCAAATTGGCAATGCCAATTTAATTGCACAGAAAACCGGCATCACCACCGTGGCCGACTTCAGGGGCCGTGATATTGCTGCCGGGGGCGAGGGCGCACCACTTACGCCCGCCTTTCATCAAACCCTGTTTAGTTCTACAGATGAAAATCGTGGCATCCTGAATATTGGCGGCATCACCAATATTACCTACTTACCCTCGACTAAAAATAAAAAATGCTTTGGCTTTGATTGCGGCCCGGGCAACATGCTAATGGATGCATGGATTCAACAGCACCTGGGCAAAGCCTTTGACGAGAATGGCGACTGGGCCGCAAGCGCAGCGCCCCACGAACCCCTTGTCGCACAATTAATGGATGACCCCTTCATACGGAAGACACCACCCAAAAGCAGTGGCCGCGAGCATTATAATCTGCAATGGCTGAATCAACAGCTAGTGCATTTTCGAGGATTAGAACCTGAAACGATACAGGCTAGCCTGTGTGAATTTACTGCCCGCTCAATCCAGTCGTCTGTGGAAAACTTCCTGCCGGACATCAGTCGTTTAATTATCTGTGGTGGTGGCGCACACAACACCCACCTGATGGACAGCCTGCGACGACTGAACCCGGGTATAGCAATTGACTCCAGTGAATTTTTTGGCCTGCACCCTGACTGGGTAGAGGCAGTGGCCTTTGCCTGGCTGGCAAAACAGACTATTGAAGGTAAATGCGGCAACCTGCCCGAAGTCACGGGCGCCAGCCAGCCCGTCATCCTGGGCGCCATCTACCAATAAATAACCCTGCAATAAAGCCGATTAACGCTTAGCCATGTCCACATAGGGCCGCTCACTGTGTCCCGTATAAACCTGTGTCGGCCTGAAAATACGATTATCAGTCAACTGCTCCTGCCAGTGCGCCAACCAGCCAGCCGAGCGCGATATCGCAAACAGGGGTGTAAACTGGTCCGTAGGAATACCCATTTCCTTATATAAAATACCCGAATAGAAATCTACATTAGGGAAGACACCCTTGGCAGCAAGACGCTCACCACCAGCCTCTTCCAGGGCAATCGCAGTCTCGAGCATGGGACTGATAGAGCCTTTCTTTTCCGCCCACTCCATCATCATTTTCTGCAATATAGTTGCACGCGGGTCCTTCACCTTGTATTCCCTGTGACCCATACCCCAGATTTTCCCCTTGTTATCCAGCTGCTTATTAATCCAGTCCTTCGCATTTTCCGGGCGGCCTATTTCCTCCAGCATATGCACTACTTTTTCATTGGCACCACCATGCAGGGGCCCGGCAAGCGTACCTATAGCCGCCGCTATCACCAGGTAGGGACTGGCCAGGGTTGATGCGGCAACCAGGGCCGCAAAGGTCGAGGCATTAATGGTGTGTTCGGCATGCAGGATCAGGCAGGCATCCATGATCCTTGCGACATCAGGGTCGGGCTCCTCACCCATGAACATGTAAAGCAAATTCGCGGCGTAACCGAGTTCTTTTTTTGGCAGGATGGGATCATAACCGTTCCGGATATGCTCCCACATGGTCACCAGCGATGCCATGCGGGCCACTATCTTTACCGACATTTTATAATCACTGTAACCATGGCTCGCGTCATCAGGATAAAACATACCAAGGCTAGCTACCGCGGTCTGTAACATCTCCATAGGATGGCCAGTAACCGGTAAGTGCTTCATGATTTCACGCACATTATATTTGACGACACGATTACCGCTCATCAGGTGCTCAAACTCTGTGAGCTCATCTTTTGATGGCAACTCACCTTTTAGCAACAACAGGGTCGTTTCTTCAAAGGTACTTTTGGCAACCAGTTCTTCTATGCTGTAACCACGATAAGCCAGCAAACCGACATCACCATCCAGGTAGGAAATATTGGATTTTGTTGCAGGCACACCTGCCAGACCAGGAAGATAATCACTCATGCGAGCGTCCTTATTAAGCCTTGAAAGGCCCCTAGAATAGCAAACTATAGATATATGTGTACTGACTTATGTTAATTACAATTACAATTCCACTAACCGGGCTTATCAGCCCTGTGGGGCCTTAAAACCAGGCTTATCTTTCACGAAATATAAATCGGTCAAGGCGAACATGTTTTTAGCAGGCATAAAAAAAGGCGCTAACGCGCCCTTTTTAAAGAAATAACGACTTAAGTCTATCCACCACGGCCCTGCAACACAGGCCCTTTACTTATTCGGGTGAAAAAGACGAACCACAGCCACAGGTGGTCTGTGCATTAGGATTACGAATAATAAATTGCGCACCCTGCAGGTCTTCCTTGTAATCGATCTCCGCACCCACCAGGTACTGGTAGCTCATTGGATCAATTAACAGCGTTACACCACCGTTTTCAACCGAGGTATCGCCGTCGTTAATCGCTTCATCAAAGGTAAAACCGTATTGAAAACCGGAACAACCACCACCGGAAATAAATACACGAAGCTTCAGATTGGGATTATTTTCTTCCTCGATCAGGCTTCTAACCTTGGCCGCAGCATTATCAGTAAAAACCAGTGGCGCAGGAATCGCATTTTCAGCTGTTTCGGCAGTCATTCACATCTCTCCAAAATATCAGTATTTGCTAAAATAGCATTACCTGACTATTTTAGTCAACTTTTAACAACAAATCCAGCTGAATCAACCTGAGCCGTAGGACTTAGCCTAACTGATACTCGTTGATACAGGCGCCGGATCTATTTCTGAGTCATCCGTTGCATCTGTATCTTTTTGATGTTCAAGAAGTTTTTTCTCATTCTTGCAATGCACCAGGCTACCATTGACCTCTGCACCCATGGCCATTTCAAGCATGTTATAGAAAACATTGCCATTGACCTGGGCACGACTGGACAACTCCACCCGCTCCGCAGCATAAACATCACCGATGACTTCACCATTTAGTACCACATAAGGCACGCGAACCTCGCCCTCGATACTGCCATGATCACTTAATACCAGCATGGAATCCGAGCCATCGTCGGCAATAACATTACCGATAATTTTCCCATCCACGTGTAGTCCACCACTAAAAATTAGATCACCACGTATTTCAATAGTATTTCCAATTAGTGTTTCTATCTTCGAAGCTTTACTTTTCGGTTTGCCCCACATTATTCTGATCTCCCCCGGCTATGAGCTCATCCCAATTATACTGTTCATTCAAATCAGGCACCCTGGATGTTTTGGGCAATACTCTTATGTGCATGGATAGTGGAACAAATTTCTCCGGAAATCTGATACCACCTTCAAAGTTCTGAAAATACTTAAATCCAAATATTTGCTGATTCTTAATTTTTTTAGTTGATATGGATGACAAATTCATCGTTACTATCTGGCCATCGGCCTGCTGGCCTTCAACAGAGATTTCGACAACGCCCCTGACAGGTACGTCATGCCTTCCATCCTGGATGAGTACCACCTTGTAATTGTACTGATTATTACCTTCAGCTGTTAGAAAAACTTTTTTAATTTCAACTGTACGTTTATCTTTGGAGGGAGCGACAATATTACGATAAAACGTTAGCTCCTCTTTCATTTCGAGAATTTTTGCCTGCTCTTCTGCCAGTGTTTTCTGCACCTGGCTTCCTGCATCCTGGTCAATATCTCGACCACGCGATAACTTGGCATTTTCCCTTAAGAGATTATCCTTTTCTGCAGACAGATCATTGAGACTTTTCTGCAAAAACTCAATCTCACTTTCGGTTTCGGCCTTATCAAAACCGGCTACATGTCGTCCGTGCTCGTAAGCGAGCATAATCAGCAGGCAAATAACTGCCAATATACCAAGCACAGACAACAACCACAAATGGGGGCGTTGTACAGAAATCAGATACTGGTTATGTACTGGAATCGGCTTCATTAATCTATGCACTGGTAAACTTTCTAATTATTCTTCTGTAGAGTGTAGTCATAAAATAGCGTTTTAAGGCAACAAAGCTATCTGATTAATACCACTATTTTCATTTAAACCAAACATGATATTCATATTATGCATAGCCTGACCTGCAGCACCCTTAAGCAGATTATCAATCACCGATGAGACCACGACTGTATCACCTTGTTGTGGACGGAACACGGAAATACGGCACATATTTGAACCTTTCACACTGCGTGTTTCTGGCATAACGCCCTCGGGCAATACGTCAACGAAGGGCTCATTGGCATAATACCGCTGGTAAAGTTCGGTTAATTCACCCACATCAGACTTTGTTTTTGCATACAGGGTAGCCTCAATACCACGAATCATTGGTACCAGGTGCGGCACAAAAGTAAGCCCGACAGTATGACCGGCGACAGCGGATAAAGTTTGCCTGATTTCAGGCAAATGCCGGTGACCATTCACTGCATAGGGTTTGAAACTTTCCGATGCCTCACACAGGAGAGCAGCCACATTAGCACCACGACCTGCACCACTGACACCGGACTTGGCATCAGCAATCAAACCCTGATCATCAATCAAACTATTTTCAATTAATGGCAAAAAACCCAGCGTGACCGCAGTGGGGTAGCAACCAGGATTGGCAATAATGCGCGCCTTTTTTATTGCCTCACGATTAATTTCAGGCAACCCATAAACGGCCTCTGCCAGCACATCAGGACAGGCATGATCCATGCCGTACCATTGCTTCCAGGTCGCCGCATCGTTAAGCCTGAAATCGGCTGCCAGGTCGATTATTTTTACGCCTGCATCGAGCAACTCTGCCGCCATACCCATGGCGGTGCCATTGGGTGTTGCAAAGAAAACCACATCACAGGATTTCAATGTTTCCAGGTCCGGCACCTGGAAACACAAATCCAGGTGACCACGCAGGTTCGGGAACATATCCGCGACAGACTCGCCTGCCTCTGAACGGGATGTAATAACAGATAATTCGACATCGGGATGACCTGCGAGTAAACGCAACAGCTCTGCCCCGGTGTAACCGGTTCCACCTACCACACCGGCTTTAATCATGGCTCACCTCTTTAAAATCTTATAATGCCCGGCACGCTATATAACCGGACTCATTAACGCAAGCCGTTAAGTATAGACGTAATTGTTAAATTTCAGAACAGATGTTTTACTTTTCAGCAGGTTATCACCGGGTTAAGATGCATCATCGAAACTTCTGACAGACAAAAACATGCTCTGGATTAAAGCCTTTCACGTTATTTTTATGGTCACCTGGTTTGCCGGCCTGTTTTATTTACCACGGCTATTTGTTTACCATGCCATGTCTGATGACGCGACAAGTATCGAGCGTTTTAAAATAATGGAACGCAAGCTGTTCTACGGCATCATGACGCCGGGGGGCATCATCACCCTGGCACTTGGCCTGTGGATGCTATTTGACTACGCACTGGAGAGTTATTCCGGTTCCTCCTGGCTGGATACCAAGCTGCTACTGGTTGCCATCCTGATTGGCTATCATGTGTATTGCTGGAAGCTGCTACAGGATTTTAAATATGACAGGAACCGACATGGCCACGTATGGTATCGCTGGTTTAACGAGTTTCCAGTAATTTTACTGGTACTGATAGTGATACTGGTGATAGTGAAACCCTTCTAGTTATTTGAGAATTTCACGTTCAGATTTTTTTCTGCTTTATTGGTACATCTTGAAGTACATATGGCTCGAGTTCAGATAATGCCTTTTTGTATACCTTGCGTTTAAAAAACACCACTTCATTCATGGGCTGCCAGTAGTCCACCCACTGCCAGTGATCAAATTCAGGCTTTTCAATCGCACTAAGATTAAAATCACTGTCTGAACCGATAAGCTTCAGCACAAACCAGATCTGCTTCTGCCCAATACAAACAGGGTTGGTGTTTTTACGAATCATGTGCTTTGGCAGTTTATAACGCAACCAGTCACCGGTTTTGGCCATCATATCAACATGCTCTGGCAGCAACCCGGTTTCTTCAAATAATTCTCGATACATGGCCTGATCCGGTGTTTCATCATTACGTATGCCACCCTGAGGAAACTGCCAGGCGTTCTGTCCACAACGACGCGCCCAGAAAACCTTGCCTTCAGCGTTGCTTAAAATGATGCCAACATTGGGCCTATATCCATCTGAATCAATCACTTACAATTACCTGTCTTCAGTCCTATGTGTATTTTTACAAAAAAAGTAGCCACTCTGCAATGACTGATTGGTACAATATAAACTATAGACGTTGTTTATCATATAGCCTTCTCACACAAAGGAATATTTATGGCTCTTGCCCTGTTTGATCTCGATAACACCCTGCTGGCCGGTGACAGCGATTATCTATGGGGCGTATTTCTTGCCGAGCAGGGCATAGTCGACCGAGGCTATTATGAGGCAGAAAACCAGCGTTTTTATGATGAATACAAACAGGGCACACTGGATATTTTCGAATTCCTTGCATTCTCACTCAAGCCACTGGCAGACAATGAACCTGGGGTGCTACGCGCACTACAACAACAATTCCTGGATGAAAAAATCCGCGCCATTATGAGCCCAGACTCATTTGCCCTCATTGAAAAACACAAACAATCTGGTGATGTACTGGCGGTGATTACTGCGACCAATAGTTTTGTTACCGGCCCCATCGTCAAGGCCTTTGGCATTGATAACCTACTGGCAACGGAACCGGAAATGAATGGCGGGCATTATACCGGGAAGGTTGCCGGTACCCCCTGTTTTCAGCAGGGCAAGGTTGAACGCCTGAATGAATGGCTCATGGAACAGGGCATGACCCTGGAAGACAGCTGGTTCTACAGCGACTCCCACAATGACCTGCCATTACTGAAACAGGTAACCCATCCTGTCGCCGTAGACCCGGATGAACAACTACTGGATTATGCAAAGCAGGCGAACTGGCCCATTATCAGTCTCAGGGACTGAATCAGGATAACAGGGCATCCCTGGAAGCCTCGAACTGCTGACCCGCCTTCTCCAGCACCTGCGGCAATATCTCCGCACCCAGGCCAGCACTTTCCCAGATAGCAGTATCAATTTCAGCATCGGCCGCAAGCTGTGGATCACGCTCACCATGGTATCGCTGAATCTGGTTGGCAAGGTGAATCAGCCAGGCTGCATCACGACTATCTTTCGGTGCCTTTTCAGGATAAAGATGGAACTCAACTGCCTGGCAGAGAATCGGAGGCAGGCTCCATTTTTTCAATAACAGGCCACCCACTTCCGCATGGTTATATCCGATGATATCCGACTCCCGCTGCCAGACAGGGGCATCACTCTCCTGCTGTAACACCTGGGTCATCTCATCGGGTAAACGTAAATACATCAACAGGGAGCCAATATCGTGCAGTAATCCGGCAATAAAATAACGCTCGATCTCCCTGTCCCTGCGATAGGCTGCCAATACGCGCGCCACCACGGCGGTATAGAGACTACGTTTCCAGAATACCGGCATACTCACCAACTCGGTGGGAATACCATCAAATACCTTAACCGCCGATGCCGCCAGTACAACGCTACGGAGCTCACGGTGCCCAAGCAATGCGATAGCACGATAGACCGTATCCACCTTGGCGGCGAAACCATAGAAGGGGCTATTCACCAGTTTTAACAGGCGCGCAGTCAGTGCGGGGTCATCATTGACGATACGACCGATCATGGTCGCGGTGGAATTAGGGTCGTCCATCACCTCGAAGACACGGAACACAATAGCCGGCAGGGTGCCGAGGCTACTGCTTTTTTCAACCAACTTTTCTAAACTGAGCAAGACAGCTAACCTTTATATGTTTAAAAGTATCCCTGTCTTATATAGACCATAGTTAACGTGCTGGCATGTTAACTACCGAACATTCTCATGATTCAATCAGGCTTTTGGCAGTGTTACCCCGGTCTGTCCCTGATATTTACCCGCACGGTCACCATAGGAGGTTTCGCAGACTTCATCGGATTCAAAAAATAGCATCTGGGCGACGCCTTCATTGGCATAAATTTTTGCGGGTAGCGGCGTCGTGTTCGAGAACTCGAGCGTTACATGGCCTTCCCATTCCGGCTCCAGCGGTGTGACATTAACGATAATACCGCAACGGGCATAGGTCGATTTACCGAGACACACCGTGAGCACGCTACGGGGAATGCGGAAATATTCGACGGTACGTGCCAGTGCAAATGAATTGGGCGGGATAATGCAGACATCGGCATTCACATTAACAAAACTATTGTCATCAAAATTCTTGGGGTCAACAATGGCCGAGTTGATATTGGTAAAAATCTTGAATTCACTGGCACAACGCACATCATAACCATAACTGGAGGTACCGTAAGATATCAGCCGCTCCTGGTTGCCATTGGTACGCACCTGGCCGGCCTCAAAAGGCTCAATCATGCCTTCATTTTCTGCCATGCGGCGTATCCACTTGTCTGATTTGATGCTCATGTTTTAATACTCACCCTGTCTTATTCGATTGTCTTTGCCTGGTTCTGACCTTAAAAATCCCTATGCACTATTAAGTTGCCGCACATCCATAAACGACGAATGCCGCCAGTTTTGCAACTGGCGGCATTCTATCACAGTCAATCGGAATTCCTATTCCGAGTCTACAGATCAGTTGTTCTGAATAACGATATTCGGGAACTTGGCGCTGTAATCCTTCGCCTGCAGGGCCAGTTTGGCTGAGGTACGACGTGCAATTTCACGGTAGATGTTGGCCACTGTGCCATTCGGATCATCGGCAACAGACGGTGTGCCTTCATCGCCATTGGTACGAATAGAAATATCCAGCGGCAGGGCGCCGAGGAAATCCACATCATAATCTTCGGACATTTTCTCACCGCCACCCTGGCCGAAGATAGGCTCCGCATGGCCACACTCTGAACAAATGTGCACACTCATATTTTCGATGATACCCAGTACCGGCACTTCAACCTTTTCAAACATCTTCAGGCCCTTGCGTGCATCCAGCAAGGCGATATCCTGGGGCGTAGTAACAATAACGGCACCACTCACAGGCACTTTCTGCGCCAGTGTTAGCTGCACATCACCGGTACCCGGTGGCAGGTCGATGACCAGGTAATCCAGGTCTTTCCAGCCCGTATCACTCAATAACTGTTCCAGTGCCTGGGTAACCATCGGGCCGCGCCAGATCATGGGGGTTTCGTCGTCGATCATGAAACCGATCGACATCGCCTGCAGGCCGTGGCCCTGCATAGGCTCCAGTGTCTTGCCATCGGCCGACTCGGGCTTGGCTGTGATACCCAGCATACGGGGCACACTGGGACCGTAGATATCCGCATCCAGGATACCCACATTCGCACCCTCTGCCTTCAGTGCCAGCGCCAGGTTAACCGCCGTAGTGGATTTACCCACACCACCCTTACCGGATGCTACAGCAATGATATTCTTGATATTTTCCAGGGGTTTCAGGCTAGATTGCACAGAGTGAGCAATAACATGGGTGCTAATTTCGATATTTGCCTTAGCAACACCATCAATCGCCTCGACCTGCTTTTTCAATTCTTCGGTCAGTTTGGCATGGTGGCCACTAGCAGGGAAACCCAGCACAACTTTGAATGAAACCTGGTCACCATTGACCTCGATATCACGAATCACATTGGCCGCCATCAGATCCTTTTCCATGTAAGGATCAATATATTTTCTTATTGCATCTTCAACCTGTTGTTGTGAAACGCTCATAATAGTAACTCCAGAACCTGAATGTAATAGCAGGACCCGCTAAACCGGGACCCCACGGAAATTTGTGACGTATAGTACACCAGCCCGATGCGCTTATAACCCCACCTTTATAGATATAAACAGCGTCTTTTACGCCGCCGAACAGGCTAACTGGGGGCTAAATGCACAATTTCAAGCACAAAGTGACGCTTACTAGTGAAAATCAATCGCCAAAATGCTACTTTATGCGCCCTCGAAACCTGATTTGAACAAACCATGACCCAAGACACACACCCGGCACGCAAAATACTCGTTACCAGCGCCCTACCCTATGCCAATGGCCCGATCCACCTCGGACACCTGGTCGAATATATCCAGACAGATATCTGGGTCCGTTTCCAGAAGATGCGTGGTCATGCGTGCTATTACGTCTGTGCCGATGATGCCCACGGCACGCCTATTATGCTACGCGCCCGCCAGGAGGGTATTGAGCCCGAGCAGCTGATCGAAAAGACCCATGCGGAGCATGCCGCTGACTTTGCCGACTTTAATATCAGGTTTGACAACTACTACACCACCCATTCCGACGAAAATAAAGATATCGCCTGCACCATCTACAATCGCCTCAAGGCGGATGGCCATATAGATGTTCGCACCGTGCGCCAGGCCTATGACCCGGAAGCCGAGATGTTCCTGCCGGATCGATTTGTTAAGGGCACCTGCCCCAAATGCGGTGCCGAGGACCAGTACGGCGATAACTGTGAGGCCTGTGGCACCACCTACTCGCCCACGGACCTGATTAACCCAAAATCAGCAGTATCGGGCGCCACCCCTGTCGAGAAAGATTCCGAGCAGTTTTTCTTCAAGCTCGGCGACTTCCAGGGCTTCCTCGAAAAATGGCTGGATGCGGGCCACACCCAGACTGAAATTGCCAATAAACAGAAAGAATGGTTTGAAGAGGGCCTGCAGGACTGGGACATTTCCCGCAATGCCCCCTACTGGGGTTTTGAAATCCCCGATGCGCCGGGTAAATATTTCTATGTGTGGATGGATGCCCCGATGGGCTACATGGCCAGCTTTAAAAACCTGTGTGACAGGACCGGTCTCGATTTTGATGAATTCTGGGGTCAGGACTCAAAGGCCCAGGTTGTGCATTTTATTGGTAAGGATATTGCCCGCTTCCATACCCTGTTCTGGCCGGCGGTATTACATGGTGCTGGTTTCCGTACGCCCTCATCGGTGTTCTGCCACGGCTTCCTTACCGTCGATGGCCAGAAGATGTCCAAGTCCCGTGGCACCTTTATTATGGCGCGCACCTACCTGGATCACCTGCAGCCGGAATATTTACGCTATTACTATGCCGCCAAACTGTCATCCGGTGTCGATGATATTGACCTGAACCTGGAAGACTTCCAGCAACGCGTTAACTCGGACCTGGTCGGCAAGGTAGTCAATATCGCCAGTCGCTGTGCCGGCTTTATTATGAAGAAATTCGACGGCAAGCTCTCATCCCAGCTACCTTCGCCCTCGCTACAACAGGAGCTGGTCGCTGCCGGGGAAGCCATTGCCGAACATTTTGAGCATCGTGAATATAGCCGTGCTGTTCGCGAGATCATGGCACTGGCCGATCGCGCCAACCAGTACATCGATGAACAGAAGCCCTGGGCAAAAATCAAGGAAGAGGGCAAGGAACAGGAAGTTCACGACACCTGCACCCAGGGCATCAACATGTTCCGCGTGCTGGTGATTTACCTCAAGCCGATACTGCCGGAGCTAGCACAAAAATCTGAAGACTTTTTAAACTGTGGCGAGCTAAGCTGGCAGCAGCTGGATCAGCCCCTGCTCGATCATGCCATCAGCAAATTCAAACCGCTGATGACCCGCGTCGAAAAAGAATCTATAGATAAGATTATTGAAGCCACAAAACAGCACATGGCGACACAGGCCAAAGCAGCAGTTACGGGCCCGCTGGTGGATGAGCCGATTGCAGCAGAAATTGAATTCGATGATTTTGCCAAAATTGATTTACGTATTGCGCGGATCGTCAAGGCGGAACATGTAGAAAAAGCCAACAAACTGCTGCAACTGACGCTGGATCTGGGTGGTGAAACCCGTAATGTATTCGCCGGCATCAAATCGGCCTACGAGCCAAAGGACCTGGAAGGTAAACTCACCGTCATGGTCGCCAACCTGAAACCACGCAAGATGAAATTCGGCATGTCGGAAGGCATGGTACTGGCGGCGGGGCCTGGGGGTAAGGATCTATGGATACTGAACCCCGATGATGGGGCACAACCCGGGATGAAAGTAAAATAGCCTGATAACTAAACCGACACCGGGCGCAAGCGACAAAGAAAAGCTTCACGCAAATAAAAATTGTAGTTTTACTGACAGACTAACCGATACAAAAAATAATAATCGTGTATTAATTTAAGGCACGCTTTTATTTGCGCTGGTTGCGTTCATTTGCGTTTTGATTGCTTTTAAAACCGTCAAATGTCTAACCAAGATTGGGGGTGAAAGCTAGCCACATAACACCTAACTCCCACCCCATCCCGGCCCCCATTGACCGGCTGCCTACATTGAAAAGGCGTCTTTAGGGATATGGCGAAACTCTTCTTCTATTACCATATCGAACAAATTGTCGAGGGTCTGTGCTTTTTCAAGATCCGGATGGATGCCGTCAAAATAATCGGCAATTGCATCGGCCAGGGCTTCCTGCTGTGCTGTATCCATATGCAAATCTGAGCGTAAATTAAGGCTTAACTCGATAGCATCCTGATCGACACCAAACACATCCTCGATAATCGAATTAAAACTCATGGCCATTAGCACCTTGACTGTGCCCAGCTCATTCACGTCTTTAAACTTCATACACATCATAACCTCCTGCTAGAACTCGCCTGTCTATGATGATTATGAATTAGAATATTACTATTTTCTTATAAAATATTTGATCTAGTTAAACATTTGGCTTAATTTTCACCAAAAAAAACGGCTCGGGGCCGTTAATAACTCACTCTGCATCCAATAATTACAACCTCAAACAGCCCCTCCCCGCCCTGCAAACTCGACCTCTATAACCTGGTAAAACAGATCATACAGGGTATCTATCTGATCGAGGTTCACACTCAAATTATCAAAATATTCGCCAATCATCTCACCCAGCACCGTCTTTTGCTGAACCCCCATACACAGGTCAGTGCGCAGGCTCAAATCTGGACGGAGATCATCCAGGTCCCAGTCAAAAACATCGGCCACAATGGAATTAAGACTCATGGTCATAAGTGCCCTGACCGTATCGAGCTCGCTATCACCTACCTTAATACACATGATACCTGGATCACACCTCACTTACGGGTGAACAAACATATCCCGGGTTAACTGCTTTCCAAAGATGGGGGCAACCTTCTTTTCCAGCTCTATCGCTATACCTGAAGGTGACACACGAATCACTTCGCAGGCAAAGCCGGGGGAACGGGTGTTATCGGGGAAAATAATATGTAACTGCCCGGACTGGCCAGCAGCCAAATCTGGCTCTGTAGATGCCACCAGTAACAGCACACCCCTGAGGCTAATATCGATTGTTTCTGCCTGGAGCTGAATACCACTATCCAGTGCCAGTAGCATTTTACGATTGAGATAAATACGCTGACAGGCACGACGATCAAACTGGCTGGTTACAGATGACATTTCAATACGAGCTCACGATAAAATTAGCAGTCAGGTAATTAATTCATAGCTGATGATATTAAATCAGGATAGCAATATTGACTAAAATAATGATATATATCATTTAAACTTAAGTTTAAGTTTAAATGACAGCGCATGACAAGGGAGACTGAAAACAGACAAAAAAAAGCCGGCTTTTCAGCCGGCCCCGTTTTCACGGAATATCCCACGCTATTGCTATTTTGTTTGACCCGTCCATCCCCAAGCAAATTTAAAAACAAATCCGGCGCAGCATGCCTTATTTATCTTTAATGGGAACTTGCTATTAGAGCAAAACCCCAGTCAAAGATCAATAGTATTTATCATTTAATAGACACAACTAATCCCTCTCTTTATTGCGGTTTATATTTCACAATTTACTCATATACTCGTCAGAACGCAGTGTGCGAAATAGCCTGTTTCGGGTTACACTTGCGCATTAAAAAATTTCCAGGTATCACGTCTAAATGACTGAATACGCACTTATTCTAATTAGCACCATCTGGGTAAACAACTTTGTTCTGGTAAAATTCCTGGGGCTTTGCCCCTTCATGGGCGTCTCTCGCAAGCTCGAAACAGCCATGGGCATGGCGCTGGCCACCACCTTTGTACTTACGCTATCCTCTGTCTGCAGCTACCTGGTTAATGAATATATCCTCGCACCCCTGGCGCTCGAATACCTGCGCACTATTATGTTTATACTGGTGATTGCCGTAGTGGTTCAGTTCACCGAAATGGTGGTGCACAAAACCAGTCCGCTACTCTATAACGTACTGGGTATTTTCCTGCCGCTCATCACCACCAACTGCGCGGTACTGGGGGTCGCCCTGCTCAATGTGCAGGAAGATCACGGCTTTTTACAGTCTGCTTTTTACGGCTTTGGTGCGGCGATGGGCTTTTCCCTTGTGCTCATACTATTTGCCGGTATCCGCGAACGCATCACTGTGGCCGATATTCCCGAGGCCTTCCAGGGCAATGCTATAGCCCTGATTACAGCGGGTATTATGTCACTGGCCTTTATGGGGTTCGTAGGGCTAGTGAAATAAACCATGTCTATACTGAGCGCAATTATTACCCTGTCCCTGATTGCTGGCCTGTTTGGCCTGATACTGGGCTATGCCTCGATCAAGTTCCATGTTGAAGGTGATCCGGTGGTTGATAAGATTGACGCCATCCTGCCACAGACACAGTGTGGCCAGTGTAGTTTTCCCGGTTGTCGCCCCTATGCCGAGGCAATAGCCAGTGGTGAGGCCCCCATTAATCAATGCCCGCCAGGGGGCGAAGCCACCATGCTGGCCCTTGCTGACCTGCTTGGCGTCGAACCCATTGCGCTCAGCGAAGAACATGCCGATGAACCGGTAAAAACAGTGGTCACCATTGACGAGACAACCTGCATTGGGTGTACTCTCTGCATACAGGCCTGCCCCGTAGATGCCATCCTCGGCGCAGCCAAACAGATGCACACGATAATAGAGTCAGAATGTACCGGCTGTAATTTATGTATCCCCCCCTGCCCGGTAGATTGTATTGCCATAGTCCCGGTTAAAATAGAGCCGGACACCTGGCGCTGGCCCTTGCCTGAACAGGCGCATACTGCACCCGGTGCATAATTGAACAGGAACAATAACGACAGTCTATGAATTCTGGCGCTCATCATTTATCACATTTTCACGGTGGACTGAAACTGGCCGGACATAAGGCCATGTCAACAGCCAGCCCGATTCGTCGTGCCAGCCTGCCCGAACAACTGATTATCCCGCTACACCAGCATATTGGTGAGAACAGTGAAATACTGGTAACAAAAGGTGAAAGAGTATTAAAGGGCCAGCCACTGACCGTTGCCAAAGCCTATGTCAGCGCACCCATCCATGCACCGTCTTCGGGTATCGTAACTGATATTGCAGAATATCCTGCCCCCCACCCTTCAGGCCTGTCCACACTCTGCATTGTAATTAAAACTGATGGTGAAAATGAATGGGCCGATCTCGAACCGGTAAGTAATTACAGGGACTTATCCACCGCCGAGTTACGTAATATTATTCGACATGCAGGGATTGTTGGCCTGGGGGGTGCAGCATTCCCTACTGCAGTAAAACTCAATCCTGGACCAGATCATCCTATAGACACCGTTATTATCAATGCGGCCGAGTGCGAACCCTATATCTCCTGCGATGATATGTTGATGCGTGAACGTGCCGATGAGGTCATCTCCGGGATTGAAATCATCCTGCACACCCTGGGTGCCAAAAAGGCCCTTATTGCGATTGAAAATAACAAGCCGGAAGCGGCTGAAGCACTGCAGAAATCACTGGGCAGGACAGCAAATGAAAATATCCATGTTGTGGCCATTCCCACCATCTACCCTACCGGGGGAGAAAAACAGTTAATCAAGGTACTAACCAACAAGGAAGTGCCCAGCGATGGGCTGCCCATCGATATTGGTATCGTGGTACAGAATGTAGGTACCACAGCCGCCATCCACCGTGCCATTCATTTTGGCGAACCGCTGATTTCACGCATCATTACGGTTACGGGTAATGGCATTAAACAGCCACAGAATATGGATGTACTGATCGGCACATCCATGGCCGAAGTTATCCAGCAGTGCGGCGGCTACACGGAGAATGCAAAACAGCTCATTATGGGTGGCCCAATGATGGGCTTTAGTATGCACACGGATCACTTACCCATTATAAAAGGCTGCAACTGCCTGCTTGTCGAAACCACAGAACAACGACAGGGCATGCAGACTATGCCCTGCATACGCTGTGGTGAATGCACACGGGTTTGCCCGGCCAATCTTTTACCGCAGCAATTATACTGGCATGCCAGCTCAAGAAATTTTGACCAGGTGCAGGACTACCACCTGTTTGACTGTATCGAATGCGGTTGCTGTGCCCACGTCTGCCCCAGCCACATCCCCCTGGTCCAGTATTACCGTTTTGCAAAAACCGAAATATGGAACCAGGAACGCGATCGTAAAAAATCGGATCACGCCCGTGTTCGCCATGACTTCCGACAGGCTCGACTGGATCGTGAGAAACGTGAACGTGATGAACGCCTGCGCAAGAAAAAAGAGATGCTGGAAAAGAAAAAACAGGAAGAGTCACAGGCCAGTACAGCTGAAATCGACCCCAAAAAGGCAGCGATTAATGCCGCACTGGAACGGGTAAAAATGAAAAAGGCCAGTACAACAGTAACACCAAAAAACACAAACAATCTTACCGAAGAGCAGCAAAAAAAGATTGATGAAGTCGATAAACAACGCCAGGCATCAAAAACAAAATAACTATGCAATTTAAAACCACCAGCTCCCCACACTATACACCCGAAAATAGCGTTAACACGATTATGCGCAGGGTGTTACTGGCGATGATCCCCGGCACCCTGGCAACCATATTTTTCTTTGGCTGGGGCGTCATAATTAACATGCTACTGGCCTGTGTGGTTGCACTGGGTACAGAGGCCCTCATGCTAGGCATGCGTAACAGGGCCATCAAACCCTACCTGCTGGATGGCAGCGCAATCCTCACCGCCTGTTTACTCGCACTCGCATTACCGCAACTGGCCCCCTGGTGGCTTACCTGTATTGCCACCGTATCGGCAATTATATTTGGCAAGCACCTGTATGGAGGCCTGGGCTTTAATCCCTTTAACCCGGCGATGGTCGGTTATGTAATTGCCATTATTTCCTTTCCAAAAGAGATGACCCAGTGGGTACCTCCCCTGCTTGAAGGTTATACCCACCTTAATTTTTTACAAACCTTCCAGGTCATTTTTGGAGGCCAGGTCCCTGCAGGATTAAGCTGGGATGCTATCACCATGGCTACACCACTGGACACATTAAAAACCCAGCTGGGACTCGAATTAAGTATTAATGATATCCACCAGCATGAAGTGTATGGCCCGATGTTTGGTGCCGTCGGTGGTATAGGCTGGGAATGGATCAATGGCCTGTTCCTGGCTGGTGGTTTATGGCTGGCTATGAAACGTGTGATTGACTGGCGTATCCCCGCCGGCTTACTGGGTACATTATTTTTCCTGTCTAACAGTTTTGCACTATACGATTACTCCAGTTTTACACCACCCACATTTCATATGTTTAGTGGTGGTATTATGCTGGCCGCATTTTTTATTGCAACGGATCCAGTCACCGCAGCCACGACACCCAGGGGGCGCTGGATATTCGGTGCCGGCATCGGCTTTTTCATTTTTGTAATTCGTACCTGGGGCGGTTACCCGGATGGCATAGCCTTTGCCGTATTGCTGATGAACATGACAACCCCGTTACTGGATTACTACACCATGCCGCGCGCATTTGGACATCACTGGCGCGAGTTTCCACAACACACTAAAAAGCATGATGATGAATAAGGGAAAACAGATTTTCGTTACCGGCCTTATACTTATGCTATTTGCGATTGCAGGTGCAGCCATGGTCGCGCTTACCTATGAGGGTACCGCTGCGCAAATTGCGGAGAATGAACGCCATGCCATGTTACGCAGCCTAAATCAAATTTTGCCCGCCGAGCGTTATGACAATGAACTCATAGACGACACTATTACCCTGGCCGCGGATGAACGACTCGGACATGCGGAACAATCGACTGCCTATATCGCTCGCAAAAACAACCAGGTCGTCGCGATTATCTTTTCGGTCTTTGCCACCGATGGCTACAGCGGCATTATCAAACTCCTGGTCGGTATTAACACTGATGGTACGCTTGCTGGTGTGCGGGTCGTTAGCCACAAAGAAACCCCCGGTCTCGGCGATGCGATAGAAACCAAACGCAGTGACTGGGTACTTGGCTTTAACCATAAGTCGCTGCAGGATCCAGACAGCAGCGGCTGGCATGTAAAACGTGACGGCGGCATATTTGACCAGTTTAGTGGCGCCACAATTACCCCACGCGCTGTGGTCAAGGCGGTGCACCATTCTTTGTTATACTTTGCCTCACACAAAAAAGATCTAACGGGGAGCGTCTCCCATGAGTAATGCAGACTACAATGAAATCAGCAAAAATGGCCTGTGGACCAACAACGTCGCACTGGTGCAACTACTGGGCCTGTGTCCATTACTCGCTGTTACGGGCACGGTCATCAATGGCCTGGGGCTGGGCGTAGCAACGCTATTAACGCTGGTACTATCCAACTCCTCCGTCTCCCTGATTCGCCACTGGGTACGCCCGGAAGTACGCGTACCCGTTTTTGTTTTAATTATCGCCTCCATAGTGACCACCATCGAACTATCCATGAACGCCTGGTTCCATGATCTCTACAATGTACTGGGAATTTTTATCCCCCTGATTGTAACCAACTGCAGCATACTTGCCCGTGCCGAGGCCTTTGCCTCGAAAAATAAAGTATTACCCTCGATGATAGATGGCTTTATGATGGGGCTGGGCTTTACCGCCGTACTGGTATTACTCGGCGGCATGCGTGAACTGGTTGGCCGTGGCACACTACTCGCCGATGCCCACCTTATGTTTGGTGAAGTTGCACGTAACTGGACACTGGTCATTTTTGATGATTACACCGGATTGCTACTGGCGATACTACCTCCGGGTGCATTTATTGGGCTGGGCCTTATTATCGCCGGCAAAAATATTATTGATAAGCGCTTATCAAAACGCCAGGCACAGGCCGTTCAAAATACTGGCCAAGAGGCTATAGCATAACGACCCATGAACCCTCAAAAACGCAGGGAAATTTTTTCCCGCCTCAGGGCCGAAGACCCACAACCCAGCACTGAACTCAATTACTCGACACCCTTTGAATTACTCGTGGCCGTCACCCTCTCGGCACAGGCCACGGACAAGGGCGTCAACAAAGCCACTGATAAACTATTTGCTGTTGCCAATACACCGGAGGCCATATTTAAGCTGGGGGAATCCGGCCTTAAAAAATATATAAAAACAATTGGCCTGTATAACACCAAAGGCAAAAATATTATCAGGGCCTGCAAGCTGCTAATTGACCAGCATAACAGTGAAGTACCCGATGACCAGGCGGCACTTGAAGCACTACCCGGTGTGGGCCGGAAAACAGCCAATGTCGTTCGAAATACGGCTTTTGGCCACCCCACCATCGCCGTCGACACCCATATTTTTCGTGTCTCTAACCGCACCGGTATTGCACCGGGCAAGAACGTGCTCGAAGTAGAAAAGAAGCTGATTAAATTTGTCGCCGATGAGTTCAAACTGGATGCCCACCACTGGTTAATACTCCATGGTCGTTATACCTGCATCGCGCGTAAACCCCGTTGTGGCTCCTGTATAATTGAAGACCTCTGCGAATACAAAAAAAAGGAAATCGACTGATGTTTGGCAATGACCGAAACCAGATGCGCAGGGCCTATGCCGATGCCTGGTATAAATTCCAGCAGGGCCAGCCCTTACAACCACTGGAACAACAGATTGCCGAGGTTATCAGTGAACACCCCGAATACCATAAATTACTCAATAATATTGAGGCTGATTTTTTTCCCGAGGCGGGAGAGACAAACCCCTTTCTCCATATGGGTATGCACCTGGCCATACGCGAACAGATGAGCACCAATCGGCCCATGGGAATTATTAATTGTTTTCAATTACTTACAAAAAAAACCAGCGACAGCCATGGTGCAGAACATGAAATGATGGAATGCCTGGGCGAGGCACTCTGGCAGGCACAACGTAATGGCAGCCTGCCCGATGAAGCGGCCTACCTGGCCTGCCTGAAACAGCGAGCAACATCAAAAAAATAATATTTTTATAACAATGCTACTAGCTAACGAACTTGGGTCGAATACGGCTGTCAATCTTTCAGCGAAAAGGCTAGACTACAAAAAAAAAACCAACCCCCAAACCTAGAGGATATAACCATGAAAAAACTGCTTAACAAAACCCTGCTGTCTGCACTAGGCTTAGTATTTTTTCTAGCCATCAATCCTGCACAGGCAACTGAAAACCCATTTGGCATGAGCAAGTCAACAGCTGGAAATATGCAAGTTGCCGAAATGAATAATGGCAAATGCGGTGAAGGTAAGTGCGGCGGCTCAATGAAGAAGGCCGAAAAGAAAGAAAGTAAATGTGGCGAAGGCAAGTGTGGCGGCTCCATGAAGTCTGAAAAAGATGAGGATAAATGCGGCGGCTCAATGAAGCCTGAAAAGAAAGAAGGTAAGTGTGGTGAAGGCAAGTGCGGCGGCTCAATGAAACCTGAAAAGAAAGAAGGCAAGTGCGGTAATATGTAATCACATATCGAGCATTTAAAAAAAACCCCTGAAAAGGGGTTTTTTTTGGCCTGTATTTATTAATCGGCTAGTAGACGTTATCGCATGGCGTGATTGTTAGTTCTCGGCTAACACCACATAGGGGCGTTTAAAAATAAAAAGAATGTGCGAAAACACACGTAACCCAGGACAGATAATTTCATTATAGTGCTGAACAAAGTCGAAAGATGACAAAGGCCTACTAGCATTCAAACAATCTTCGCTTTTATTTGCATTTTTCCAGATCGCAGGCACATGAACGACCTGATCAGGCCAAAACCTTCTTACACAAATATGGTTATTACAGCTAGCTTATTGAAAAGCTCTTCGAATTTACCACCATTTGTTTAATTGTGTTTCTGGTATTGTTATTTACCTGTAGAGATAAAACCAGTGTTGATTATTTTATTTATCACTACTTTATAAATTGATTCACCACAAAATAAAAAAGGCCGGTTTCCCGGCCTTTTTTAATCAAAAATTTTCTGCCACCATCGCTTTCGATTATTTGCTGGCTTTAACGCATCCTGTAAATTTACCGGCTTCATTTTAGATAACACCCAACCCGGCAGGGGTGGATTATCACTAAAGCCACAGCTCACACCCAGGTTATGTGGGTCAAATATTTTTATAAAACTCGGCTGATCATGATCATCGGCATAAACAATCGCACAATAATCTTCTTCATGATCGGTACGTAACAGTTTATCCACTTCATCGATAAAGGTTTTTAACTGCTCTGCACTACTGGTGGTTTCCGGCGCATCTTCACCCACCGCATAGATATACCAGTTATCATCGGCCTGGCTACGCAGGGTCTCCCAGAATGCATCAAGGTGTTCCCAGCGCATCAATGAGGTAAAACGGCCACGGAAGGCATTCACATAGGGTTCAATATTTTGCTGGTCCTGGGTCATCAGGCTATCCTTCATCAACAATCGTCAGTTTGTAGTGACCTGTTGCAACCAGGCCTGTACATCTTCTGTTGCCCTGCTCAAAAATTTCCTGTCGTGATAAATATTGGCCATTAAGGTTATGCCCTGTAGTTTTGCCAATAAATCCATTGAAAGATCATGCGCCCTGTTTTCAAAACCCAGGGCCCTGAACTGTTCAATACACCAGTCGCGGATTAAATCAAACACGGCCGTTAATCGACCACTAGAAATTTCATGCGCCTGTTCTTTGCACAACTCGGAGCTCAATGTACCGATAGGGCAACCGTACTCGATAACCTGTTGCTGGTTGTGAACTGGCGTCTCCGCAAAGGCAAGTAGACGCTGGCGTGGATCGCTAGATTTTGCCTCACAGTCATCGAGCACCTGCCTGAAGATATCGAGCCGGGAATCCACCACCGCAGACAGGATGTCCTCCTTGGTCTTGAAGTAATAATAAAAATTACCTCTGGGTATACCGGTTTCATCAGAGATATCACTGAATGAGGTCTGATTATAGCCCCGGGAATAAAACAGGTGATCCGCTGCCTCTACAATACGCTGTCTATTCGCCGAACCCTTGGTTCCCATCGAAACACCCATATAAACTGTGATAAAGCACAGATTCTACCTCTTTTTCAGGCACTTTTCCCTGCCTACAGGTAAAAAGTGTACTGTCTAACCGGTCAAAATATATCTCTACACATAATGATTTAGACAATCGTATGACTTTTGTCTGTTCTTTTCAAGTCTATTCGAATAAAATCTCTAAATATCATGTACAATCAAAGACTTGCCATAAACACGCTGTTATCAGACGGATAGGACACCATGAAAGCACTTTCCATTCGACACCTTGAGAAAACCTATCAAAATGGCACACGGGCACTCAAGGGTGTTGATCTCGATGTTGAGGAAGGTGATTTTTTTGCCCTGCTCGGCCCTAATGGCGCAGGAAAATCCACCACCATTGGCATTATTGCGGGCCTGGTTAACAAATCTGCCGGTAATGTGTCTATTTTTGGTCACGACATAGACAGCCAGACAGATGCCGCCAAATCCTGCCTCGGCCTGGTGCCCCAGGAATTTAATTTCAACCAGTTTGAACCAGTAATTGAAATCCTCGCCAACCAGGGCGGCTACTACGGTATCCCACGCAAACTGGCCTATGAACGTGCGGAGCAATATCTCAGGCAACTGGAACTCTGGGATAAACGCCATGTAATGGCACGCGAGCTATCCGGTGGCATGAAACGTCGCCTGATGATCGCCCGGGCACTTATACATCGACCTCGCCTGTTGATTCTCGATGAACCTACAGCAGGGGTTGATATAGAAATTCGTCGTTCGATGTGGACATTTTTACGCAAAATCAATGATGAAGGCACGACCATTATTCTTACTACACACTACCTGGAAGAAGCAGAAAGCCTGTGCAAGAACATCGCCATCATTGACCATGGCTGCACCATTGAAAACACCAGCATGCGCAAGCTACTCAACCAGCTCAATATAGAAACCTTTGTCCTCTATCTTGATGACCATGTTGAACAGTTACCCGACTGCATTGAAGGCTGTGATCTACGCATCATTGATAACAACACCCTCGAAGTTGATATTTCAAAATCAAATAGCATTAATCAGGTGTTTGAAATACTCTCGGCAAAAAACATTAATGTCCTGAGTATGCGCAATAAAAGCAATCGCCTGGAACAGCTGTTTATGCACCTGGTCGACAAGAATAGAAACAATATAGAATTGATGCAGACACTTGAACAGGCATCAAACGCAAACTCAATAGCTGAATAATATGACATTCAATCAAAAATTCAACGCCTTCAAAACAATTGTTATCAAGGAATATATGCGTTTCATCCGCATCTGGATTCAAACCGTAATTCCGCCCGCAATAACTACCGCACTCTATTTCGTTATTTTTGGTGAACTGATAGGTTCACAAATTTCAGATATCAACGGATATAGTTATATGGATTATATTGTACCTGGACTAATACTCATGGCAGTGATAACCAACGCCTATGGCAATGTGGTCTCATCGTTCTATAGCGCTAAATTCCAGAAAAGCATCGAGGAACTTCTGGTCTCACCGGTACCCAACTACCTGATTATTTCTGGTTATGTTTCTGGCGGTGTTGCACGAGGCCTTGTGGTTGGATTTGTTGTAACACTGGTAGCGATGTTTTTCTCTGACTTCCATGTCCACAATATATTTGTGGCACTGGCTGTTTTTGTATTAACAGCAGTTTTATTTTCACTCGCAGGCTTTATTAATGCTGTATACGCAAAGAGCTTTGATGACATCACCATCATCCCCACGTTTGTACTCACACCGCTTACTTATCTTGGTGGCATTTTTTATTCTATAGAGATGCTACCCGAGTTCTGGCAGAAGGTATCACTGCTCAATCCTATTCTTTACATGATCAATTCATTCCGCTACGGACTACTCGGCATCACTGACACAGACCTGATATCTGCCTTTGCAATTATTATTCTGTTTATTATCGGGCTCTTTTGCTTCGCCATTTTTTTACTTAATCGGGGCACAGGAATAAAACAGTAACACTCTATAAGTCATGAAACTGGTGAGCAAGCTCCTTTAGCTTACCAGCAACGGCTGTCAGTGAGGCTATTGTATCAACCGTTTGATTCATGCCATCTACTGTCAATTCATTAACTTCAGAAATACTACCAATTAGATCACTAATATTTACGACATACTTACTTTGGTCATTAACATGAATGATAATATTTTCATTCATATCTTTTATCGTTTTTACTGCCTCACTAATTGAGGACAATGATAAACCCGCCTGCGCAGCCTGATCTACAGTATTATGTGCCTTATCCCTGCCCAACTCCATCTGGCTTACTGAATTTTTTGCACCTTGCTGCAAACTTTCGATCATGCTTTTTATTTCTTCTGTAGCCTCCTGCGTTCTACAGGCAAGTGATCTCACTTCATCGGCAACCACAGCAAAACCTCGCCCCTGCTCTCCCGCTCTCGCTGCTTCAATCGCCGCATTCAGTGCTAGCAGGTTTGTTTGTCCTGCAATGCCATTGATCACCTCCAGTACGCTACCGATTTGTTCACTTTCTGCCTCCAGTTTTTTTATAGAAACAGTCGCACTCTCTACCACACCAGCCAGTTCATCAATAGATTTAACTGTTTCAGTAACAACCTGATTCCCCTTGGCTGCAGCATCACTGGCTATCAATGAAGCATCTTCTGCCTGTTTCACATTTTCCGCCACATTTCGGGCAGCCGACGATAACTGATCCATGTTTTTACAAACCTCTGCCGTCTCCTGGTCCTGGTGTTTTATTCCCTGCCCCGTCAAGGTTGAACCCGCCACCAGTTGCTCAGCGATCTCTTCCATATCACGTATGGTCTCAGTCATTCGTCCCAATACTGCTTCTTTCTGTGATTTGAGCATTTTAAATGCCAGCTGAATCTGGCCAATTTCTGAAACATTATTGCAATAAATCAGTTGCATTAATGGATCATGATAAACAGCCCTTGCTTCAACAATGGTTCCGTGTAGACGCCGGGTTACTATAAAAATCCCACCAACACCAAACATGAGAGAACAGGCCACTGCCATTAAATGTATAGCTGTTGATTGATTAAGAAACATACTGACCAGCAAAGGCAATATTGACAGGGCAAATAGAATAACTAACTGTGTAACAAATCCAATGACAGGCAGGCGGAGCGACCAGGGCATGCGACCCTTATTGATCGTATCAAATATTGTCTGTGCGCGTTGTTTTTGCCCAGGTGTCGCTTTCTTTCTAACAGACTGATACTCATTAACTTTACCCTGCTCTTTGACAGGCAGGACAAAGGCATCTACCCAGTAATAATCACCATTCTTGCAACGGTTTTTAACCAGCCCCATCCATGCACAACCCTTTTTAAGGGTTTTCCATAAATCATCAAAGGCTGCGGGGGGCATGTCGGGGTGACGAACGATATTGTGTGGCTGTGAAATTAATTCTGATTCAGAATAGCCACTGATATCACAAAACTCAGTATTTATGGATGTGATTTGTCCCTTCAGGTTTGTTGTAGATAATATAGTTGTGTTGTCATCAAGCTCTTTTTCGCTATTAGTAACAGGCTGATTATTTCTCATTTACTCCCTCTTCTCATCTACTTTTATTACCCTAATATGAAAGAGGTTAGCACTAAATAACTGTTTTGCAGGGAACTGTTATTTTTTTTTCAGTTCATGGCAACTTACTAATATTCCTTTATTGACTGCTCTAGACTGCTTTCTATGTCTAACTGCTCCATAACCAGGCTGCACCCCTGACACCACTCGAGTCACCGTATTTAGGCGGCACCAATTTTGTAAATACCTTGTCTGAAAAAACATACTGCCCCCAGATTGCCGGGACATTCTGGTACAGGCGTTGAATGTTTGACATGCCACCACCCAGTACAATCACATCCGGGTCGAGGATATTAATCACATGAGCCAGGCCACGCGCCAGTCGATCTTCATAGGCCTGTAAACAATTTTCAGCAAGCACATCACCCTGTGATGCCTTTTTTACCACATCTTTTGACAACAATTTTTCACCTGACAATGATTCGTAATCACGCGCCATGCCCGGCCCCGATAAAAAAGTTTCGACACAACCCTGCTTGCCGCAATAACACAGTGGTCCTGGCCGCTCATTATCCTTTGGCCAGGGCAAGGGATTGTGCCCCCATTCCCCGGCAATCGCATTCGGTCCGGTTAACACCTGGCCATTTACCACCACGCCAGCGCCGGTACCCGTACCAATAATGACACCGAACACAACGGCTGCACCAGCGGCAGCACCATCAGTGGCTTCAGACAGTGCAAAACAGTTGGCATCATTCGAGATACGAATGTCGCGCTGCAAAATCTTTTCCAGGTCCTGCTTCACTGGCATACCATTCATACAGACTGAATTTGAATTCCTTAACAGGCCGGTTGCCGGTGATAGGGCACCAGGGGTACCGATACCGATACTACCCTTTTTACCCAGGGTATTTTCGACATCAGCAATCAACGCCTGGATTGTTACAAGTATCTTTTCATAATCACCCTGTGGTGTTGCAACACGACGGCGCAATAATTCCTGCCCCGTATTATCCAGTGCTATGGCTTCTATTTTGGTGCCACCCAGATCAATTCCAATGCGCATAATTTTTTCCCATTATTTTTTTATACGTTCCGATTGCCAGTAAATTTCAGCCTCACCGGTTACCCTGTTCAGTGCCCTTGACGCTACAAATAGAAGATCTGACAGGCGATTAATATAGGCCGTGATCTGCTCGCTAAACGTAAACTCACGCGATAGTGACACGATGCTGCGTTCAGTACGTCGACAGACTGCGCGTGCCAGTTGACAGTGTGCAGCTGTTACGCCACCACCCGGTAAAATAAACTCCTCTAGCGGCGGCAGGTCTTCATTCATTTTATCCAGCACCTGCTCCAGCCACTGGATACGTTCAGCGGTAATCATCTCATAATCGGGCAGGGTCAACTGGCCGCCAAGATTGAACAGGTCATGCTGGATAGTCAGCAGTATTTCCTTTATGCCAGGATCGGTACAGGTACTCACCACTATGCCCAGCACGGAATTTAATTCATCCACTTCACCAATAGCCGCGACACGCAAACTGTCCTTTTCCAGGCGGCTGCCATCACCCATGCCGGTGGTACCCCCGTCGCCGGTCCGGGTGTAGATCTTTGATAATCGATAGCCCATTTTATCTCTCTTGATGTTTACTCGTCGTTGATGTCGCTTATAATCAGGCCTTAATCATTAAACCGCGCGGATCTATGCTTCGACCTCCAGCCCTGTTACTCAGCCTGATTCTACTCAGTATTGGCAGTTTTATTCTTGCATTCTCTGTCGGTAGCTTCCAGCTTTCTGTTGCACAATTTGTTGCCCTGCTTGATGGCAGCGAAAATGAGATTACCCGCACCATCATCTGGGAGCTGCGTGCACCCCGCGCCTATATCGCCTTTATTACCGGTGGCCTGCTGTCATTGGCCGGTGTGCTGATGCAGGTGTTATTGCGTAACCCGCTGGCCGACCCCTATATTCTGGGTGTCTCTGGTGGTGCGTCCGTGGCGGCACTGTTACTGATGTTTTTTGGCCTTTCGGGCAGCCTGGTGACCGGTGGTGCATTCATCGGTGCCCTTGTCTCCATCTTGCTGGTGTTCAGCCTCTCCCATGGCAAGGGGAACTGGAACCCGTCGCGCCTGCTACTCACCGGCGTGGTCATAGCCGCTGGCTGGGGCGCGATGATTAACTTTATTCTATCCATCAGCCCGGATAAACCCCTGCGCGGCATGCTATTCTGGTTAATGGGCGATATCAGCAACATAAGCCCTGGCGTTAGTGGCCTGCTGGCATTACTTGCCGGCCTGCTCATCTGTTTTGCCCTGGCACGCCAGCTGAATATCCTGTCACGCGGCGACCTCCAGGCCAGCGCTCTGGGGATTGCAGTAAAGCCTTTACGTATCAGCCTGTTTTTAATCGCCTCGGCACTCACCGCCTTTGCCGTGGTCCAGGCGGGCAGCGTCGGTTTTGTTGGTTTGATTGTGCCACACATGCTACGGCTGATTTCCGGCAGTGATCATCGGCTGTTGATACCTGCCTCGGTATTACTCGGCGGCAGCCTGCTGGTGATTTCAGATACCCTGGCACGTACCATCATTGCACCACAGCAACTACCCGTCGGCGTCATTACCGCATTCATTGGCGTGCCCTTCTTCCTGTTCCTGCTCAACAAAAATTTTGGTCGACAGGTAACCTCATGAGCCGCTTGTCGCTACAGCAACTGGATGTGAGTATTGCCGGCAAGTCAATCTGTCGACAGCTTGACCTGTGTATAGAACCTGGCCAGGTCTGGGGCATACTGGGACGCAATGGCACCGGTAAGACAACCCTGATCCACACGCTGGCCGGTTTACGTGAAGCCGATGCCGGGGCGATCAGCCTGGACCAACAGGATATAGCACAGTTAACACGCAAACAGGTTGCACAGAAGATCGGGGTATTGCTGCAACACACCGAGGACCCTTTTCCCTCCACGGTACTGGAAACCGTAGTCACCGGTCGCCACCCGCATATCAACCACTGGCAATGGGAGTCCCGCGAGGATTATCAACTGGCACAACAGGCGCTGGAACAGGTCGAGATGCTGGGTTTGCAACAGCGACAGGTGAACCAGTTATCCGGTGGTGAACGCCAGCGCGTGTCGATCGCCACACTACTAACACAGGACCCGGCTATTTTCCTGCTGGATGAACCCAATACCCACCTCGACCTGAATTACCAGATCAGCCTGCTCAGTTACCTGAGTGATTATGTCCGGCAAAACCAGCGCAGTATCGTCATGAGCCTGCACGACATTAATCTGGCCGCACGATTTTGTGACCATTTATTATTCCTGCTGGATGATGGCAAAACCCTTGCCGGGCCTACAGCTAAGTTATTGAATTCACACGATCTTGAGGCCCTGTTCCAGCACCCCATCGATGTCATAGAGGGCCCCCGCGGCAATCTCTACATCCCCCGCTAGCATTGACAGTTTTCACGTCTGCCCGTACAGTGCACGTCCTTATTTTTGTTTCAGGTGTCCCTCCCTTGTTCTCAAGGTGGGATTAAACGGGAAACTGGTGCGTCGAAAGACAAGTCCAGTGCTGCCCCCGCAACGGTAAGTGAGTAAAGTTGAATTATCAGGCCACTGTGTATCCACATGGGAAGGCAATTCAATCGAAGCCTGGCTTCACTCACGAGCCCGGAGACCGGCCTGAAACATTCACACAGGACTGCGGCGGGCGGTTCCGATGAGAATGTTTTGCAGCATATCCCATCTGAAGCCCACCACAGCCCATAGATAACAGCACGGGCGGTGCTTCGGAGAAACAATGCGTCATTCATTTATTTATTCTGCTCTTTTCACAACAGCTTTAGCCACAAGCTTTACTGCCACCGCAGGAACAAACCTGGAACCGGTCTTTGTTACCGCAACCAGAACACCCCTGACGGTTAATAGTGCCCTGGCTGCAACAACCGTACTGACACGCAGGGACATTGAATTATCCCAGGCCAACAGCCTGCCTGAACTATTAACGGGCAAGAGCGGTATAGACATGTCGATCAGTGGTGGCTATGGCAAGCAAAGCACGCTGAGTCTTCGCGGCACCAATACCAACCACACACTGTTCCTGATTGACGGCGTTAATATTGGCTCGGCCACTAATGGCAGCACCGCGTTTCAACACATCCCGCTGGAACTAGTCGAACAGATTGAAATTGTACGTGGCCCCAGATCCAGTCTTTATGGTTCACAGGCCATTGGTGGCGTGATTAATGTCATCACGCGTAAAGGTAGCAAAAACACCAGGGGGCATTTAAGTGCTAGCAGCGGCTCCGAGGATACTTATGAATTAAACAGCGGTATCAGTGGCTCAACCGGTAATGCCGAATTAAGTTTAAACGCCAGCATTTTCAAAACCGAAGGCATCGATGCCAATGTAAAAAGAAATGCGGACAATGATGCCTATGAGAATCGTTCATTCAATGCCAGCTTTACCGATAAGGTCAGTGACAAACTGGAGTTTGGGCTTAATCTATTACATGTCCAGGCCCATTCTGATTACGATGGTTATACTGCTTCAAAAACCTATATGTCAGAGACACAGCAAAATATTCTGAATAGCAACATCAAAACATTCCTCACCAACAACTGGGATAGCTCCTTACACGTTAGCGCTAGCAGGGATGAAGAAAGCCATTACACTGACAATGTCTTTAGTGACCAGTTCGACACCAGCCGTGTTAAAACATCCTGGCAGAATGATATTCACCTGGATAAAAACGTAATAACACTGGGCTATGAACATATCCAGGAAAAGATTGATTCCAGCAGCACATTTACCCAGACCAGCCGTATCAAAAAGGCAGCCTTTGCCGAAATACAAAGCCAGTTTTCTTCACAGGACCTGGTGGTTTCATTACGCCAGGAAAATGATGAATCATTTGGTCACCACAAAACGGGGAACATCGACTGGCGTTACACCCTGAATGAAAACTACAGTATATCCGCCGCCTATGGAACGGCATTTAACAGCCCAACCTTTAATGATCTTTACTTCCCGTTTACTGATTACAGTTTTCCACCTTACTTCTACTACAGTTTTGTTGGCAACCCCGACCTGTTACCAGAGGAATCCAGTTCGACTGAACTCGGTTTTAGATTTATACAGGATGACTGGAAACTGGATATCCGTCTATATAAAACAACAATCACAAACCTGATAAACCTAAGTGGCTACATTGATGGCGGCGACCCGGAAACAAAAATTAATATCGGCAAGGCGTCAATAGATGGTATTGAAACCGCCTTATCAACCGTGATTGCCGACTGGGATATCCAGCTCAACATAGACCTGCTGGACCCTGTTGATACAAGCACAGACAAGGTACTTAGACGTCGCGCAAAACAGGTGGGCAGCCTTGCCGTAGACAGAAACTTTGGCAGCTACAGCATTGGCGCCACCGTCAGTGCCAGTGGCAGGAAGTACGATGATAATGAAAATACCGATGAAATTGCGGGCCATGGGCGCACGGATATACGCACGACCCTGAAGCTCGACAAAAACCTGATGCTGAAAGCAAAAATTGACAACCTGTTTGACAGGGAATATCAAACAACAAAAGACTACAACTCCCTTGGAAAAATGATATTTGTATCCATGCACCTGTCATTTGAATAATAGAGGCCCTGTAAGCAGATATGAACTATAAAATACCCATCTTTATATTCATATCTACTGCTGCCCATTTTCTTGTGCTGGGTGCCTACAGCAACAGGAGCATATCTTTTGATCATGCAACACAAGCGGGCTACAGCACTTTAGAAGTCGAAATATCTGCACAAAAATCCAGAAATAAAAACATCGATGTTATCCAGAAAACCATCTCAAGTGCTACCGATAAAACATCAAAGCCACTGGACGAGCTTGATACTGAGCAACAACATCAAAAAGTAGCGCAGACAACACCGATAAAAAAACAAACCGTTGCTGTAAATACACAACAGGCAATCTCAACGGGCAATAAAAAGGAACCTGATATCCTCCTGGTCACGCATATTCTAAAAAATGGATTTTCCAGGCATTTCTATTATCCGAAAACCGCACAACGGCGTTCCTGGCAGGGTAAGGTACTGCTTGAATTCACCATCACCTCCAGCGGCAATATAGAGAAAATACATATCAACAGCAGCTCCGGTTATAGCGTGCTCGATAATGCGGCAATTGATGCCCTGAAAAAAATAGAAGAAAATAATGAATTTGCCCTGGCGCTCAATGGCCATAGCATAGAACAAATTCTACCTGTCACTTATAAACTGATAGACTAGCCCCCAATATTTTAGAGAAGCCCTAACTATGTCAGATGCTAGCGAACGCCACCAACAACGTATGCAACGCAAAAAACAGGTGGTTGATGAAAAAATTGCGCAGGCTACCGAGGACCGGGGCGTACTACTGATACACACAGGCAACGGCAAGGGTAAAAGCTCCGCCGCCTTTGGCATGGTTGCGCGTGCACTGGGACACGACATGAAGGTCGGCATTATCCAGTTTATCAAGGGCGCCTTTTCCACCGGTGAA
>Ga0224496_10000272_pt1 | contig 37115 bp, 42 predicted proteins | sample SF_Jul11_sed_USG_2_FD_168127 | JGI IMG/M metagenome (GOLD analysis project Ga0224496, IMG submission 168127) | Sediment microbial communities from San Francisco Bay, California, United States - SF_Jul11_sed_USGS_8_1 | ecosystem: Environmental > Aquatic > Marine > Sediment | place: USA...
AAACACCGCCGCCAGCCACTCGGAGGCGCCGTTCAACACCTGGGGCTGATCCTCGAACCCCGGAGCGGACAGAATATGCCCCTGCACCTGGACGATACGCGCCACCCGGTCCAGCTCGGCCACCCCTCCCAGATGGGCGGCCAGCGCCGCAACCGCATTGAGGGCGCACAGGCGCGCGGCCTCGGCGCCCTCCTCGATGGTGCGCTCCTGCCCCACCCGTCCGGTGCAGGCCAGCTGACCGTCCACCAGCGGCAGCATGCCGCTGGTAAACAGCAGCCCGTCGGCCACCAGCACCGGCAGATAGGCCCCCAACGGCACCGGGCACGGCGGCAGGACAACCCCCATGTCGGCCAGACGCTGCTTGACCCCGCTCATCGGATCACTCCCCCAGTCCTTCCAGGGCCTCTTCCAGTTGCCCGCGCACCTCGGTGGCCACGTCCGCATCCGCCTCCAGGTCGATCAGGTCGTCCTCGGCCACGGTAATGAACACCCGGCTGCCACCCCGGGACAGGGCAATCAGAAACCTGTCGTCGGTGGCGCGGGAGGGAATCACCGTCTGCACCCGCGGATCCAGTTCCGCCAGCATGCTCAAAAACGCCGCCTTGCCCGCTTCGATCTCGTCCACGATGATGCGCCTCGTGTGGAAAACAAAAAGTGTGTCGCGCGCAGAGTCTAGCCGCTTCCCGCCGCCCGGCACAAGCGCCGGAGAAGGTTACTGCGAGGCCGCTTCCGCACCGTCTGGTTCCGTGTTAGAGTGGCTCCATTGAACAGTTTTTCCGGTCGCGCGCGGCGACCATTCCGCGGTCGGCCGCCGGGACGAAAGGATCTTCCCATGGCGATTGTCCAGGTCCGGATTCAGGGATTGATGGTGGATCCCTACAATCAGGCATATATCGTGGTGCTTCGCCCCGACGAGGAGGGCAGCGACGAAGAGTTGCTGCCGATCTGGGTCGGCAAGCCGGAGGCCAACGCCATCGGTCTGGCGCTGGAACACGTGGAAACCCCGCGCCCCATGACCCACGACCTGCTGCGGGACGTGATCGAAACCCTGGGTGCCCGGGTGCTCAGCGTGGTGGTCACCGATCTGGTGGAAAACACCTTCTTTGCAAAAATTCACCTGCTGCACGGGGACGGCGAGGTCACCGTGGACGCCCGGCCGTCGGACGCCATCGCCCTGGCCCTGCGCACCGAATGCCCGGTGTTCGTGGAGAGCGGCGTGCTCACCCGCAACCGCACCGGCGAGATCGAGCAGTGGCTGGAAAACCTGAAGCCGGAAGACTTCGGCAATATGGACTGAGCCCGGAGGGCGTGTGACGCACGGCCCCGGAAGGACGGGGACGCGTCAGCCGGCGGATTCCCGGTTGGCCTTTTTCCTGCGCTGCTCGTCCTTCTGGGCACGGGAAACCAGCGTGCCCAGCGTAATCACAAACAGCACCACCATGCCGATGGAAATGATCCCGTCGTCCATGGGGTAGATCACGTCGTCATAAATGGCGGTGACGATGATCCCGGCAAAAAACAGCAGCAACAGGGCGGTATGGATTGGATACTTCACCGGCCGCGCCTCCACATCACGAATATTCCCGGTAGACGTAGAACACCAGGGAGAAAATAAAGAACGCCGTGGCCAGGATCCAGATGATCAAGGCCCGCCTGGCTTCTTTTTTCTGTTGCTCCGGAGAGATCTTTTTGGGCATGTTAGGTCACGTACACATTATGTTTGTTGCCGGAGTTGCCATTGTAAGCATGCCCCGCCGGCACATCAAGCCGGGCCGCCCGCCAGGGCGCCCTCGAATTAGGAACCGACGACCAATGACACTTACCACCCGCACCCGCATGCCGCGCATGGCGGCGATTGCCGCCGCCGCGATGTTGACCCTGTCCGCAGCCGCCTGCAGCAAATCCGACGCCCCTCCCGCCGGGGCCGCTGGTGCCCGAGCCATCCCGGCCAACGGGCAGGCCCTGTTCGAGACCCACTGCCAACGCTGCCACGGGGAACGCGCCACTGGTACCAATCAGGGGCCGCCGTTGGTGCACAAGGTCTATGAGCCGGGTCACCACCCGGACGTGGCCTTCTACCGCGCCGCCGCCAACGGGGTACGCGCCCACCACTGGAAATTCGGGGATATGCCGCAGATCGGTGGAGCCAACACCGAGGAGGTGACCGCCATCATCGCCTATGTGCGCGGATTGCAGCGGGAAGCGGGGATTTTTTAACGCGCCCGGGAACGGCCCTCAGGCCAGTTCCTCGGTGGCGCGGAACTCCACCTCGGGCCACGCTTCCTCGATGCGCTTCAGGGACCAGACACTGTCCGCCAGATAGGTAAGCTTGCCTTCCCCGTCCTCGGTCAGGTTGTTCTTGTTGCGCTCGATGAAGCGAGCCAGCTCCTTCGGCTCCGCATGCACCCAGCGGGCGGTGCCGTAGCTGACCGCTTCAAACAGCCCTTCCACGCCATACTCTTCCTTCAGGCGGGACAGGATCACGTCGAACTGCAGCGCCCCCACCGCGCCCAGAATGTAACCGCCCCCGGCGATTGGCGTGAACAACTGCACCGCCCCCTCCTCGGACAGCTGCGCCAGCCCCTTGCCCAGCGCCTTGGCCTTCATCGGGTTGGTCAGCACAAAGCGGCGGAACAGTTCCGGGGCAAAATGGGGGATGCCGGTGAATTTGAGCGGCTCCTTGCGGGTGAAGGTGTCGCCGATCTTCATGGTGCCGTGATTGTAGATGCCGACGATATCCCCCGGCCACGCCTCCTCCACGGTTTCCCGCTCCTGGGCCAGAAACACGGTGGCGTTGTTGATCGCCACATCGCGCCCCAACCGGTGGTGGCGCAGCTTCATGCCCCGCTCGTAGCGTCCGGAGCAAATGCGCACGAAGGCGATGCGGTCCCGGTGCATCTTGTCCATATTCGCCTGAATCTTGAACACGAAGCCGGAAAATTCCGGCTCGGTGGGCGCCACAGTGCGCTCCACCGCCTCCCGCTCTGACGGGGCCGGGGCATTCTTCACGAAGAAGGAAAGCATCTCCCGCACGCCGAAATTCTGAATCGCACTGCCCCAGAACACCGGGGTCTGCAGCCCTTCACGATAGGCCTCCAGATCGAACGGCTCGGTGGCGCCGGTCACCAGTTCCGCCTCCTCGCGCAACAGGGTGGCCTCGTCGCCGCCAATCAGGTCCGCCAGTTTCGGGTCATCCAGGGCAATGGCGACGTCCTGTTGCACCCGGCCGTCTCCGGCCCGCTTCCACAGATGCAGCGTGTTGGTCAGCAGGTTGTAAGTGCCCTTGAAGCGCTGCCCGGTACCGACCGGCCAGGTGATCGGGGCGCAGTGAATCCCCAGGCGGGACTCCACCTCCTCCAACAGTTCCAGCGGCTCCTTGCCCTCGCGGTCCAACTTGTTGATTAAGGTCATCACCGGGGTGTTGCGCATGCGGCACACCTGCATCAACTTGTCGGTGCGCTCCTCCACCCCCTTGGCCACGTCGATCACCATCAACACGCTGTCCACGGCGGTCAGCACCCGGTAGGTATCCTCGGAAAAATCCTCGTGGCCCGGCGTATCCAGCAGATTCACCGCACAGCCGCCAAAATCGAAGCGCATCACCGAACTGGTGACCGAGATGCCGCGTTCCTGCTCCACCTTCATCCAGTCGGAACGGGCGTGGCGCAGGGCTTTGCGGGCCTTCACCTCACCGGCGAGCTGAATCGCGCCCCCGGCCAGCAGCAGCTTTTCGGTGAGCGTGGTTTTACCGGCGTCGGGGTGGCTGATGATGGCAAAGGTGCGCCGCTTGGCCACCTCGCGCGCCATCTGTTCGGTGGTCGGCTGGGTCATTGCTGGTGAAACCGGATGTCCGGGGGTATCGTTATCGGGCGGCGGGCCACCACGGCCCGCCTCACGGAACTTGTTATAGCCGTGTATTATATCCGACTTCCCCCGTTCCCGGGGGGAGACTTGGGAAGAGCATGCCGTGTCCGCACCACCACTGATCCTCTATCACGACGACTGCATCGACGGCTTCGGCGCCGCCTGGGCCGCCTGGCGCCGGTTTGGCGATGCCGCCGAGTACCGCCCGGTAACCCACGGCAACCCGCCCCCCGACGTGACCGGCAAGGCGGTCACCATCCTCGACTTTTCCTACCGGCGCGACGTGTTGCTGGACATGGCCGAACGGGCCGCCTCGCTGCGGGTGGTGGACCACCACAAGACCGCCCAGGAAAATCTGGCCGGACTCGATTTCTGCACCTTCGACATGACCCGCTCCGGCGCCGTTCTGGCCTGGCGGCACTTTCACCCGGACACCGACCTGCCCGAACTGCTGGCCTATGTGCAGGACAAGGATCTGTGGACCTGGAAACTGCCCGATTCGCGGGAGATCACCTGCGCCCTGCGCGGCTACCCGTTCGAGTTTTCCCGCTGGTCGGAGTGGGCCGACCACTGGCCCACGGCCAAACCGGCACTGGCCACCGAGGGGGATGCCATCCTGCGCTATCAGCAGGGCGTGGTGGACGTTGTGGTGAGCACCGCCACCGAAATCGTACTCGACGGGCACAAGGTGCTGTGCGCCAACACCCCGACCCTGCAGTCGGAAGTGGCGGGCCAACTGGCCGAGAGGCGCCCCTTCGGCGTGGCCTGGTACGAGGCGGACGGCAGACGGTACTACTCACTGCGCTCCCGCGATGGCGGCATCGACGTGTCCGAGGTGGCGCAACGCTTTGGCGGCGGCGGCCATCCGCGCGCCTCCGGGTTTTCGGTGCCAGCCACCCCCCTGGACCTGTCCGCTCCGCCCGTCCCTTAAGTTTTCCGGAAGGTCAGCCGCGCGCCGCCAGCCACGCGCGAGCGGCGGCAATGCGCGCCAGCGAGCGCTCACGCCCCAGCAGCGCCAGCACGTCATAAATGCCCGGCGACACCGCCCGGCCAGTGACCGCCGCGCGCACCGGACCCGCCAGTTTGCCCAGCTTCAGTTCGGTGGCCTCCATCAGGTCCACAAACGCCGCCTCGATGGTCTGCGGGTCGAATACCTCCAGGGTGGCCAGCTTGTCGGCCACCTGCTCCAGCACCGGGTCCGGCTCTCCCTTGAAGGCCTTTGCAGTGCCCTCCGCGTCGATCTCCACCCCGTCCGTATAGAACGGCGCGATCATCGCCGCCAGTTCGGTCACCGTGCGGCACCGCTCCACGCACGCCCCGTACAGATGGCGGCGCCATGGGTCGGTGATATCAACAGGAATGGCGATTCCCTCGGCCGCCAGCCGCGCCTCGGCGCGCGCCATCACCGGCAGCGGGTCGGCGGTCTTCATATGCTGGCCGTTGATCCAGTACAGCTTGTCCCGGTCGAACACCGCCGCGCTCTTGCCCACTGCGTCCAGGCTGAACTTTTCGATCAGTTCGTCCACGGTGAACACCTCCTGATCGCCGTGGGACCAGCCCAGCCGCGCCAGATAGTTGACCATGGCCGACGGCAGCAGCCCCTCCTCCCGGTAGTCGGCGACGCTGGCGGCGCCGTCGCGCTTGGAAAGCTTTTTCTTGTCCGGCCCCAGAATCATCGGCAGGTGCGCGAACTTGGGCAGTTCGTACCCCAGTGCCTGATACATCACCGCCTGCCGCGGCGTGTTGTTCAGGTGGTCGTCCCCGCGAATCACGTGAGTGATGCGCATGTCGGCATCGTCCATCACCACGCAGAAGTTATAGGTTGGCGTGCCGTCGGAACGGGCGATGATCAGGTCATCCAACTGGCTGTTCTCGAACACCACCCGCCCGCGAATCAGGTCGTCCACCGCGGTCTGCCCTTCGGTGGGGGCGGCAAAGCGGATGGTGTGCGGCTGGTCCGGGTGGTCGGTGCGCTCCCGGCAGCGACGATCGTAACGCGGCGGGCGCTTTTCGGCCATGGCCTTCTCGCGCATGGCCTCCAGTTCCTCCTGGGTGCAGTAACACCGGTAGGCGGTGCCGTCGGCCAGCAATTTGTCCACCCCCTGCCGGTAAAGGGCGTACCGTTCCGTCTGATAAAACGGGCCCTCGTCCCAGTCCAGCCCCAGCCAGCGCATGCCGTCCAGGATCAGTTCGATGGCCTCCGGGGTGGAGCGCTCCCGATCCGTGTCTTCGATGCGCAGGATGAATTTTCCCTGATGATGACGGGCGAACAGCCAGCAGAACAGGGCGGTGCGCACCCCTCCCACATGCAAAAATCCGGTGGGGCTGGGGGCGAATCGGACACGGACTTCAGACATGGCGGGTAATATTTCTTTTTTCGGGTTGGCGGGATGAAATCGCCCCGGCGGCCTTCCATCCGGCGGCGGGAGCGCAAATTATCCGCGCAAAAAGCCCACGAAGTAAAGCCGCCATCGGTTGACAGCGGCGGGTGGAGAACGGTATAAATTGCCGCTTTCCGGCTGAACCGCTACTTGTGACGGGTGTTACCATCTCAAAACGAGGGGCAGATGTTCAAAGCGGGCTCGGGATGGCGATGCGTATCGGCATTGAGCTCGTGGTGGCCACCTTTATCGGTGCCGGCCTGGGGATGTTGGCCGACAAAAAACTCGGCACCACCCCGTGGCTGACACTGGTGGGCTTCATCATCGGCAGCGCAGCGGGAATCCGCAACGTGATGCGCCTAGCCAATCAGATGGGTCAGCCGGTGGCGGCGCCGGAAAAAGAGGGTAAGGCGGACGAATCCCCCGACGGAAGCGACCGCAGGGACTAGGGAAACGGAAGATCGACGTGAGCGAACCTGTACACGGCAGCACCGGACACGCGGAGGGGGGCATGCCCAACCCGATGCACCACTTCGAGCTGCACAACGTGGTGGACCTCCACCTGGGCGGCCTGGATATTTCCATCAGCCAGGGGGTGATCTGGATGTGGATTACCGTGGCCCTGGTGTCCGCCCTGTTCATCATCGCCTCCCGCGCCCCCAAAATGATCCCCTCCGGCGTGCAGAACCTGGTGGAGTGGGGCATCGAGTTCGTGCGCGACATCGCCGTGGACAACATGGGGGCCGAGGGCAAAAAATACGTCCCGTTCCTGACCGCGCTGTTTTTCTTCGTGCTGTTCTGCAACCTGCTGGGCATGATCCCCGGCTCGTTTACCGTCACCAGCCAGCTGTTCGTCACCGGCCTGCTGGCCGTGGCCGTTTACCTGATGAGCCTGCTGGTGGGGTTTGGCAAGCACGGCTTCGGCTTTTTGAAAATTCTTGTCCCCGGCGGCACGCCCGGGTGGCTGATCCCACTCATGATCCCCATCGAGATCATCAGCCAGATCGCCCGCCCCGTGTCGCTCGCCGTACGTCTGTTCGCCAACATGACCGCGGGCCACACCATTCTGGCCGTGATGTTCGGACTGGTCATCACCATCCCGGCATGGGCCGCATGGGTGCCGTTCCTGTTCAGCGTGGCGATCAACGTGCTGGAGGTATTCATCGCCTTCATTCAGGCCTACATCTTCGTAATGCTCAGCTGTGTTTACCTGGGGGATGCGGAACACCCGGCCCACTAGGGGACGGAACTTTGGATTTTTGGTTTTTTGTGGATTCTGCCGGTTGACGGCAAATTGAAGGAGGAAGGCTAGTGGACGCCAGTGCAGCAGCTCTGATTGGTATGGGTATGGCCGCCGCGGGCGTGGCCGGGTCCGGCGTGGGCATCGGTTACGTGTTCGGCAAGATGATCGAGGCGGTTGCCCGCCAGCCGGGAGCCGAACCCCGTGTCGGCAAGTACCTGTGGATCGGCTTCGCCCTCACCGAGGCGGTCGCCCTGTACGCCCTGGTGGTCGTGTTCCTGATCTTCGGCAAGGCCTAAGCCCCCAAACATAAGGCGGAGGCGACCATGCCGCAGTTCGACGCACAATTTCTGACGCCCACCCTGTTCTGGTCGGCGGTCTCGTTCCTGTTCCTGCTCGGCATCCTGTGGAAGTTTGCCCTGCCCGGCCTGACCGAGATCATGGAGAGCCGCCAGCAGCGCATTCGCGAGGATCTGGAGTCTGCCCAAAAGCAGCGCCAGGACGCGGAGAAGCTGAAGGCGGAGCACGAGGCCAACCTGAAGGCCGCCAAGGCCCAGGCCGACGAGGTGCTGGCCAAGGCCCAGGAAAAGGCCGCCCAGCTTCTGGCCGCCAACGAGAACCGCATGAAGGAGGAGGCGGACCGCATCACCGCCGATGCCCAGCGGGCCATTTCTCAGGAGCGCGCCAAGGCCCTCACCGATCTGCGCGCCCTGGCCGCCGATCTGGCCGTCTCGGCCGCGGGCAAGTTCGTGGCCAAGGCCCTGGACGAGAAAACCCAGCTCAAGCTGGTGGACGAGTCCCTGGCCGAGCTCGAATCCCGCTACCGCCAGTAGCCGTGTCAAGGGCGGCCCGCAGCCCACTGCGGGCCGCCCTTGACACGACTCCCGGCATCTGACTAAACTCACCCTGTATGCCGGGTTCCCCCTTCCGTAAAAGGGTGAACAACCCCGCGCCACCCGGTGCGGGCCGGGACCTCCCCACCAGTTCCGTTTTTTCCGGTGTTCGTTCCGTTCTTGCTCCGCAAGGGACAATTCACATAAGGACTGCGCACGGGCCCTTCGCACCACCCGGCACAACTCATCTTTCCGCATCGCGGCGCCCGACGCCCCCCCTTCCCAGAATAAAAAAGGCCCATCTCATGGCAGACAAAGGCAAACCGGCCCCCGAAGCCGAATCCCTCAACCTTACCGAACTCAAGCAGCTCGGCATGGAGGGAATGGCCGAATTCGCCGAAAAACTCGGCGTCACCAACATCGGCGGAATGCGCAAGCAGGATCTGATCTTCGCCATCCTCCAGGCGCACACCGCCAACGGCGGCCAGATTTTCGGCTCCGGCGTGCTGGAAACCCTTCAGGACGGCTTCGGCTTCCTGCGCTCCCCGGACTACAACTACCTGGCCGGACCGGACGATATCTATGTCTCCCCCAGCCAGATCCGGCGCTTCAACCTGCGCACCGGCGACACGGTTTCCGGACAGATCCGCCAGCCCAAGGAAGGTGAACGCTACTTCGCCCTGCTGAAGGTTTCGGAAATCAACTTCGACGCTCCGGAAAAGGCACACCGCAAGGTCCTGTTCGACAACCTGACGCCCCTTTATCCGGAGGAGCACATCAAGACCGAGTACGAGACCAAGGAATACTGCACCCGCGTGCTCGATCTGGTCACCCCCATCGGCAAGGGCCAGCGCGGCCTGATCGTGGCGCCGCCACGTACCGGTAAAACCGTGTTTCTGCAGAACATCGCCAAAGGCATTCTCACCAACCACCCGGAGGTCTACCTGATCGTCCTGCTCATCGACGAGCGGCCGGAGGAGGTGACCGACATGCAGCGTCAGGTGAAGGCCGAAGTCATGGCCTCCACCTTCGACGAGCCCGCCGAGCGCCACATCCAGGTGGCGGAAATGGTGCTGGAAAAGGCCAAGCGCCTGGTGGAGCACGGCCACGACGTGGCCATCCTGCTCGACTCCATCACCCGTCTGGCCCGCGCCTACAACGCGGTAATGCCGTCCTCCGGCAAGATCCTCTCCGGCGGTCTGGACTCCAACGCCCTGCATCGCCCCAAGCGCTTCTTCGGCTCCGCCCGCAACATCGAGGGCGGCGGCAGCCTCACCATCATGGCCACCGCCCTGGTGGATACCGGCAGCCGCATGGACGAGGTGATCTTCGAGGAGTTCAAGGGCACCGGCAACATGGAGGTCCACCTGGACCGCCGCCTGGCCGACAAACGTGTGTTCCCGGCCATCGACATCGCCACCTCCGGCACCCGCAAGGAGGAACTGCTCATCCCGGCGGAAGACCTCAACAAGCTGTGGATCCTGCGCAAGGTGCTGTCCCCCAAGGACACCGTCGAGAACATGGAATTCCTCCTCGACAAGCTCATGCGCACCAAGGACAACCGCGAATTCCTCGACAACATGAACCGCTAACGGGCACGGCCCGCTACGGGATTCGAAGGGATCGCCCGTTTAGTTTGTCTGAAGGGCCGCCACCCTGCGGATAACGCGGGAGTCCCCGCGTAGGCCGGATCGTCATAAAAACATCGCAAAGCGAAGTGGCGTTGCCCGTGGCGTTCTTCGTTCCGCACCGGATTATCGACCGCGCTACCCTGCCCTTCAGCCATTACCGCCGTGCGCGGAGCACCCGTGCGCGTTGCACCCACTTGACCGGCGGGGGTGGGCCTCCTACCCTCCCCCCATGCACACTCCGCACGCCGTATTCCTTTCCGACGCCCACCTGGCGTTTCCCGAAGACGCCAATTACCGGCGAGTGGCCCAATTCCTGGACCGTTTGAGCGGCCTGCCCGACCTGTTCATCCTTGGGGATTTCTTCGCCTTCTGGATGGGTTTCTCGAGCGTTCCCGCGCGCTATCAGCCCATTGTGGAGCGGTTGCAGCGACTGACCCGGGGCGGCACCCGGCTGCACTACCTGGAAGGCAACCACGACATCGACATGGCCCCGTACTTTGCCCGCCGACTGGGTGCCGCGGTCTACCCGGAACAGGCCGAGGTTACCGTCGGCAGCCGCCGCCTGTACCTGGCCCACGGTGATCTGGTGGACGAAACCGACGGGGGATACCGGTTCCTGCGCGGCGCGTTGCGCTCCCTTCCCCTGCGCGTGGCCTCCCGCACCGTACATCCAGAAACGGTGCTGCGCATCGCCCGCCCGTTTGCCGAGGACAAGCACTACACCGAGGACTACGCCTCCCACCTGCCGCCCCGGTTTGCGGAATTTTCCCGCGCCCGCTGGGCGGAAGGCTTCGACGGCGTGGTTCTGGGCCACTGCCACCACCCGGAAATGCTGGAGGAAACCGTGGGCGGACGCCCCTGTTTCTATGCCAATCTGGGCGACTGGATCCGCCATTTCACCTGGCTGGGCTGCGAGAATGGCCACTTTACCCTGCACCGGGAGCCGGCCTGAAAATCCCCACCTGTGGACAACTGGCATTTAAGCCAAGAGGGTGGTAGAATACCCGGTTCTCACGGGTCCCCCATGTGTTGGCCAGGATCCGTGCCCTCTTTTTTCTCTTTTGGAGAGCGCGCGCGCCATGAAGGAAGGTATTCACCCCGACTATCAGGAAGCCAAGGCCCACTGTGCCTGTGGCAACGAATTCGCCACCCGTTCGACCACCGCGTCGATCCAGGTGGAAATTTGTTCCAACTGCCATCCGTTCTACACCGGTACCCAGAAGATCATGGATACCGAGGGACGTGTGGAGCGCTTCAAGAAGCGCTACCAGAAACAGTAATCGCTCTCCCCTGCGGAGCGTCCCGGTGACCGCCGGCGTCAAGGGCAGCCTGTCCGGGGGCTTGATGGACAAGCTCCTGAACATTGCCGAAAAACACCGCGAACTCACCGACCGCCTGGCCGATCCGGTGGTAGCCGCCGACCCCGGCCGTTACCGCGAATACGCCCGGGAGGCGGCGGAGATCGAGGATGTGGTGCAGGCGTTTGCCGAGTACGAGGACATTCTCCGCCAGATGGGCGATGCGGCTGAACTGAAGGCCGCAGACGACGCGGAAATGCGCGAACTGGCCGCCCTCGAATACGAGGAACTGGCAGCGCGCGAAGCCGACGCCGCCGACGGCCTCAAGCGCCTGCTGATCCCCAAGGATCCCCACGATCACGCCAACGTTTTTCTGGAGCTGCGCGGGGGCGCGGGGGGTGACGAAGCCGCCATCTTCGCCGGCGACCTGCTGCGCGCCTATAGCCGCTATGCCGAAACCCACGGCTGGAAGCTGATGGAGGTGAGCAGTAACGAGGGGGAAATGGGCGGCTACAAGGAAGTGGTGGTGCAGGTCACCGGCAGGGGCGCCTACGGACGCCTCAAGTACGAAGCCGGCGTGCACCGGGTACAGCGAGTGCCCGCCACCGAGGCCCAGGGGCGCATCCACACCTCCACCTGCACCGTCGCGGTGCTGCCCGAGGTCAAGGAGTCCGAGGTCGAAATCAACCCCGCCGACCTGCGCATCGACGTCTACCGCGCTTCCGGCGCGGGCGGCCAGCACATCAACAAAACCAGTTCCGCCGTGCGCGTCACCCACATCCCCACCGGGGTCGTGGTGCAGTGCCAGGATGAGCGCTCCCAGCACAAGAACAAGGACCGGGCCATGTCCATTCTGCGTTCCCGCCTGGTGCAGGCGCAGGAAGAGAAGCGCGCGGCGGAGCAGACCGAGGCGCGCCGGAGCATGGTGGGCAGCGGCGATCGCAGCGAGAAGGTCCGCACCTACAACTACCCCCAGAACCGGGTTACCGATCACCGCATCGGCCTTACCCTGCACAAGCTCGATCAACTGATGGAGGGGAACGGCTTCGACGACATCATCGACGCCCTCACCGCCCACGATCAGGCCGCCTATCTGGGGGAACTGTAAGCTGTGCCCACACCGAGCCCGCAACCGGCGCGCACCGTGCGTGCGGCCCTGGATCGCGCCACCTCCGAGTTGACCGCCACCGGCGTGCCCGACGCCCGCTACGACGCGGAACAACTGCTGGCCAAGGCGCTGAACGAGGGCATGCTCCTCCTGCGCACCCAACCGGAACGCCCGCTGAGCGTGGACGAGGCGACCCGTTTCGACACCCTCATCCGCCACCGCGCCCGCCGGGAGCCGCTGCAACACCTGCTTGGCAACCAGCCGTTCCGCTCCCTCATCCTGAAAGTGACGCCGGCCACCCTGATCCCGCGCCCGGAAACCGAGGAACTGGTGGACCGCGCCCTGAAGGTGCTGGAAACCGCCCCCGACGCCCCCCGGGTGCTCGATCTGGGCACCGGTACCGGCTGCATCGCCCTGGCCATCGCCACCGAACACCCGGCCAGCCGGGTGACCGCGGTGGAACTGTCCGACACCGCGCTGGGGGTGGCCAAGGCCAACACCGACCACTACGGATTGACCGGGCGGGTGCACCTGCTGCACGGCGACCTGTACGCCCCCCTGCCCACCGCGGACCGGTTTGACCTGATCATCTCCAACCCCCCCTACCTGACCCCCGGTGAATGGCGGGAAGCGCAGCCCGAAGTGCGCGACTTCGAACCGCGCTGGGCACTGGTGGGCGGCGAAGACGGTCTCTCCGCCTACCGGCGCATCTTTTCCGGCGCCCCGGCCCGGTTGACCGAAGGGGGATCGGTGCTGGTGGAGATCGGCTGGTCCCAGGGGGAGGCCGTGGCCGCCATCGCCCGGACGGCCGGATTCCGGCAGGTGGATGTCTTTCAGGATCTGGCCGGACGCGACCGCATGGTGCTGGCCACCAATTTAATCAACGGGAAGGGGTAACGGATGGAGGCATTCCGCATCCGCGGCGGCAACACAATTTCCGGCGAGGTGCAGGCCGATGGCGCGAAAAACGCCGCCCTGCCCCTGCTGGCCGCCACCCTGCTGACCGGGCAGCCTTGCACCATCGGGCGCGTTCCCGATCTGGCCGACGTGCGCACCATGCGCTCGCTGCTCACCGCGCTGGGCACCACCGTGGAGGCCAATGGCGCCACCGTGGCCCTGCAGACCCCGAACATCACCTCCACCGAGGCGCCCTACGATCTGGTGAAAACCATGCGCGCCTCCATCCTGGTCCTGGGGCCGCTGCTGGCCCGCACCGGCGAGGCGCGGGTGTCCCTGCCCGGCGGCTGCGCCATCGGCGCCCGTCCCATCAGCCTGCACCTGGAGGGGCTGGCGCGCATGGGGGCGGAGATCAAAATCGAGCACGGCTACGTGGTGGCCAAGGCCAAAAAACTGACCGGCTGCCGCCTGTACCTGGATTTCCCCACCGTCACCGGCACCATGAACCTGATGATGGCCGCCACCCTGGCCGACGGCGTGATGATTATCGAAAACGCCGCCTGCGAGCCGGAAGTAAAGGACCTGGCGGATTTTTTGATCCGGATGGGCGCGCGGATCGACGGCGCGGGCACCGACCGCCTGGTGATCGAGGGGGTTCCCGCCCTGTCCGGCGCCCACCATGCTATGATCCCGGACCGGATCGAGGTGGGCACCCTGATGCTGGCCGCGGCCATCACCCGGGGGGACGTGACCGTCACCGGTTTGCACCCGGCGCATCTGGAAGCGCTGATCCAGAAGCTGCGTGAGGCGGGCGCCACGGTGGACGTCACCGGCGACAGCATCCGCACCCGGGCTTCGGGAAAGCTGCACGCAGTGAGCATCCGCACCCTGCCGCACCCCGGTTTTCCCACCGACCTGCAGGCCCAGTTCATGGCCCTGATGACCGTGACGGAAGGGATGGGCATCGTGACCGAAACCATTTTCGAAAGCCGCTTCACCCACGTGGCCGAGTACGCCCGCATGGGTGCGAACATCCGCCTGGAGGGCCAGAACGCCATCGTCACCGGCATGGACGGCCTGTCCGGCGCCGAGGTCATGGCCACCGACCTGCGCGCCTCCGCCGGGCTGGTGCTGGCCGGGCTGGTGGCCGATGGCGAAACCCTGGTGCGGCGCATCTACCACCTGGACCGGGGTTACGAGAAACTGGAACAGAAATTGGGCAGCCTCGGAGCCGACGTGGCCCGGGTGACCATGGCCGGATAGATGAATACCCAAACACCAATCACCGTGGCCCTGGCCAAGGGCAAGCTGCTGGACGACACCCTGCCGCTGTTTGTGGCCGCCGGGCTCGACCCCAGGGGGCTGGACGACCCCGGTCGCAAGCTGTTGTTTGAATCGCCCAACGGGGACCGCTTTCTGGTGGTGCGCGCCGCCGACGTGCCGGTCTATGTGGAACACGGCGGCGCCGACATGGGCGTGGCCGGTCTCGACGTGCTGGCGGAATACCCGGACGAACTGTACCAGCCGGTGGACATGCGGGTTGGCTATTGCCGCATGAGTGTGGCCGCCCAGAAGGGCGTCGGGCTCGACGACCGCCCCGGAACCCGGGTGCGGGTGGCCACCAAGTATCCGCGGGTGGCCGAGGCCCATTTCCTGTCCAAGGGGCTGGCGGTGGACATCATCAAGCTGTACGGCTCCATGGAGCTGGCGCCGCTGGTGGGCATGGCCGACTGCATTGTCGACCTGGTCTCCACCGGGCGCACCCTGAAGGAAAACGGTCTGGTGGAGGTGGAAACCATCTGGGAATCCACCGCCCGGCTGGTGGTCAACCGGGCCAGCATGAAGCTCAAACACGCCCGCCTCGCCCCGCTTCTGGCAGCGTTGCAACGGGCGGCGGACGAACAGGGGAGCAGGTCATGAAGGTGGTGCGCGCGGGCACTCCCGAGTGCGACCGGCAACTGGAACTGCTGGCGGCGCGGGGTGAAACCGAGGACTCCGGCGTCGCCCGGGTGGTGCGCGACATTCTGGCGCAGGTCGCCGCCCGGGGCGATGCGGCGGTGTGCGAATACACCGAGCGCTTCGACCGCATGCAGGTGACCCCGGAGCAACTGGCCTTTACCGCCGACGACACCCGGCAGGCCTACGCCGCCGCCGATCCCAAGGTGGTGGACGCCCTCAAATATTCCGCCGGCCGCATCCGCTCCTTCCACGAAAAACAGGTGCGCAACGGCTACCGCTACGACGCCGCTCCCGGCGTGAGCCTGGGGCAGATCATCCGCCCGCTGGCCGCCGCCGGCATCTACGTGCCGGGTGGCAAGGCGGCCTACCCGTCCACCGTGCTGATGAACGCCATTCCGGCCAAGGTGGCCGGGGTGCCCAGGGTGGTCATGGTGACTCCCACCCCCGGCGGCGAGATGAGCCCCTACCTGCTGGTGGCCGCGGATCTGGCCGGGGTGGATCTGGCGTTCCGCGTGGGGGGCGCCCATGCGGTGGCCGCCCTGGCCTACGGCACCGATACCATCCCCCGGGTGGACACCATCGTCGGCCCCGGCAACATCTACGTGGCCACCGCCAAAAAGCTGGTGTTCGGGCAGGTAAACATCGACATGATCGCCGGGCCGTCCGAGATTCTGGTGATCGCCGACGAGTCCTCCCACCCCGGCTTTGTGGCCGCCGACCTGCTCAGTCAGGCGGAACACGACGAGCTGGCCAGCGCCATTCTGGTGACCCCTTCCGAGGCCGTCGCCCATGCGGTGGCGGCGCAGGTGGAGGCCCAGCTGGCGGTGCTGCCGCGCGCCGAAATCGCCCGTCAGTCGGTAGCCCGCTTCGGCACCGTGATCGTGACCCGGGACCTGTCCCAGGCAGCGGAAATCGCCAACCGGGTGGCCCCGGAACACCTGGAGCTGGCCCTGGCCGACCCGGAGGCGCTGTTGCCGTCCATCCACAATGCGGGCGCGGTATTTTTGGGGCACTACACCCCGGAGGCCATTGGCGACTACGTGGCCGGGCCGGACCATGTGCTCCCCACCGGCGGCACCGCGCGCTTTTCATCGCCCCTCAACGTGGACGATTTCATCAAGAAGACCAGCGTCATCCGGTACGGCCGGCAGGCGTTCATGGACGCCGCCGACACCTGCAAGACCCTGTCCGATGTGGAAGGGCTCACCGCCCACAGCCATTCGGTTACCATTCGTGTGGAAACCCCAGAGGGGGAACTGCCGCCGGGTTGACCGGCCGGTCCATTGGAACCACCGCCCGCTTGACCGGGCGGTATGGGAGAGACACCGTGACTGCATCCAGCCGCACCGCCACCGTCAAGCGCGCCACCAAAGAGACCGACATCGCCCTGACCCTGGGGCTGGACGGCCCGGCCGGAGGCGAAAGCCGCACCGGTCTGCCGTTTTTCGACCACATGCTGGACCACGTGCGCAAACACGGCCTGTTTCACCTAGACGTGCAGTGCACGGGCGATCTGGAAATCGACGAGCACCACACGGTGGAAGACATCGCCATCGTGCTGGGGCAGGCGTTGAACGCTTCCCTGACCGACAAGCGCGGCATCCTGCGCTTCGGCCACGCCCGCGTGCCCATGGACGAGGCCCTGGCCGACGTGACCGTGGACCTGTCCGGCCGCGCCCATTTCATCTGGAAAGCCGACTTCCCCCACGGCTATCAGGTGGGCACCATGAACGGCGCCATCTTCAAGCACTTCTTTGAAACCCTGGCCTCGGCGGCCAAAATGAACCTGCACGTGGTGGTCCCCTACGGGGAGAACACCCACCACATTCTGGAAGCCATTTTCAAGGCCTTCGGCCGGGCGCTGGACACCGCCACCCGCAAGGACGACCGCCGCGACGACGTGCCCTCGACCAAAGGGACCCTATAGGAACATGACCCCGCCACGCATTGCCATCATCGACTACGGCCGGGGCAATCTGCGCTCGGTCCAGAAGGGTTTTGGAAAGGTCGGGTACGAGGCCCGGGTGACCCGCGACCCGGACGTCATTGCCGACGCCACCCACGTGGTGCTGCCCGGGGTGGGCGCATTCGCCGATTGCATGGCCAACCTGGAGGATTTTGGACTGATCGGTCCAATCCATTCGACGGTGGAAAGCGGCAAGCCGTTTCTGGGCATCTGTGTGGGCATGCAACTGCTGTTTACCGAAGGGGAGGAGTTCGGCACCCACAAGGGGCTCGACATTCTGCCCGGCCGGGTGGTGGCCTTCCCCCAGGGCATGACCGTGGGCGAAGGGGAGCATGTGGAACGGCTGAAAGTGCCGCACATGGGGTGGAACCGGCTGCACGTCACCCGGCAATCCCCCCTGTTCCGGGATATCCACGAGGGGGAGTGGTGCTACTTCGTCCACTCCTACCATGCGGTGCCGGAGGACCTGTCGGTGGTGGCGGCCACCAGCCAGTATGGGGTGCTGTTTACCGCCTCGGTGTGGAACGACAACGTGGTGGCCACCCAGTTCCACCCGGAAAAAAGCGACAAGGCGGGCCTGTCCATGCTCAAGGCCTTCGCCGAGTGGCAGTGCTAGAAGGTGTTTGACTGTGTTTGACGTAATCCCGGCCATTGATCTCAAGGAAGGCCAGTGCGTGCGACTCAAGCAGGGGCGCATGGACGATGCCACCGTATACGATGCCGACCCGGTGGCCCAGGCCAAACGATGGGCCGCATACGGCGCCCGCTGGCTGCACGTGGTGGACCTGGACGGCGCCTTTGCCGGCGTGCCCAAAAACCTGCCCGCCATCATCGCCATCCTGAGCGCGGTGGACATGAAGGTGGAAGTGGGTGGCGGCATCCGCGACATGGAGCGGGTGCGGGCCTACCTGAACGCCGGAGTGGGCCGGGTGATTCTGGGCAGCGCCGCGGTGCGCCACCCGGACCTGGTCACCGAAGCCGCCGCCGAGTTCCCCGGCCGTATCGTGGTGGGCATCGACGCCTCGAACGGCAAGGTGGCGGTGCAGGGGTGGGCCGAGGTCACCGATGTGGACGCCACCGAACTGGCCGCCGACATGGCCGGGCGCGGCGCGGCGGCCATCATCTATACGGACATCGGCCGCGACGGCATGCAGACCGGCACCAATGTGGAGGCCACCCGCAAGGTGGCCCAGGCCGCGGGCATTCCGGTCATCGCCTCCGGCGGCGTGTCCACCCTGGAGCACGTCCGGGAACTGCTGGCGGTGCAGTCCGACGGGGTTTCCGGCGTGGTCACCGGGCGCGCCATCTACGAGGGCACCCTGGACCTGGCCGCCGCCCTCAAGCTGGCGGCCGGTTAAATGCTGGCACGCCGCATCATCCCCTGCCTGGACGTGAAGGACGGCCGCGTGGTGAAAGGGGTTTCCTTTGTGGACCTGGTGGACGCGGGCGACCCGGTGCAGATCGCCGCCGCCTACGACGAAGCCGGGGCCGACGAAGTAACCTTTCTGGATATCGCCGCCAGCCACGAGGGGCGCGATACCATTCTGGACGTGGTGCGCCACACCGCCGAGCAGGTGTTCATTCCGCTCACCGTGGGCGGCGGCGTGCGCGAGGTGGCCGATATCCGCCGCCTGCTCCAGGCCGGAGCCGACAAGGTGGGCATCAACACCGCCGCGGTGGAAAACCCGGAATTCGTGCGCGAGGCCTCCCGCGCCTTCGGCAGCCAGTGCATCGTGGTGGCGGTGGACGCCAAGCGCAGGAACCCGGAAAACCCGGCCGACGGGTGGGAGGTTTACACCCACGGGGGCCGCAAGGCGCGCGGCATCGACGCCATCGAGTGGGTGCAGCGCATGGAAGCCATGGGGGCCGGTGAAATCCTGCTCACCAGCATGGACCAGGACGGCCAGAAAACCGGCTACGACAATGCCCTCAACCGGGCCGCCTCCAACGTGCTGTCCATCCCGCTCATCGCCTCCGGCGGCGTGGGCGAGCTGTCCCACCTGTACGACGGACTGGTGGACGGTGCCGCGGACGCGGTGCTGGCCGCGTCCATCTTCCACTTCGGCACCTTCACCATCGCCGAAACCAAGGAATATCTGGCCGGTCGCGGCGTGCGGGTGCGCACATGAACACGCTGGACCAATCGGTCAAATGGAACGCGGACGGGCTGGTCCCGGCCATCGTTCAGGACGCCGCCGACGGCCGGGTGCTGATGCTGGCGTGGATGAACGCGGAAAGCCTGAAGCTCACCCTGTCCACCGGTTATACCCATTTCTGGTCCCGCTCCCGCCGGCAGTTGTGGAAAAAGGGCGAGACCTCCGGCAACCTGCAACAGGTGCGGGAACTGCGGCTTGACTGCGACGGGGACACGCTGGTGGCAATCGTCGATCAGAGCGGTCCCGCCTGTCATACGGACAGCCCCACCTGTTTTTTCCAGTTGGCGGACGCGCACGGCACCCTCACGGAATCGCCGCAGCCGCAGGGCCTTGGCCCGGTACTGGAGCAGGTCTATCAGGTGATTCTGGCGCGCAAGGTGGCTGCCGACCCGGAGTCGTCCTACGTGGCCAAACTGTTCGCCAAGGGCACCGATGCCATTCTGAAAAAAATTGCCGAGGAGTCCGGCGAGGTGCTGCTGGCCGCCAAGGGGGGCCAGCCGGAGGAGCTGACCTACGAGGCGGCGGATCTGATCTTTCACCTGCTGGTGGCGCTGGCCAACGGCGGAGTGACGCCGCATGATGTATCGGCGGAGCTGGCGCGCCGCTTCGGCATGTCGGGCATCGACGAAAAGGCGTCCCGCAAGGGCAAATAAACCCCGTGGCAACGGAGTGAGGCCATGAAGGACTGTCTGTTCTGCAAGATCGTGCGCGGGGAGATCCCGGCCAACAAGGTTCACGAGGACGAGCGGGCCATCGCCTTCGAGGACATCGGCCCGCAGGCCCCCACCCACACCCTGGTGATCCCCAAGGAGCACCTGAGCGACCAGCGCGGCATCGACGAGAGCCGCGCCGAACTGATGGGGCACCTGATCCGCGTGGCCAACCAGGTGGCGGACAAGAAAGGCCTGAAAAGCTTTCGCACCGTAATCAATACCGGCGCCCAGGCGGGGCAGACGGTGTTCCACCTGCACGTCCACCTGCTGGGCGGCCGCCCCATGAACTGGCCCCCCGGCTGATTTTTTATATCCACAGAGGTTGGCGGGAGTGAGCCTCCGGCCGTGAGCCACCCTACCTCATCCCGGCGGGCCAGACGAGGGCCGGTCGCCCCGCCCCAAGTCGGCCATCTGTCCGCCGTACCACCGAAAGAGCCCCTCCGGCGTCCTCCCCGGACCCACACGGCCCTCCGGGAGGCTCATGGCCACGTGCGTCGTGGAGTGGCCGCCGCTGAGAAGGTCATCTCCGGCAACCTCCTCGGACCCACACGGCCCTCCGGGAGGCTCATGGCCACGTGCGTCGTGGAGTGGCCGCCGCCAGGAAGGTCACCTCCGGTCACCTCCTCGGACCCACACGGCCCTCCGGGAGGCTCATGGCCATGTGCGTCGTGGAGTGGCCGCCACCAGGAAGGTCACCTCCGGTCACCTCCTCGGACCCACCCCTCCGGGATGCTCATGGCCATGTGCGTCGTGGAGTGGCCGCCGCCAGGAAGGTCATCTCCGGTCACCTCCTCGGAGTTAAAAATTTGACCGACCAAAATGGTCGGGTTATGCTTAGTCCGACCATTATGGTCGCCAATAGAGACCGAGCCCGGAGCGTGCTTGTGGCGCCGGGGTATTTGGAGGATTTTTCAAGCGTGACCACTGAAACGACCGAAACTTCGTTTTTGACCATTGATCCGTCCGCCTCGGCGGCCATCAAGGCGTTGTTCAAGCGGCAGGGCAAGGAGGGGTGTGCGTTCCGCGTGGGCATCGTGGGGGGCGGCTGCTCCGGGTTGCAGTATGTGTTTTCCGTGGCCGAAAAACCGGCCCTGGACGATCAGGTGGTGCAGGCCGACGGGGTAACCGTGGTGGTTGATCCCAAAAGTGCCGTGTTCGTGGCCGGTTCCTCGCTGCAGTACGAGCGGAGCATGATGAAGGAGGGCTTTGTGGTGAAGAACCCGAACGCCGACCAGAGCTGCTCCTGCGGCGAATCGTTCAACGCCTGACGCACGGTTTACCGGATCCATGAAGGAAATCAAAGTCAAGTGTCTCAGTTGCGGCTCCCTGGAGCGCGGCGATTTCTGCGGCGGCTGCCACACCATTCTGCCCATTGGCAAGGAGGAGGTGGATTTTTTCAGCATGTTCGGCTTCGAATCGCGCCCGGCGCTGGATGCCATGGCGCTCAAGGAGCGTTTTCTGGAACTGTCCCACAAACTGCACCCGGACCGCCACAACGCGGAGCAGGGGGACCAGCGCCTCAACGTGCTGACCCTTTCCGCCCAGCTCAATCAGGGCTACCGCACCCTGCTCGACACCAAGGAGCGCCTGCGCTACCTGGTGGGCAAGCAGACCAACCAGGAGCCGCTGGAGGCCAAGCAGGTGCCGCCGGAGATGATGGAACTGTTCTTCGAGGTGCACGACCTGATGGAGGAGACGGACACCTACCTGAAGAACAGGAAGCCAGCCGCCAGCCGGATCGTGGCGGCCCTTTCCATGGCGGACAGCGGACGCACCGAACTGCTGGACCGCATCAACACCCTGCGCCGCCGGGGCCAGCAGAAGGTGGCCGATGTGGAGGCCGAAATCAACCAGTTGGACAAACGCTGGGACGACGACGGCGAGCGTCCGGCGATTCTGGAGCGGTGCGCCCGGCTGGCCGACGTGCTGTCCTACATGGGACGCCTGACCCGCTCCCTGGACGAAAAAGAGCTGAAGCTCGAACTATAGAACCCAAACCGCTGCCGGCGGGTGTTTGTTCATAACGCCCCGCCGCACGGAAGATACAGAGACACAGGGAACTCCCTGCCATGAGCAAGATAATCGGAATTGATCTCGGCACCACCAACAGCGTGGTGAGCGTGATCGACATGGGCGTGCCGGTGGTGATTCCGGACGCGGAGGGCAAACGCCTGACCCCCTCGGTGGTGAGCTACGCGGACCCGGAAAAGCCCCTGGTGGGTGACCCGGCGGTGCGCCAGGCGGCGCTGCACCCGGCGGACACCATCAGTTCGGTCAAGCGCTACATCGGACGGCGCGGCGACGAGATTGCCGAGGACGAACTGCCGCGCACCTACACCGTCATCGGCACGGGCGACCAGACCGCCGCCGTGGTGGCCGCGGGCAGGGCCCTCAAGCCGGAAGAGGTGTCGTCGGAAATATTGAAAAAGCTCAAGGCCGACGCGGAGCGGTACCTGGAGGAGCCGGTATCCCAGGCGGTGATTACCGTGCCCGCCTACTTCAACGACGCCCAGCGGGCCGCCACCAAGCGCGCCGGGGAACTGGCCGGGCTGGAGGTGGAGCGTATCGTCAACGAGCCCACCGCCGCCTGTCTGGCTTACGGCCTGGACCGCACCGAAAACGCCACGGTGGCGGTCTACGACCTGGGGGGCGGCACCTTCGACATCTCCATCGTGGAGATCACCAACAAAGTTTTCCGGGTGCTCTCCACCACCGGCAACACCCGCCTGGGGGGGGACGACTTTGACCGCGCCATCATGGACTGGCTGCAATTGCAATGTCCGGATGTGGCCCTGGACGGCGACCTGGTGGCCATGGCGCGCCTCAAGGAGGCGGCCGAAAAGGCCAAGATCGCCCTTTCCGACGCGGACCAGACCGACATCGACATTCCGTTTCTGAAGGGCGACTTCAGCCTCTCGGTGGTGCTCACCCGGGGCACCTTTGAAAGCCTCATCGCCGCCCGCGTGGACGAAACCCGCGCCGCCTGCCTGCAGGCCCTGCACGATGCGGGACTGAAACCGGCGCAGGTGCATGCGGTGATCCTGGTGGGCGGCTCCACCCGCATCCCGCTGGTGCGGCACCTGGTGAGCAAGGTGTTCGGGCGGGAACCGGATACCTCGGTGAACCCGGACGAGGCGGTGGCGCTGGGGGCGGGCATTCAGGCCAGCATCCTCCAGGGCGGCGTGTCCGATACCCTGCTGCTGGACGTCACCCCCCTGTCGTTGGGTATCGAAACCTTCGGCGGGCTGATGAACGTGATCATCGCCCGCAACACCACCATTCCCACCAAGGCGGGGGAACTGTTCACCACCGCGGTGGACGACCAGACCGCGGTGAACATTCACGTGCTGCAGGGGGAGCGCGAAATGGCGGCGGACAACTGGACCCTGGGGCGCTACACCCTGCCGGTGACCCCGGCCCCGGCGGGCAGCCACCGGGTGGGGGTGCAGTTCACCATCGACGCCGACGGCATCCTGCACGTGCTGGCCCGCGACACCAATGCGGGAAAGGAAATCAAAGCCGAAGTGAAGGCGGTGGCCGACGTGTCCGACTCGGAAGTGGAGGCAATGGTGCGCGCCTCCGTATCCCACGCCCAGCAGGACATCCTCAAGCGGCAGTTGGTGGAGGCGCAGATCTCCGGCGACGAAATGCTGCGCGCCACCCAGTCGGCGCTGGAGAAGTATGGCGACCAGTTGCAGTCCCACGAGCGCACCGCCATCGAGAAGGCATGGCAGGCGGTGCGGCAGGCCATCGACAACGACGACCTGAGCAGCCTGAAGGCGGGCAAACAGCAACTGGACGAAGCCACCCAGCGGCTGGCGGACATCATGTTCGGGGCGGCGGTCAAGGACCGCGCCGAGGCCGGGGCGGAGGGCTGAGCCCGCCCAAGCGGGCTACTCGAATCCCGGCGGCAGTTTGCCCAGCGGGGGTTCCGGAAACTCGGGGGACGGCTGTTCCCTCTCCGGCGCCACCCGGTCCGTATCCATCACCAGCAGCGTGCAGGCCATCACGATCACCGGCACGCTGAGCAGGTTCACGAACGGGATAAACGACACCGCCACCACCCACAGGGACAGGCCGAAGATCCCGCCCGCGTTGCGGGTCACGAATTCCCGCTTCTGACGCAGGGGCATCTCCCGGCGCGCCATGGGGATATCCAGCAGCCCCACGGTCAGCACGAAGCCGGACAGAAACAGAAACAGCACGTGCCCCACGCCGGGGAAGAAATTCAGCGGCACCAGCGCCGCTTCGATGGCCAGCAGCACCAGCGCGGTCTTGCCCCCCTCGATCAACGAGCGCGTCAAACCCATGCTCTGGTTGACCGGCGCCAGGCCGGGCCGGGCGGCGTTTTCGGTGGCCGCCGACAGCCGGTCGTGGAACGGCGCCGCCACCACCACGGCGCCGACGATGGTCCCCAGGTAGGCCAGCGCCCCCGCCAGCACCACCGCCAGGAACATGCCGAACCCGGTCAGCAGCGGATCCCACCAGGTGTCCACGAAGCGGGCCACATAGATGTCCACTTGCCCGGTGAACCAGATGGTGAGCAGCGACCAGCCGCCCAGAAACAGGATCAGGTTGATGGTCCACGGGGCCAGCATCAGCATCAGCAGCAGACGGCGGCGCACCCGGAACAGGTTCAGGGCGCGCCCCATGGCCCCCAGGCCGCGAATGGGTGAGGTGATGTTCATCGGGGCGCTACTGTACCGCCTCCGACTGTTCCAGTGCCAGCAGGCGCCGTTTCAGGTCCAGCCCGCCGGTGAAGCCGCCCAGCCCGCCGCCCGCCGCCACCACCCGGTGGCACGGCACCAGCAGCGGCACCGGGTTGGCTCCCAGCGCCTGCCCCACCGCCCGCGCCGCGCCGGGGGAGCCCACCGCTTCCGCCACCTGGGCATAGGTTCGGGTCTGGCCACGGGGAATCTGCGCCGCCGCGCACCACACGGCCATCTGGAATGGGGTACCGTCAATATCCAGTGGCACGCCGGACAGGTCCGCATGGGCCCCGTTCAGCCAGGCCACGATCAGCTTGCCACCGGGAAACGCATGTGGAAACACGTGGCTGAGCGGTTTTCCGGGAAACACCTCGCGCGCCCAGCGGGGCCCGGCGCCCAGTTCCACCCGGCACACCCCGCGCGGGGTGGCGGCCAGCCCCACCGGCCCCAGAGGGGAGATCACAAAGCTCCACGAAAGGCCCGGCGGCAGGGGGATCACCGGTATACTGCCGCCCATGCCGTCTTCCCGCCGCATCGGATTTTCGCTGGCTGTCTGGATCATGCTGGCCTCCTGTACGCCGTCCACTCCCCAAATCGTACACCGATCCGAACTGCATATGGGAACCACAATCACCCTGACCGTGGTGGCCACCAGCGAAACCGTCGCCAACACGGCCCTGAATGCGGGATTTGCCACCGTGGCGGAAATGGAGCGGCTGTTTTCCAGCTACCGGCAGGACAGCGTCCTGGCGCAGGTCAACCGGGCCGCCGGTGGGGAGCCGGTGAGCGTGCCGGGCGATTTCGTGACGCTGGCCCTGCTCGCGCGCAAGGCCACCGAGGTGTCCGAAGGGGCCTTCAACCCGCTGGTGGGTCCGGCGGTCAGGCTGTGGGGCATCCCGGAAAACCCCCGGGTGCCGGACGAGGCGGAACTGACCGCCCTGCGGCCGCTGGTGAGCGATCCCCAAGGGTTGGCCATCGACGAATTCAGCCACCGGGTGCGCCTGCGGGAACCCGGCATGGCGCTGGGTTACGGCGGCATCGCCAAGGGGTTTACCGCCGACAAGGTGACGGAGGTGCTGCAAGGGCACGGCATTGCCGGCGGCATCGTGGCCATTGCGGGGGACATCCGCGTGTTCGGCACGCACCCGGACGGCACCCCCTGGCGCGTCGGCGTGCGCCCACCCCGGGAAGGTGAAGGAAGCGGCCCGCTGGCCACGCTGGAAATGACCGGCGGCGCGGTGTCCACCAGCGGCGATTACGAACGCTTTTTCGAACTGGACGGGGTGCGCTATCACCACATCCTGGACCCGCGCACCCTGTGGCCCGCGAAGGCCGGGACGGTGAGCGTGACCGTCACCGCCCACTCCGGGGCCCTGGCCGACGCGCTGGCCACCGCACTGTTCGTGATGGGGCCGGTGGAGGGGCTGGCGCTGGCGGAGCGGATGCCGCGCGTGGAGGCCCTGTTCGTGGACACGACGGGCACACAGAGCGCCACCTCCGGCTGGCCCGGCACGGAGTTCCTTCGGGAACCCCCGGCGAACGGCCTCAGGGATTGAGAATTTTGGAGTGACTCTTGAACTGCGGCCGGATGTCGCGGCCGCACACCTCGGAGAGGATCTTGCCCACCGCCTCGGTAAAGTCGTACATGGGACGCGTGGTGAGCGTCTTGTACAGGGTGGTGTCGTCCACGTAGATCTCCAGGATCGACTTTTCCGCATTGTAGTGGTGCGGGATCAGGTTGCCCGGATTGAACGGCGCGAACTGTTCGTCCTGATGCAGGCGGTCGATAATCCGGTCCCACAGCACCTCGAAGCTGCCCAGGTCCAGGTTCTCGTAAAACCGGCCGATCATCTGCTGCACCTGCTCCACCATCCCGTCGTGCAGATGGGTATAGATGTCGATGTACCGCTCCAGCGAGGTATTGCGGATAATGTTGGTGGAATAGAAGGCGTCGTAGGCCGGGGACCGGTAGCGGTTCACGTACTGGATTTCCTCCGCGTGGGACAGCTCGATGTCGCCGTCCGGGTCAATCTCGGCCTCCAGCAGTTCCCCGTCGAACACCACCAGCGGAAACACCAGATAAAAGCGTTTTTCGTCGCGGGCGATCTTCCGGTTGCGGTAGAAGTCCAGTTCCGAGGTCTGGGCCTTCATCACGCCAAAAATGGCGTTATAGACGTTGTTGCTGGCGATCACCCGGAAGAACGGGCTGGTCTGGCCGGTTTTTTTCTCCTCGGACACCTCGGAGAAGGTGTAGGCCTTGCGGGGGAACTGGAACAGGTCCAGCTGATCCCGCTCGCCCATGCCGGCGAGCAGCGCGGTGGGGGACAGGTAACGGTCCACCTCCTCGATCTCGTTGTGGTAGTAGAGCGGAGCGGTGTGCATGTTGATGTCGCCCAGGTAGCCCCCCTTGGTGTAGAACACCCAGCGGTTCTTGGCGCTCTTCTTGGCTTCGATCACCACCACGGTGATGTAGGCGGTGGCTTCGCGCACCTCGGTGATGCGGTAGGCGACCAGATCGATCTCCTTGCCCTTGTGGTCGTCCTTGTCCACATAGAACTTGTTGGGGACGATCATCCACCCCTTGGATTCGAACATCTTGCCGATCTGATGCTCGAAGATATGCCCGGTCTTGGTAAGGGCGCGTTTTATTTTGTCCAGATCCGAGGTGCTCATCCGCCCTGTGGCCGCCGCCGTGCAGCGGCCTTTTCTCCCAAATCAACCCTGCCAGTTTGTGCCCGTGTCCCCCGGGCCGGGAAGGGGCCGCCGCGTCACCCCGCCCCGACGGGGTACCCCCAGCGGAAAATTTCCCTCTAAAATTACTCTGTGAACCCCGGATTGTCCAAGCACTTTGCACGAATTTCCCTCCTTGGCGGGGGGTTGGCGCTGTTTTTTGCATCGCCGTTGCCGGGTGCGGTTGCGCCCAAAGCGCCTCCTGCGGCCCCCGATCCAGGCTGGCGGGTGGAGCGCGTGGCGGGCGGCTTCCCCCCCGGCCACCAGGACGGAACGGGGCCGGAGGCCCGCTTCAAGTGGCCCACCGATGTGGCCATCGCGGACGATTTCACCGCCTGGGTGGCCGATTTTGGCAACAACTGCATCCGCCGCATCGGGGCCGACGGCCGGGTGAGCACCGTGGCGGGCGACGGGCAGGCCGGGTTCGCCGACGGAACCGGCAGCGCGGCCCGCTTCGACGGTCCCAACGGCATCGCCCTGGGCCGGGACGGCAACCTGTACGTGGCCGACGCGGGCAATGCCCGCATCCGCAAAATGACCCCCGGCGGCAGCGTCACCACGGTGGCCGGCGACGGCACCCGGGGCCACCGGGACGGCCCGGCGGGATTTGCGCGTTTCAATTACCCCACCGGCATCGCCGCCGCCCCCGACGGAACCCTGTATGTGGTGGACCGCTGGGACCACCGGGTGCGGGTCATCCACCCGGACGGCACCGTGGGCACCGTGGCCGGAGACGGGAAACCCGGCTTTGTGGACGGCCCGGCGGCGCGCTTCAACAATCCCCTGTCCGCCGTGTGGGATGCCCACTGGGGACTGGTGGTGACCGATTCCGGCAATCAGGCGGTGCGCCGCATCGACAGCGGCGGCACGGTGACCACCCTGGCCGGCGGCTCCCCCGGGGACGCGGATGGGGTCGGTGCCGCGGCGCGCTTTCACTGGGTCACCGGCATTGCCGGAGACGGGCGCGGCAACCTGTATCTGGCGGATACCCTGAATTTCAGGGTGCGGCGCATGGACCGTCAGCGGCGGGTGGAGCGCGTGGCCGGCTCCGGCATCCAGGGGGTGACCGACGGCCCCGGCACGATCGCCCGCTTCGCCTTCATGACCGGCCTGGAGCGCGATCCGGCGGGCAACCTGTGGGTGACCGATTCCAAGGCCGCCGCGGTACGCCGCATCATGCGCGGAAGTCTGACCGTGCAGGGGGAATCCCCCATCCGCACCGCTAGAACTCGATCCCCTTCTGAGCCTTGATACCCGCCTCGTAGGGGTGCTTTATCTTCACCATTTCGGTGATCAGGTCCGCCACCGCCTCCACCTCCGGCGGCGGGTTGCGCCCGGTGAGCACCACGTGCAGGTTGGCCGGGCGGGTGGTCAGAAACTCGACCACCTCGGCGGCGGGCAGGTAATCGTAACCGAGCACGTAGTTGATCTCGTCCAGAATCAGCATGCGGTATTCGCCACTGGCCGCTTTTTGCCGGGCCAGATCCCACCCTTCGCGCACGCGGGCAATGTCCCTGGCCCGGTCTTTTGTGTCCCAGGTAAATCCGTCACCCATGGGGTGAATTTCGAAGCGCCCCCCGAAGGCCTTGGCGGCCTCGTGCTCCCCGCAACTCCACTTGCCCTTGATGAACTGGATCATGCAGACCTTCCAGCCATACCCCAGGGCGCGCAACGCCAGCCCCAGGGCGGCGGTGGTCTTGCCCTTGCCGTCGCCGGAGTGGATCAGCACCAGGCCGTCCTTTTTACCCTTCACCACCGGGGGCGGGGTTTGCGGGGATGCCCCGGTGTCTGCGGCGGAGCTGCCGGACGCCTCGGCCACGGCGGGATCAGCCGGACAGGCCGGTGGAGAGCGAGCGGCCCGGGGTTTCCCCCGCCTTCACCGCGCGGGTGTCCAACTGGTATTTGTTGGCATAGCCACGCGGGGTGATCATCAGCCCGTCGAAGGTGAAGGTGGTGGAGTTGCCCACCAGCACCGTGGTCAGCATGCCGATCTTGTGCTCCAGCATGTGGGACAGGGTGCTCAGCACGATGTCCTCCCGCTCCCGGTAAGCGCTCTTGACCAGCGCCACCGGGGTTTCCGGGGCGCGGTGCCCCAACAGGATTTCCTGCGCGCGCACGATCTGCCGGGTGCGGCGGCCGCTTTTGGGATTGTACAGCGCCACCACGAAATCGGCGGCGGCGGCCGCCTCCAGGCGCTTTTCGATCACCGGCCAGGGGGTGAGCAGGTCGGACAGGGAGATGGCGCAAAAGTCGTGGGTCAGCGGCGCGCCCACCCGCGCGGCACAGGCGGAAAGGGCGGTCACGCCGGGCACCACCTCCACCTCCACGTCACCGCCGTTCGGATGCCAGCCCGCCTCCCGAAGCACCTCGTAGGTGGGTCCGGCCATGCCGTACACCCCCACGTCGCCGCTGGAAATCAGCGCCACCACGCACCCCTCGCGGGCCCGGGTGAGCGCCAGTTCGCACCGGTCCAGTTCCTCGGTCATGCCCTTTTCGATGACCTCCTTGCCCTTCAGCAGGGGGGCGACCAGATCGATGTAGGTGGAATATCCGATGACCACCTGAGCCTCGCCGATGGCCTGATGGGCGCGCACGGTCAGGTGATCCGGGTGGCCCGGGCCAAAGCCCACCAGCAGAATGCGGCCGGGCGCGAAAGCTGCGTCGGTCATGAAAAAAGATCCTCAGGCGCCCCGGTTCAGGGCATTTTGAATGAATGGCCCGGCATGCGCACCGTGAGCACCGGGCACGGCGCCTTGCGCACCACCTTTTCGGCCACGCTGCCCAACAGGGCGTGTTCCAGGGCCGTGCGGCCGTGGGTGCCGAGCACGATCAGGTCGCTGTTGTCGTCCCGCGCGGCGCGCACGATCTCCGTGATCGGGCTGCCCTGCACCAGCTCCGCAGTCACCGAAAACGGCTCATCGGCCAGGGACTCCAGCAGTTCGTCCATCATCTTTTGCAGGGTGTTGTGCACCGCCTCGTACTGCACCGAGTTGTCCATGCCGAAGTCCACCACATAGGAGAACAACTGCACCACGTGAATCACGTGCAGGTCGGCCTTGTACTGGCGGGCCAGATCCACGGCATATTTCTGCGCGTGGGCCGCATGGTCGGAAAAATCGGTGGGAAAAAGGATACGTTCGAATTTCATACCGGCTCCTGTTCAGCCCGCGCCGCCCCCGGTGGGGACAACCGCTTCCATGGGAATCATGCCGCCGCTTTCCACCCCGTCCTCCCCGGTGGCCAGCGCCACGATGCGCGCGGCCACCGCCTCCGGCGCCAGCATTGGCACCCCGTCCACCTTAAGGATATCCCGTACCAGCGGCGTGTCCACGATATCCGGACACACGGCCACCACGCGCACCCCGTCGTCGGCCATCTCCCGCGCCCAGGACTGGGTGAGCGAGATCAGCGCCGCCTTGGACGCGCAATAGGCGGACAGAAACGGCGCCCCGGACACCCCGGCCATGCCGGCCACATTCACGATCAGCCCGCGCTTGCGGGAGATCATCTCCTCCACCAGCGCGCGCACCACCAGAAACGGCCCGCCCACGTTGGTGGTGAGGGTTTCGGTGAACGCCTCCAGGGGCGCGTCCAGCATCTGGTCCATGTGCATCACCCCGGCGGCGTTTACGATGATGTCGATGCGCCGGAATTTTTTGAGCAGCTTTTCCGACATGTTTTCCACCGATGTGGAATTGGTCACGTCCAGTTCGATGGGCAGCCCGGCCACGCCGAATTCCAGTTCCAGTTCACGGGCCAGGGCCTCGGCCCGGTGCCGGGTGCGGCACCCCACCGCCACGTGGGCTCCCGCCGCCGCCAGCGCGCGGGCGGTGGCATACCCGATGCCGCCGGTGGCGCCGGTGACCAGCGCCACCTGCTTGCGCAGGGGCTGTTGTTGAGGGGGGCTGTCGGGCATTAAAATCGTCCGCAATAAGGAATCCCGTACTATACGGGCACCGCCCCGGCGGCGCAAGATAACCGCCCGGGCGCGGGGTGGACAGCCCCCGTGCGCCCCGATTACAATCCCCGCTTCGATTTTTTCCCGTTTTCCCGCCCCGGCGCCGTTCGCTCCGCAGGCCACCTTTACCCGACTTCGTCAGGAGACAGACCATGCGCAACCGCTCCGCAGCCCTGTTCAGAGAAGCCCAGCGGGTCCTGCCCGGCGGCGTGGACAGCCCGGTGCGCGCCTTCAAGGGCGTGGGCGGCACCCCGCCATTCATCTCCCGCGCCAAGGGCGCCTACGTGTGGGATGCCGACGGCAATCAGTACATCGACTACGTGGGCAGTTGGGGGCCGATGATCCTGGGCCACAACGCCGAGCCGGTGAAACAGGCCCTCACCGAGGCCCTGGAGGACGGCACCAGCTTCGGCGCCCCCACCGAGCGCGAGATCAAGCTGGCGGAACTGGTCATCGGCGCGGTGCCGTCCATCGAGATGGTGCGTTTTGTCAGTTCCGGCACCGAAGCCACCATGAGCGCCCTGCGGCTCGCCCGCGGCTACACCGGGCGCGACCTGATCCTCAAGTTCGACGGCTGCTACCATGGCCATGGCGACTCCCTGCTGGTGAAGGCCGGCTCCGGGGCCGCCACCCTGGGCGTGCCCGACAGCGCCGGAGTGCCCGCCGCCGTGGCCCACGACACCCTCACCTGCCCCTACAACGATCTGGACATGGTGAAGGAGATCGTGGCCGGACGCCCCGATTCCATCGCCGCCATCATCGTGGAGCCCATCGCGGGCAACATGGGGTTCGTCAAACCGCTGCCCGGCTTTCTGGAGGGCCTGCGCGAAATCTGCACCCGCTACGGCATCGTGCTCATCTTCGACGAGGTGATGACCGGTTTCCGCGTGGCCTACGGCGGGTATCAGGAGATCTGCCGGGTCACCCCGGACCTGACCACCCTGGGCAAAATCATCGGCGGCGGCCTGCCGGTGGGCGCCTTTGGCGGCAAGCGCCAAATCATGGAAAAAATCGCCCCCCTGGGCCCCGTGTATCAGGCCGGCACCCTGTCCGGCAACCCACTGGCCATGAGCGCGGGCATCGCCACCCTCACCGAGCTCAAGCGCCCCGGCGTCTACGAGCGGCTGGATGCCCTCGGCTCACGCCTGGCGGCGGGCCTGAAAGGAGCGGCGGTAAAGGCCAACGTCGGCGTGTTCCTGGACCGGCAGGGCTCCATGGGGTGCATGTATTTCAGAAAGGGCGCGGTGCACAACTACGCCGACGCCGCCCAGAGCGACCTGACGCGCTTTAAAACCTATTTCCACGGCATGCTCGACAACGGCATCTACCTGGCCCCCAGCCAGTTCGAGGCCGGCTTCATCTCCCTCACCCACACCGAAGCCGACATCGACCGCACCATCGCCGTGGCCGAAAAAATCATGGCCACCCTCTAGTGCGCTGGGCGCACGGCCATATTTGCTGATGGGAAGGGGAATCCGGTCGATCCTTCAACGCTGATCGAAAAGTGCCACGGGCAGTTGATGGACAAAGTGGCCCGGTCGGGCCTACGACCCTGATCGAAAAGTGCCACGGCCAACAGTGCGGGGCGCACGGCCATATTTGCTGATGGGCAGGGGGACCCGGTCGGTCCTAACAACGCTGATCGAAGAGTGCCACGGGCAACAGTGCGGGGCGCACGGCCGGATTCACCTCGCGATGTCGTTTTGACGACCCGCCCTGCGCGGGAGCTCCCACGCACGGCGCATGGTGGAGGCCCGCAACCCAACCGGCGGCGGACAACCCATTCGATTACCGCCCCCGCCGTGCGGGGTGGAGGCCCGCAACCCAACCGGCAACGGGCAACCCATTCGATTACCGTACCCGCCGTGCGGGGCCGTGCGGGGTGGGCCCGCTTACTCCACTACAATGCGCAGGTGGTCGGTGGATTCGGACTGGGCGGTGATGGCGTCGAAGCGGTCCACATCGGCCAGCCGGATGGGGGTGGCCGGGGCTTCCGCCAGCCGCCGGGCGAAGTTGGGCAGCGCATAGGCGGCCCGGTGAACGTCGCCGTTGTAGACCATCAGATCGGTCAGGCCCCGTTCGGCGATGCGCGCCTCCACCTGCTCCGGCGTGAGCGCGCGCGGATCGATGGTCTGGCTGGCGTTGCAGAACGACCACAGGGTGCCGTACAGGGGCACGTATTGCAGGATCGGATGCACCTGGGCATAGGCCTCGCGCAGGTTGGCCAGCAGTTGCGCCCACAGTTCCTTGCGGGTGACCGGGTTTTCCACGTGCTGCACGTGAATGCCGGCATCTCCCAGCAGCCGGGCGATGGCCTGGTAATACTCCACCGTATACAGCGGGCGGCTGGGGCCGATGGGGTCGGTCAGGTCCAGGATCACCGCGTCAAAGCGCTCGCCGCGCTCCGCCGCCTCCATCACCCAGGCAAAGCCGTCGCCGATCACCAGTTCCATGCGCGGGTCGTCGAAGGCGCCCCGGTGGATTTCCTCCAGGTATTTTTTGGAGAACTCCACCACCTGCCCGTCGATTTCCACCATCACCACCCGGCGCACCGTGTTGTGCTTGAGCGCCTCCTCGGCCATGCCGCCGTCCCCGGCGCCGATGATCAGCACCGATTCCGGGTTGGGATGGGCGATGAGGGCCGGATGGACCATCATCTCGTGATAGAAATACTCGTCGCCGACGGAGGTCTGGAACACGTTGTCCAGGCGCAGCGCCTTGCCGAACTGGGGCGATTCGAACAGCTCGATTTTCTGGAACTCGGTCTGCCCTTCGTAGAGCAGTTTGCCGACCCGGGCGAAGTGCCCGAAGTGCGGGGTGAGGGTTTCGATCAGAAACCGCTCCTCCCCGCCCCCGGAACCGCTCACCGGGTGATCTCCTTCACCCGCGCCTCGACGGCGCCAAACAGCTCGATCAACCGGTCGGCCACGTTGCGGGCCTTTTCGGAGTTGTCGGAACTGTAGTTGCACACGAATACGTCCAGCGAGACGTAACCGTGCTCCGGCCAGGTGTGCAGGCACAGGTGCGACTCGGCCAGGATCACCGTTCCGGTGACGCCCCCCTCACCGGGAAACGCGTGGAACATGCGACCCACGTCGAGCAGACCCGCTCCCCGCACGTACTCGACGCACGTCCGTTCAAGAAACCCGGCGTCGGTCATGGCTGTCCCGTTCGGGCAGCCGTAAAGATCGGCGATCACGTGGGTCCCCGAAACGGTCCCGAAGGACTGAGCCTCCGGAACGGAAACGGTAGAAGTCTGCATGGTTAAGGCCCTCACCCCAGTGAGAGGTTGAGAAAAACGCCGGCGGCTGCCGACACGCTTCGGAAAAGCCCGAAAATATACCCCATCGACTTCCCCGGTGCATCCATTTTTTTGCCCACTGCCCCGGAAAATTTATTCTGCCGCTGGATAAATAGCCTAACCGTTTGGTTTTATGTTATTTTTCCATGCAACTCTGCCTGTGGACAAATCCTGCCTCCAACCACCGGAAGGGGGCCAAAAAGTCGTGCAACATTTGAATTCCACACCGGAATTTCCATGACCAATGCGCTTGACAGGTCTGTTAGGCGCCGATATAGTCCGGACGCTACGGCACCGCATGTGGGCTAATTGTGCGGTGCCGAGAGGGTTAAGCCCCCGGAGTTGTCCGGGGAGCGGCCCGGCTGTCTGTTCCGGAACAGGACGTTCCGGCCGGGCCAATTGAAAGAAGGGCACACCGCCCTTTGGACAAACACAGTCCTTTTGTTAAAAAGGAAAAGGAGGACAGGGATGAAAAAGTCAACTTTGGCCGCGATTGCGGCTGCTTCTGTGATGGGCTTCGGGCTGGCCGGCAACGCGCTGGCCGCCGAGGTAAGCGGTTTCCTGGACGTGCGCTACAACGCCATGGAGGACATGGACAGCCAGTTCGCCACCTCCCTCGGTACCGGCGAGGAAGGCACCTTCACCCTCAACGGTGAAATCGATGTGGTTCATGAGGCCGACGGGGCGACTGTCCGGTTTGACCTCAACATCTTGAACCTCCTGAACCCGAATGGGCCAACGGAGGGAGATCAGATCATTCTCCCGGAGACGGTCACGGTCGAGCAGGCCAACGCGATGCTGCCGGTTCCGGGTGTCGACATCCTCACCCTGACCGCCGGTCTGTGGAACAGCCCGTTCGGCTTGGAAGGGCAGGACGCCACCGACATCGAATTTGCTACAAATGGCATGCTGTGGCATTCGGTACCCCACAACATGGGCGGCGCGCTGTTGACCGCCAAGCCGACCGACCAGTTGGCGATCAACCTGGGTTACATCAACTCGCGCACTGATACTTCCGGTGGTTTGCTTGCCGATCGCTCCAACGACATGGTGTTGACCGCCAACTTCAACGTGAACGAGAACATCGGGATCGGAGTTGGTTATCTGACCGACAACAGCACTGTGGTGAGTGTTGACGGCAGCTGGGGCAACCAGATCAACGCCTACGTGACCGCCAACGACCTGGTCCCGGGCCTGGGGCTCTCGTTTGAGTACCTGGACGGAGATGCGGCGGACAATCAAGGCATGCTGGACAATGGCATGGCTCTGAATGTCAGCTATGACGTCCTGGAGAACCTGGGAGTGGCTCTGCGCTACGAGCAGGCCTCCTACGAGAACGGCATCGGCAACCCGACCGACGACTGGAACATGGGTTCGGTGGCGGTGAACTATCACTCCAGCGACAACTGTGTCGTCCGTCTCGATTACACGGAAGCGAAGAATGACATGACTGGCGGCGTGTCCTCTCAGGACATGACCATCCAGATGGTCCACAGCTTCTAGGATTCGCTTACCCGCGAAGCCTTAGAGCACAAAGCCCCGGAGGGTGATCCCCTCCGGGGCTTTTTTATTTTCGGCGGCCGGTTCACGGCGCCCTCTCTATCCGCAGGGCATTCCCCGCGGTCTTCCGGCCTTCCCTCCCCACCCTGCCATTCCCGCGCAGGCGGGAATCCGGAACCAAGGCATTGCATGCCGTATAGGCGGTCGTCGATCGGCCACGCGGTGGGGGCCTCGAGTGGCTTCTGGTCCCCGTTCGGATGGGAACGGGGCGATCGGTAATCAATCCGTCAAAATTCACCTTACGAACCGTTAACGCACCGGTAACTTAGCCTCGTGCGACAGCGATGCATCGCGCCCGGGAGCTCCCCGCACGGCCGTATGGGCGGACCCGCCAGTCCGGCCCTGCGCCGGGCAGCGCGCGGCCAGGAGGGAGGGGGGCATCAAGCCGAAAATGACACAATTAATTGAATTTACCACACTCCAAGCGTCCATCCACTCCCTCCGGATGGGGCGGAAAGGGGCCAAATTGCCGACGCCGGGCCGCTCCCGGATTTCATTTAATTTGTCGTTCAATGAAATGAATTCCAGCGGCCTCCCCCTTCCCGGACCCCGCAAACCCCCATCGCCCAAACGCACCCCACCGTGAACCGCGTTCCCACAAATCCGGAAATTCCCACACTTTCAATCCCTTCTGCACGTTTCGTTTCGCAGGCCGCCTCCTCCACAAAGCCTCTTTTTTTCCACGTTTTCAACGGGTTCTGAAAATCCTTCGGAAAAATTCCCGGTTCAACCCACCACATCGTGCTACCGGCCTTCAGAACCCCTTGATATTCCGTTCCGAGGTCACCGTGAACATGCGAAACCCACGGTG
>Ga0224496_10000273_pt1 | contig 37047 bp, 44 predicted proteins | sample SF_Jul11_sed_USG_2_FD_168127 | JGI IMG/M metagenome (GOLD analysis project Ga0224496, IMG submission 168127) | Sediment microbial communities from San Francisco Bay, California, United States - SF_Jul11_sed_USGS_8_1 | ecosystem: Environmental > Aquatic > Marine > Sediment | place: USA...
GCCACCGGTCCTCGACGGATTTAAGCTGCCGCGCGATGTCGGTTTTGGACATCCCCGCATAGGACAGGTTGGATTCGGTGACCGCGCGCACCACCGCCCCGGAGAGGGACAGCACCCGCGCCTCCTCCTCGTGGTGGAGGATCTCCTTGCCCAGGTTGGCGGCGGTGACCTCGGCCAGTTCCTGATAGGTGGAGCCGATGGTTTCCTCCAGCGCGGAGCGGCCGAAGAAATAGACCGACAGCAGGCCGAACACGACCGACACCATGCCCACCAGCAGGATGTTGGTGACCACCCGCTGATGAAATCCGGTTCTGGTGAATAGCCGTCCCATGGCGCCCCGTCCGTGTGGTGATCAGCGCAGCGCTTCGGCGCCGTGCTGCATCATTCGCTCGGTAAACAGCGAGTCGCGCAGGCCCTGATCGACCTGTACCTCGCTCAGGTTGAGGGTGGTTTTGGAGCCGGTCTGCACGTTGGCGATAACCACCTTGCGCCACACCCATGCATCGCCCATCTGGCTCCAGGAGATGGTCTGCTTTTTAAGCAGCCGCTCCTGGGTGTCGTAGTAGTCCACCTTGTCGATCAGGAAATTCTCGGCGGCAATCCAGCGCACCACCTTGCTGTAGGGGTATCCCGTGTCGGCGTTTTTCGGCTTCGATTCCACCACATAGTAGTGACCGGTGCCGATGGTTTCGCGGCGCAGCATGGTGTGGGTGTCCAGGTTGGCCGGGCGGGGGTCCATGTCGGAGCCGCGCAGGTCGGAGCCCTGGATGTTGCCCTCCATCTGCTCCGGCAGCTTGTTCACCTTGCGCAGGATGGGAATGTACAGCCACTGGTCGGAGGGCAGGCCGCTCTTGGGGATGTAGGTCCACACCATGAAGGCGGTGCCGCGCTGCTCGGGGGGGTATTCGTGGAACAGCAGCACCTTGGATTCCACGTTTTCCTGCCCGTTGTACCGTTTCCAGTAGCGCTTGATGACCGCCTTGCGGGTGTTGCCATCCGCATCGGTGATCAGCAGGGTGAGGGTGGACTGCTGGTCCCGCCCCGGATTGACGGACTGGGAGCGGGTGAATACCTCGGTGGCGGAAAGCTCGGTGTCGGCGGCGCCGGCGGCCGGAACCCCCGCCATCCACGCGCTGGCCAGCAGGGCGGCCAGGGCGTAACGGAGAACGGGGCGTTGGGAAAAAAGGCGTTGAATAGAGTGCTTCACGTGCCAGTCGTTTGAGCCCGGATCGGGAGTGAGCGGCCGCGTCCGGCCATAATCCGGGAAATGCTAGGGGTCCGGGCCGCGCGTGTCAAGGGACACACCCCTGTGCGGTGCATGGAAACGGTTGCGGAGAGGGGTGTTTTTCTGGTAAATTCCCCCGGCTTTGCCAAATTCCCCCGGCTCCGGTCGGGAAAGGCGGCACGGCAACCCCAACGACACACGGCGGGCGCCTTCTCGAAAGACGGTGCGTCCGTCGGAGGAACAACCCGTGCCACGGGTCGCCCGGCGTGTTGCCGGAGCGCCCAAAGATGCACGGGTGCATGAACACAGGAGTTTTTTCATGTCCGTAACCGTCAAGGAACTGCTCGAAGCAGGCGCCCACTTCGGCCACCAGGCCCACCGCTGGAACCCCAAGATGCAACGCTACATCCTGGGCAAGCGGGGTGGCATCCATCTCATCGACCTGCGTAAAACCGCCGCCGGATTCGAAAAGGCCCTGGACGCCGTGCGTCAGGTGTCCGGCCGTGGCGGCCGCGTGCTGTTCGTCGGCACCAAGAAGCAGGCCCAGGAGATCATGGCCGAAGAAGCCCGCCGCTGTGGTCAATACTATGTGAACCGCCGTTGGCTGGGCGGCCAGCTGACCAACTTCAAGACCATCAAGGTGCGTACCGCCAAGCTGCGCGAACTGGATACCGCCAGCCAGGACGGCACCTACGGCCGGTACTCCAAGAAGGAGGCGCTCACCATGGAGCGTCTGCGCACCAAGCTGGAAATCGCCCTGGGCGGCATCAAGGAAATGCCGCAGACCCCGGACATGATGTTCGTGATCGACCCGCGCCGGGAGAAGATCGCCATCGCCGAGGCCAACATGCTGGGCATTCCGGTGGTGGCCATCGTGGATACCAACTGCGATCCGGAAGCGGTGGATTACCCGGTGCCGGCCAACGACGACTCCAGCCGCGCCATCCGCCTGCTGGTGGGCCGTTTTGCCGACGCCATCATCGAGAGCCGCAAGTCTGCCCCGGCCCCGGCTCCGGCCCCGGCCGCCGAAGGGGATGCCGACGCGGATGCCGCCAAGCCGGCCGCCCGGAAGCCGGCCGCGAAGAAGCCGGCTGCCAAAAAGCCGGCCCCCAAGCCGGCTGCGAAGGCCGCCGCTCCGAAGGCTGAGGCCGCCGAGGCCGCCGAGGCTGAGGAAGCTCCGGCGACCGAGGCCGTGGAGACCCCGGTGGAGGCGGCTGCCGAGACCCAGGAGGGGTAACCCCCGCCGGACGGCATGTTTTGGTTTAATGTGAACCCGAGTGATTTGAATAAATAGCTATGTCAGCAGTCAGTGCAAAAATGGTGAAGGAACTCCGCGAGCGTACCGGCGCGGGGATGATGGAGTGCAAGGCGGCCCTCAGCGAGACCGGCGGCGACCTGGACAAGGCCGTTGACGAACTGCGCAAGAAGGGCATCGCCAAGGCCGCCAAAAAGAGCGGCCGCGAGACCGCCGAAGGCGCCGTGGGCAGCTACGTGCACATGGGCGGCAAGATCGGCGTGCTGGTGGAGGTCAACTGCGAGACCGACTTTGTGGCCAAGACCGACGAGTTCCAGGGATTTGTCCGGGACCTGGCCATGCACATCGCCGGGGCCAACCCGGTGCCGCAGGTGGTCTCCCGCGAGCAGGTCTCCGAGGCGCTCATCGCCAAGGAGAAAGAGATCATCGCCGCGCAGCCGGACATGGCCGGCAAGCCCGCCAACGTGATCGAGAAGATTCTCGAGGGGCGCATCAACAAGTTCCTGGGTGAGATTTCGCTGATGGACCAGCCGTTCGTGAAAGACCCGGAGCACACCGTGGGCGAGGTGCTTCAGCGCCAGATCGCCAAGCTGGGCGAAAACATGACCGTGCGCCGTTTCGTTCGCTTCCAGCTGGGTGGCGAGTGACGCCGAGGGAGATTTGAGGATGGCCGGACTGCGGTTCAAGCGAATCCTGCTCAAGCTCTCCGGCGAGATGCTCGCCGGGGATCAGGGGTTCGGTATCCAGCCGCAGGCGGTGGACCATCTGGCCGGACAGATCCAGACCGCCCACGACCTGGGCGCCGAGGTGGCGGTGGTGATCGGCGGCGGCAACATCTTCCGCGGCCTGTCCGACGAGGCCTCGGGGATGGAGCGCGCCAGCGCCGATTACATGGGCATGCTGGCCACGGTGCTGAACGCCCTGGCCCTGCAAAGCCGTCTGGAAAATCGCGGGGTGCATACCCGGGTGATGTCCGCCATCGAGATGATGGAACTGGCCGAGCCGTACATCCGCCGCAAGGCGGTGCGCCATCTGGAAAAGCACCGGGTGGTGATCTTCGCCGCCGGCACCGGCAACCCCTATTTCTCCACCGATACGGCGGCGGCCCTGCGCGCCATGGAAATCCACGCCGAGGTGATCCTCAAGGGCACCAAGGTGGACGGCATCTACGACAAGGACCCGGTCAAGCATCCGGACGCCCTGAAGTATGAGGAGCTGTCCTACTTCCAGGTGCTGGAAAAGGAGCTCAAGGTGATGGACGCGACCGCCATCACCCTGTGCATGGACAACAAGCTGCCGGTGGTGGTGTTCTCCTCCGAGGACGACCGCAACATTCACCGGCTGCTGACCGGTGAAACCATCGGTACCCTGGTTCACTAACTCCAAACCATCCGAGCGACATGGACGACACCCTTAAAACCGCCCGCAAGCACATGGAAGCGGCCATCGATCACCTGAAAAAGGATCTGGCCCGCATCCGCACCGGACGCGCCTCCACCTCCCTGCTGGACGACCTGATGGTGGACTACTACGGCACCCCCACCCCGGTGGCCCAGGTGGCCTCCGTGTCGGTGCCGGAGCCGCGCATGCTGACCGTGCAGCCGTGGGAGCAGAACATGGTGGCCCCCATCGAGCGCGCCATCATGCAGTCGGACCTGGGCATCACCCCGTCCAACGACGGAAAGCTGATCCGCCTGCCGATTCCGCCGCTCACCGAGGACCGCCGCAAGGAGTTCGTCAAGCAGGCCCACAAGTGCGGCGAGGAGACCCGGGTGAGCATCCGCAACGCCCGGCGGGACGCCATCGACGCCCTGAAAAAGCTGCAGAAGGACGGCGACCTGTCCGAGGACGACAGCAAGCGCGGCCAGGATCAGGTGCAGAAACTGACCGACGATTTCGGTACCCGGGTGGAGGACATCCTGAAGCGCAAGGATGCCGAGATCATGGAGATCTGAGCCGGCTCCGCACCCGCCCGCTTTCGTTTCCCGGCCACCGCACGGGACAAATCCAAAAAAACCGCTACAATATGCCGAACGGATGATCCCGGACAGGGGTCGCTCCGGGGGGAAAGTGGCACCATCGCCGCTCAACAGACCGACGGAGAGAGGGGTCAGTTGGACGAATCCGCAGCCAACGGAACGCTTGCCGACGTTTCCGTAAGCGCCGCCCGCACCGGAAGGCACACCGTGCTGGAGGTGGACCTGGGGGCGCTCGCGCGCAATTTCCGCACCGCCGCCACCCTGGCCGGACGCGCCGACCTGCTGGCGGTGGTCAAGGCCAACGCCTATGGCCACGGCCTGGTGCCGGTGGCCCGCGCCCTGTTGCGGGCCGGGGCATCCCACCTGGGGGTGGCCACGGTGGCGGAAGGGGTGGCCCTGCGCGAGGCGGGCATCACCACCCCGGTGCTGCTTCTGGGCGGCTATCTGGGGGACGAGACCCTTACCGTGGCCGGCGCCGGACTGACCCCGGCCCTGTTTTCCGAAGAATTGATCGAGCCCATGCGCCGCGCGGCGCGGGCGCTGGGCCGGGCGTTGCCGGTGCACGTGAAGGTGGATACCGGCATGGGGCGCATCGGCTTTGCCCCGGAGGCCGCCGTGGAGGCGGTGCGCAGGCTGCTGGCGGCCCCGGAACTGCGGGTGGAGGGGGTGTTTTCCCACTTTGCCGAGGCGGACCTGGCCGACTCCGATTCCGCGCGCGCCCAGTTGGCCCGGCTGGGGGGCGTGTTTCGCGCCCTGGGGCCGCAGGCGGCGCGCATCCCGCTGTGGCACGCGGCCAACAGCGCGGCGCTCATGCGCGGGCTGGCGGTGGACGGGGAGGGGGAGTTTCCCGCCACCCTGTGCCGCCCCGGCATCATGCTCTACGGCCACCCCCCGGCGGCGGATTTCAAGCCCGAGGGCGCCCCGCTGCTGGAGCCGGTGGCCACCTGGAAGGCCAGCGTGTTGCAGGTCAAGGAGGTGCCGGAGGGCACCCCCATCAGCTATGGCGGCACCTTCGTCACCCGGCGCAAGAGCCGCATCGCCACCCTGCCGGTGGGGTATGCGGACGGCTTGCGGCGGGAGCTTTCCAACACGGGCCACGCGCTGGTGCGCGGGCGGCGGGTGCCCATCGCGGGCCGGGTGTGCATGGACATGACCATGCTCGACGTGACCGATGTGCCCGGCGTGCGCCCCGGCGACGAGGCGGTGCTCATGGGCCGTCAGGGCGACCTGGAAATCACCGCCACGGAACTGGCCGGCCACTGCGGCACCATCGCGTACGAAATCCTGTGCGGGGTGTCGGACCGTGTGCCGCGCGCCCATGTAAACGGCCCGTCCGGGCCAGAGGATGACTGACCTCCTCCTATCGTGATGACGGATTTTGGCCCAGCAATCCACCAGTAACCCGTTTATTGCCTTTGCGTCCAGCGTGGGACAGGTGACCCTGGACGTGCTGTCCGAGGTGGGCAGTGTCAGCCGCTACATGTATCAGGCGGCGCGGGAGGGGATTCGTCCCCCCTTCCGGGTGCGCGAAATCTTCAAGCAGATGGAGGCCATCGGCGTGAATTCCATGCCGGTGGTGCTGATTACCGCCATCTTCACCGGCATGGTGCTGGCGTTGCAGAGCTATACCGGCTTCAAGCGGTTCAGCGCCGAAAGCCTGGTGGGCACGGTGGTGGCCCTGTCCATGACCCGCGAACTGGGTCCGGTGCTCACCGGACTGATCGTGTCCGGCCGCGCCGGGGCGTCCATCGCGGCGGAGCTGGGCACCATGAAGGTCACCGAACAGATCGACGCGCTGGTCACCATGGGCATCAGCCCGGTCAACTACCTGATGGTGCCGCGCATCATCGCGGGCATCGTCATGCTGCCGGTGCTGGTGGTGTTTTCCGACGTGATCGGCATCACCGGCGGTTATCTGGTGGGGGTTCACGTGCTGGACGCCAACCCCACCGTGTACATCAAGCGCACCTTCGACTACCTGGAGGTGGCGGACGTGATGGGCGGCCTGATGAAGGCCGCGGTGTTCGGCGGCCTGATGGCGCTGATCAGCAGTTACAAGGGCTTCATGACCGAGGGCGGCGCCGAGGGGGTGGGCAAGGCCACCACCGGGGCCGTGGTGCTGTCGTCCATGGCGGTGCTGATCTCCAACTATTTCCTCACCAGCATGATTTCCCGATGATCGTCGTCGAGGACCTGCACAAGACGTTTGGCGCCAACAAGGTGCTGCGCGGGGTCAACCTGCACGTGCCGAAGGGGCAGACCACGGTCATCATCGGCGGCTCCGGCTCCGGCAAGAGCGTGCTGATGAAGCACATCATCGGTCTGCTGTTTCCCGATCAGGGGCGGGTGCTGGTGGACGGGGAGGACCTGTGCGCCCTGTCGGAGTCCGATCTGGTACGCGTGCGGCGCCGCTTTGGCATGGTGTTTCAGGGGGCGGCCCTGTTCGATTCCATGCCCGTGTGGCAGAACGTGGGCTTTGCCCTGTTGCAGCACACCAACATGCCCCACGGGGAGGTCATGGAGATTGCCCGCGAGCGGCTGGAGTGGGTGGGGCTGAATGCGGATGTGATGGAGCGCATGCCCGCGGAGTTGTCCGGCGGCATGCGCAAGCGCGTGGGATTTGCCCGCGCCATCGCCATGGACCCGGAAATCCTGCTCTACGACGAGCCCACCACCGGTCTGGACCCGGTCATGTCCGACGTCATCAACCGGCTGGTGCGCTCCCTTCAGGAGCGGCTGGGGATTACCGCGGTGATGATCACCCACGACATGGTGAGCGCCTATTACGTGGCGGACCACATTGCCATGCTGTACCTGGGGGAGATTGTGCAGAGCGGCACCCCGGACGAAATCCGTGCATCCAGGGAGCCGCTGGTGCGGCAATTTGTCACCGGTGACAGCACCGGCGGCGTGTATCAGGTTCGATAGGGGTAGGAATGCACACCGAGGCCAAGGTTGGAATTGCGGTGATCCTGGGCGCGGCCCTGCTGGTGCTGATCCTGGGGCGCGTGCAGCGCTGGACCACCGACGATCAGGAGGGGACGCGCATCGTGTCCAGCTTCGACAACGTGGCCGGGCTGGAAACCAAGAGTCCGGTGCAGGTGGCCGGGGTGAAGGTGGGCGAGGTGGAGGACATCTCCCTGGATGGCGGCCGCGCCAAAGTGCGCATCATGCTGTATCCGGGGGTCAGCATCTATCGCGGGTCCAAGGCGGCGGTGCGCTCCACCGGTCTGCTGGGGGAAAAATACCTGGAACTGATGGGCGGCGACCCGGCCCAGGGGACCCTCATCGAGGGGGAGCAGGTGGAGCAGTATGCCACCAGCGGCGACATGGACCGGCTGATCAACTCCATCACCAAGGTGGCCGAGGACGTGGGTGCGGTGGCCGAGAGTTTCAAGGACGCCCTGGGCACGCCGGAGGGGCGCGACAAGGTCCAGGGGCTGGTGGATGCGGTGCACGACTTCGCTGTGGCCCTGAACGAGCGCGGCCCGCGCCTGATGACCCGCCTGGACAGCATTCTGGCGCGCATCGAAAACGGCTCCGGCACCATCGGCAAGCTGATCAACGATCCGGGCGCCTACAACGAACTGGAAGCCACCCTGGCCGACCTGAAGGACGTCATGGCCCGGGTCAAGGCGGGAGAGGGCACCCTGGGGCGGATGATCGCCGACGACGCCCTGTACGCCAAGCTGGAGGGGGCGGCGGAAGGGGTGCGCGAACTGACCGACAAGGCCACCAACGGGGAGGGCACCATCGGCCGCCTGATGAACGACGACAGCACCATCGACTCCATCAACAACGCCATGAAGAGCATCGCGCAACTGGGCGGCAAGGCCAACGCCATGCGCACCTACGTCAGTTTCGACAACGAATTCCAGACCGCCTCCAGCGAGAGCAAGGGGTACTTCGGCCTGCGCCTGGATCCGGGCGGAAAGCGCGACTACGTGTTGCAGGTGATCACCGATCCGGCCGGGCGCACCAAGTGGGGCTCCAGTTCCGCGTCCACGCCGCCCGGCTCCCCCCCCACCACCACCGAGCTGGTCACCACCGACCGCAAGTACATGATTTCGGCCCTGTTTTCCCAGGAATTCGGCCCCCTGGAGGTGCACGGCGGGCTGATGGAAAGCTCCGCCGGGGGCGGCCTGCGGCTGGAGGCGCCGGGGCCGATCCAGCTGATGGTGGACGCCTGGGACTTCGACAGCGTGCGTCCCAACCACGATTCGCCGCACCTGAAGGCGGGGGCGCGCATCGAGTTCGGCAAGCACATCTACGTGCATGGCGGCCTGGATAACTTCCTCAACAGTTCGTGGGATACGCCGTTCGTCGGCGCCGGTCTCACCTTCGAGGACGAGGACCTGAAATACCTGCTCGGGTCCGTTCCGTTGAAATAGTCGCCCCGCGCCCTCTATAATCATCGGTCTTATGTTGTTTGGCCGCCGGTCCCTTCTGGAAAGGGCGGGCGGCTCCGGGCAACCGGGGGTCCCTGGCGGGTTGCCCCCGAATGCCGTTTGCCGACCGAACCCGAGCGCACCTGATCGATTGAGCCAATCACTGGAAGCGGTTTCCCTGGAATGCGTGCGTGGCGACCGACGGCTGTTTTCGGACGTCGGTTTCGCACTGGAACCCGGGGAGCTGTTGCACGTCACCGGCAGGAACGGCAGCGGCAAAACCACCCTGCTGCGCATGGTGTGCGGACTGGTGCGGCCGCAGACCGGCATGGTCTGCTGGGGCGGCAAGCCGGTCAGCACGCTGGGGGACGAGTTTTTCCGGCAGTTGACCTTTGTGGGGCATCTGAACGCCATCAAGGACGAACTGACCGGGCGCGAGAATCTGATGGTTGAGGCCGCCCTGCGCGGGAATCCGGTGAGCGAGTCCCAGGCCGCTTCCGCCCTGTCCCGCATGGGGCTCAAGGGGCACGACCGGCTGCCGGCCAAGGTGCTGTCCCAGGGGCAGCGGCGGCGCACGGCGCTGGCTAGGCTGCTGCTGGCCGACACCCCCCTGTGGGTGCTGGACGAGCCGTTCGTGGCGCTGGACGTGCATGCGGTGGAAACCCTGCAACACGCCATCGCCGAGCACGTGGCCGCGGACGGCATGGTGGTGCTGACCACCCATCAGGAGGTTCCCATCAAGGCGGGGCGCAAGCGCACCCTGCACATGGGCGGCAGCGGAACGGGGGTGGCCGCTTGAGCGCCGGACTGGTGTTCGCCGTCACCGGCATGGTGCGGCGGGACGTGATTCTGGCCATGCGGCGCCGGGCCGATGTGCTCACCACCCTGTTTTTTTTCGTGATCGTGGCGGCCCTGTTTCCCCTCGGCATCGGGCCGGAAATGGCCACCCTGCGCATCATGGGGCCGGGGGTGCTGTGGGTGGCCGCATTGTTGGCCTCCATGCTTTCGCTGGGGCGCATGTTTGCCGCAGACTATGCGGACGGCACCCTGGAGCAGATGCTGGTGTTGCCCCAGCCCCTTTCCCTGCTGGTGCTGGGCAAGGTGGTGGCCCACTGGCTCGGTTCCGGCCTGCCGCTGGTGCTGCTGTCGCCGGTGCTGGGGTTGCAGTACGGCCTGGCGCCGGACGTGCTCAAGGTGCTGGTGATCTCGCTGCTGCTGGGCACCCCGGTGCTGAGCCTGATCGGCGCCATCGGCGCCGCGCTCACCCTGGGATTGCGCGGTGGCGGGGTGCTGGTGGCGCTGCTGGTGCTGCCGTTATACGTTCCGGTGCTGATTTTCGGCGCCGGGGCGGTGGAGGCTCACAGCTCGGGGCTGGGCGGCGAGGGCCACCTGTCGCTGCTGGGGGCGTTTCTGCTCATGGCGCTGGCCCTGTCCCCGTGGGCGGCGGCCACCGCGTTGAGGATTTCTCTGGACTGACACATGGCGATCCACTGGACCAAATATTCCGCCCCGTCGGCCTTTTATCCCATGGCCGGGCGCAGTCTGCCGTGGCTGGCGGCGGGCACCCTTCTGCTCACCGCCGTGGGGGTGTACATGGGGCTGTTCAGCGCCCCCACCGACTACAAGCAGGGCGAGGCGTACCGCATCATGTTCATTCACGTGCCCGCCGCCTGGATGAGCATGTGGCTGTACATCGTGATGGCCGCCTATGCGGGGCTGGGGCTGGTGTACAACACCCGCATGGCGCACATGCTGGCCGCCGCCACGGCCCCCACCGGGGCCATTTTCGCCTTTCTGGCCCTGTGGACCGGCGCCTTCTGGGGGCGGCCCATGTGGGGGGCCTGGTGGGTGTGGGACGCGCGCCTGACCAGTGAACTGATCCTGTTTTTCCTGTATCTGGGCGTGATGGCCCTGCGCGCCGCCATCGACGACCGCCAGCGGGCGGACCGCGCCTCGGCGCTGCTGGCGCTGGTGGGGGTGGTGAACGTGCCGATCATCTACTTCTCGGTGAAGTGGTGGAACACCCTGCATCAGGGGGCGACCATCGACTTTTCCGGCAGCAAGATGGACCGCTCCATGCTGTGGCCGATGCTGATCCTCACGGTCGCGTTCTGGCTGTACAGCTTCGTGACCATCTTCCTGCGCGCCCGCTGCGAGATCCTCGAACGGGAACGACATGCTGAATGGGTGGGTGAATTGTTGGATAATAGGGGGTAACGGTGGCCGAGTTTTTTCACATGGGGGGGTACGGCCTGTATGTGTGGGGTTCTTACGGTGTCGTGGCCGTTTTTCTGGCGCTCGAACTGATCTTTCTGGCGCGCCGTAAGCAGGCGCTGCTCGAGCGCTTGACCGCATTGCGGGAAATGGAAGAGGACAAGTCATGAAACCAAGGCAGAAGCGGTTTGCGCTGGTGGCCATCGGGCTGGTGGCCCTGGCGGGGGCGGGAACCCTGGTGGTCAACGCCATGCGCAGCAATCTGGTGTTTTTCTTTTCACCCTCCGACGTGATGGAGGGCAAGGCCCCGCACAACAAGGCGTTTCGCCTGGGCGGGCTGGTGGAGGCGGGCAGCGTGCAGCGCCAGGCCGATGGCCTGACCGTGCATTTTGTGGTGACCGACATGAAAAAGAGCGTGCCGGTGGCCTACAAGGGCATCCTGCCGGACATGTTCAGCGAGGGGCAGGGGGCGGTGGCCCAGGGGCGCATGGGCGCCGACGGCACCTTCACCGCCTCCGAGGTGCTGGCCAAGCACGACGAGAAATACATGCCGCCCGAGGTGGCCGACGCCCTGGAGCGGGCCGGCAAGGACCCGTCCAAGGGGCAGCATCCGGGCGGCCAGCCCGGCGGCATGCCGTCCGGCATGCAGAACGGGGGTGCCTAGATGATTCCCGAGCTGGGACAATTCGCCCTGGTGCTGGCCCTGTGCCTGGCGCTGGTGCAGGGGGTGCTGCCGATCTGGGGCGCCGCCAACGGCAACCAGTCCTGGGTGCGGCTGGCGCGGCCGGTGTCGCTGGGCACCTTCACCTTCGTGGCGGTGGCCTTCTGTGCCCTGACCCACGCCTTCGTGACCAACGATTTTTCGGTGCTGTACGTGGCCAACCATTCCAACAGCGCGCTGCCGGTCCAGTACCGGGTGGCCGGTGTGTGGGGCGGCCACGAGGGCTCCCTGCTGCTGTGGGTGTTCATGCTGGGCGGCTGGACGGTGGCGGTGGCCGCCCTCTCCCGCCACCTGCCGGACGACATGGTGGCGCGGGTGATCGGCGTGATGGGGCTGGTGGCGGTGGGCTTTCTGTCCTTCATGCTGCTCACCAGCAACCCGTTCGAGCGGCTGCTTCCCGCCGCCATGGACGGCCGCGACCTGAACCCGTTGTTGCAGGATCCGGGGCTGGTGTTTCATCCGCCCATGCTGTACATGGGCTACGTGGGATTTTCCGTGGCCTTCGCGTTCGCCATTGCGGCGCTGATCTCCGGCCGTCTGGACGCCACCTGGGCGCGCTGGTCCCGGCCGTGGACCACCGCCGCCTGGTCGGTGCTGACCATGGGCGTGGCCCTCGGCTCCTGGTGGGCCTACTACGAACTGGGGTGGGGCGGCTGGTGGTTCTGGGATCCGGTGGAAAACGCCAGCTTCATGCCGTGGCTGGTGGGCACCGCGCTGATCCACTCCCTGGCGGTGACCGAAAAGCGCGGCAGCTTCAAGAACTGGACCGTGCTGCTGGCCATCTCCGCCTTCTCCCTGAGCCTGCTGGGCACCTTCCTGGTGCGTTCCGGCGTGCTCACCAGCGTGCACGCCTTCGCCACCGACCCGGCCCGCGGCGTGTACATTCTGGGCTTCCTCATCGTGGTGATCGGCGGCTCGCTGACCCTGTATGCGTGGCGCGCGCCCACGGTGGGGCTGGGGGGGCGCTTTGAGCTGCTGTCCCGCGAGTCGCTGCTGCTGGCCAACAACGTGCTGCTCATGGCCGCCGCCGGTTCGGTGCTGCTGGGCACCCTCTATCCGCTGCTGATGGACGCCCTGGACCTGGGCAAGATTTCGGTCGGCCCGCCCTACTTCAACGCGGTGTTCGTGCCGCTGATGGTGCCCCTGCTGTTCCTGATCGCGGTGGGGCCGTATGCCCGCTGGAAAAAGGCGGAACTGCCGGACCTGGCCCGCCGCCTCAAATGGGCGCTGGGTTCCGGGGTGGTGACCGCCCTGGTGCTGCCGCTGATGATGGGCGACTGGAAGCCGCTGGTGGCGCTGGCCCTGCTGTTGGCCGGGTGGATCGCCGGTGCCGGAATCCACGGGCTGGTGAAGCGCGCCCGCGGCACGGAGGGCGGGTTTGCCGCCGTGCCGCCCAGTTACCTGGGCATGCAACTGGCCCATCTGGGGGTGGCGGTGTTCATCGTCGGCGTGACCATGGTCACCGCCTACGAGGAGGAGAAGGACGTGCGCATGGAGGTGGGCGACACCACCACGGTGGGCGGGTACACCTTCCGCTTCGACGGAGTGGTCACCGTGCCCGGCCCCAACTACCAGTCCCACATGGGCACCATGGTGGTGACCAAGGGGGGCGGCGTGGTCACCAACCTGTATCCGGAAAAGCGCATCTACCAGGTGCAGACCATGCCCATGACCGAGGCCGCCATCCACAGCAACCCGCTGCGTGACCTGTACGTTTCGCTGGGGGAGCCGGTGGGCATGGGGGCGTGGGCGATCCGGGTGTATTACAAGCCGTTCGTCACCTGGATCTGGGGGGGCTGCTTCATGATGGCCATCGGCGGGTTGACCACCCTCACCGATCCGCGCTACCGGCTGGTGCTGTCGCGGCGCCGGGCCACCGAAGCCACCGCCGCCGCCCGCGCATAGACAAAAAAACAGGAACCGATGAAACGTTATTTACCGCTGATCGTCTTTTTCGGGATGGTCGTGTTTCTGGGCATTGGCCTGACCCTTGATCCGCGCAAGATTCCCTCCCCGCTGGTCAACAAGCCCGCGCCGGACTTCAACCTGCGCCAGTTGCACCAGCCGGACGCGGAACCGGTGAGCCTGGAGAGCATGCGCGGGCAGGTGTGGCTGCTCAACGTGTGGGCCTCCTGGTGCGTTTCGTGCCGGGCCGAACATCCGCTTCTGGTGGAACTGTCCAAAACCGGGGAGGTGCCCATCTACGGCCTCAACTACAAGGACGAGGACGAAGCCGCCAAGACCTGGCTGCGCCAGTGGGGCAACCCCTACACCGCCAGCGTGGTGGACGCCGATGGCCGGGTGGGCATCGACTTCGGCGTGTACGGCGTGCCGGAGACTTTCCTGATCGACCGGGAAGGGGTGATCCGCTACAAGCAGATCGGCCCGTTCACCCGCGCCGACCTGTTCGACAAGATGATGCCGCTGGTGCGCCAGTTGCAATCCGGCACTGCCGGGGAGGGGGCCTAGATGCGTACGCTGACTGCCGCGCTGTGGCTCGCGCTGGCGCTGCTGGCGCCGACGGCGGGATTCGCCAGGGAGGCGGTGCCCAACGCCGAGGACCCGGTGGTGGAGGAGCGTATGATGGCGCTGGCCTCCGAACTGCGCTGCCTGGTGTGCCAGAACCAGACCCTGGCCGCCTCCGAGGCCAGTCTGGCCGAGGACTTCCGGCGCGAGATCCGCGACAAGATCAAGGAAGGGATGAGCGATGAGGAGATCGTCACCTTTCTGGTGGACCGCTACGGCGACTTTGTGCGCTACCGCCCGCCCCTGAGACCGGCCACCGTCTTGCTGTGGTTCGGGCCGGTGCTGTTGATGGGCATCGGTCTGGTGGCGCTGGTGGCCACCCTGCGCCGCCGCCGGTCCCTGGCCGAGGAGCCGGAGCTGTCGGCGGAGGAGCGCAAACTGGCCGAAAAACTGCTTAAAGGCAAGGACGCCACATGACCCTGTTCTGGCTGTTGTCGGCGCTGATGACGATCGGTGCCGTGTTGTTTGTGGTGGTGCCCCTTGTGCGCACGCCACGGGAGGAGGCCAAGGCCTCCATGCGCGAGTTGAACCTGTTGATCCGCCGCGATCAGCTCAAGGAGCTGGAGGCGGAGCATGCCGGGGGGATGATGGGAGATGACCAGTTCACCCGCGCCCGGGACGAACTGGAACGCAGCGTGCTGGAGGAGAGCGCCCGGCCCGAGGAAGCCCCGGCCCCGAAGGCCGCCGCGGGCGCCGGTGTGGGACCCAACCCGCGGGTGGTGGCCGGAGTGCTGTCGGTGGCGGTGGTGGCCATTGCCCTGGGCATGTACCTGAAGGTGGGCAGCGTGGATGCGCTGTCGCCCCAGGCCCAGATGGCCGCCGCTCCGGACGACGGCCACTCCATCACCGAGGAGCAGCTGGCCGGCATGGTGCAGTCGCTGGCCGACCGGCTGGAGGCCAACCCGGACGACCCGGAGGGGTGGGGCATGCTGGGCCGCTCCTATGCGGTATTGCAGCAGTTCGACAAGGCCGCCGAGGCCTATGCCCGCCTGCGCGCGCTGGTGGGCGACCACCCGGACGTGCTGTCCAACTATGCGGACGCCCTGGCCATGGCCAACGGCGGTAACTTCACCCCGGAATCCATCGCCCTGGTGGAACGGGCGCTGGAGATGGACCCGGGCCACAACAAGAGCCTGTGGCTGCTGGGCACCGTCTATTACGAACGGGGGGAGTATTCCAACGCCCTCAACCTGTGGTCCCGGCTGGACAGCCTGATCCCGGCGGAGGCCCCGGAGAAGCCGATCATCCAGGCCAACCTGGCGGAGCTGCGCGACATCATCCGCAAGGAGGGCGGCACCGTGCCCGAGCCGGAGCCGGCCCCCGCGCCCGCTGCCGGCGGCATCGCCAGAATCACCGGAACGGTCACCCTGGACCCGGCCCTGAAGGACAAGGTGGACCCCGACGCCATCCTGTTCGTGTTTGCCCGTGCCCCGCAGGGGCCGCGCATGCCGCTGGCCATCGAGCGCTTCAAGGCCACCGACCTGCCGGTGACGTTCTCCCTGGACGAAACCATGTCGATGATGCCGCAGATGAGCATTGCCAGCTTCCCGCAGGTGATCATCGGCGCGCGCCTGTCCTCGTCCGGCCAGGCCATGGCCGCCAGCGGCGACCTGCAGGGCTTTACCGGCCCGGTGGCCGTGGGCAGCGAGGGGGTGTCGGTGGTGATTTCGGAGCAAGTTCCATAAGTGACGATACTGCGGGAGAAACGGGCGGCCATCTGCCTGGGCAGTTCGCTGGTGCTGGCGCTGGTGGCGCTGGTGTTGGGCGCGTTGCTGGTGTTCACCCCCGGATGCAACCGGGGCACCGAGGCCCCCGCCTATGCGGTGGCCGCCGAGCCGCGGGAGACGGCGGACGGGGCGGGAGCGCCCACGGTGGGGGCGGAGATCGGCAGTCTGGCGCCGGATTTCGCCCTGCGCGATCTGGACGGCCGGGTGTGGAAGCTGTCGGATCAGCGCGGCAAGGTGGTGCTGCTGAACTTCTGGGCCACCTGGTGCGGCCCGTGCCGCATCGAGATGCCCACCATCGAGGCCCTGTCCCAGGACCTGAAAGGCCAGCCGTTCCAGGTGCTGGCCGTGGCCGGTGATTTCGACGGGGCCAAAAAGGTGGCGCCGTTCATGGCCCAGATCGAGGCCTCCTTCCCGGCCCTGCTGGACGCCAACGGCGCCGTGCAGGACCTGTACTACGCCAACCGCCTGCCGATGACCTTCGTGATCGGCAAGGACGGGGTGATCAAAAACATTCTGGTCGGATTTTTCGACTGGCACCTGGACAAGTACCGCCGGTTAATCACCGCGCGGCTGTAAGCAATTATGGAATCCGTCTCCTTCGCCATCGCCTTTCTGGCGGGCCTGTTCAGCTTTATCAGCCCGTGCGTGCTGCCGCTGCTGCCGTCCTATGTGTCGTTCATCACCGGCCTGTCCATGGACCAGCTTACCGCCAGTGACGACCGGGCGCGGGTCAAGCGGCTGGTGCTGAGCAATTCGCTGTTTTTCATCGGCGGGTTTTCCACCATCTTCATCGGGCTGGGGGCGTCGGCGACCCTGATCGGCGGGTTTCTGATGGAGCACCAGCAGATCGTGGCCAAGGTGGGCGGCGCGGTGGTGGTGCTGTTCGGCCTCTATGTGATGGGGATTATCAAGCCGTTCTGGCTGAGCGTGGACAAGCGGGTGCACCTGGACCACAAGCCGAAGGGGTACATCGGCTCCTACCTGGTGGGCATGGCCTTTGCCACCGGCTGGACCCCGTGCGTGGGGCCGATCCTGGGCACCATTCTGTTGTATGCCAGCACCCAGGACCGGATGCTGGAGGGCATTTACCTGCTCACCTGGTATTCCATGGGCCTTGCGGTGCCGTTTCTGCTCACCAGCCTGGCGCTGAACACGTTCCTGGAGCGCTTTCCGGGCTTTTCAAAGCACATGCGCACCATTTCCATCATCAGCGGCCTGTTCCTGATCGCCGTGGGGCTGCTGATCTTTTTCGACTTCTTCGCGATTCTGGCCACCTGGTTCACCCAGTGGGGGATCGGCTACACGCCGAATCTGTAGGGGGAGCCGGGAGGGTGGCGCACCGCTGTTTGCGGGCTTGTGCCATATGGCATATAATTTTAGTCAGAATGGCGTGGGCCCGATAAGAGATCAGTCCCCGATCGGAGAATGGAGCGTTATGACACGGTTGGATTCAATTACCGAAATTTTGGGTGGTGAAAAGGGAATCGGCCGAAAAGTCACGCGGGATGTGGACATGATGGAAGCGATCCACAACGGACTGCGGTTCAAGGCGTTTAATCTGCTGGGTAAGCAGTTGCATATTTCCGAGGACCAGCTCCGCGAGGTGGTGGTGATCACGCCACGCACCCTGGCCCGCCGCAAGCAGAGCGCGTGGCTGAACCCGGAGGAATCCGACCGCCTGTTCCGGGTTGCCCGCATCATGGCCCACGCGCGCGAGACGTTTGGGGATATCGACAAGGCGTCCCGCTGGCTGCGACGCGCCAACCGGCAGCTGTCCGGCAAAAGCCCGCTGGAAGTTCTTGTCACCGATTGGGGAGCCGAGCAGGTGGATGCCATTCTGGGGAGACTGGAGCACGGGGTGTTCGCCTGATGCGGGCGTGGCGGATTGTCCACCGTTCCCAATCCGATCGTCCGCTTTCCGGTGAAGGGGCCAGGCGTTACGGTGGCCGTTGGAATTCTCCGGGAGTTCCGATGGTCTATACAGCGGGAAGTGTGGCGCTGGCTACGCTTGAGATGCTGGTGCATACGGATTCCGACTTGATTCCGGACGGAATGGTTCTGCTCCAGATTGAATGGCCGGACGATGCCGCCACTTCCACCGTGGCGGTTTCGGCTCTCCCGGACCATTGGCAGGAGGTTCCGGCCCCACCGGAACTGGCGGCAATCGGTGATGAGTGGGTGCGACAGAGGGAGGGGTTGGTGCTGAAAGTTCCCTCCGCCGTGATTCATCCCCCGGAAGCCATGACCGATCAAGATTGCAATTACCTGCTCAACCCCGCGCACCCGGACACTTCCCGGGTACGGGTGGCGCGGGCGCTTCCATTCCAGTTTGATGGCCGCTTGATTAATTCCTGAACAGCCGCTCCGCCAGACCGGCAAATTCCTCCAGCCCCAGCGTTTCCCCCCGCGTCTGCGGATCAATCCCGCACGCCTCCAACGCCTGCTGCACCCCTTCCGGGGGAAGTTTCAAGCCTTTTAGCGCATTGCCCAGGGTCTTGCGCCGTTGCCCCAGGGCGGCGCGCACCACCTGCATGAAGGCCGCCACCCGCTGCGGCGGCACGGGGGCTTGTTCGGGGGCATACGGATTCACCCGGATCACCGCCGAGGTCACCTTGGGGGGTGGGCGGAATGCGCCGGGGGGGACCTTGAAGCACATGGCCCCGCTGGCCCGCGCCTGAACCCCCAGCGACAGCACCCCGTAGATCTTGTCGCCGGGACCGGCCAGAATGCGGTCGGCCACCTCCTTCTGGATCATCACAACGATGCAGGCGGGGGGCGGGGCGGCCTCCAGAAAGTGAAACAGCAGCGGCGTGGTCACCTGATAGGGGAGATTGGCCACCACCTTGTAGCCTGCTCCCGCCATGGCCGGGTCGACCTTGAGCGCGTCGGCGTGGTGCAGGGCCACCCGCGGGTGGTCCCGGTAGTGGTCGCACAGGCCCTCATACAGCCCCCGGTCCAGTTCGATGGCGGTGACGTGGGCCCCGGCGGCCAGCAACTGCTCGGTGAGGATGCCCTTGCCGGGACCGATCTCCAGCACGTTGTCGCCTTCGGCCACATCCGCCGCCTGCACGATGCGGCGGGCGATGCCCTTGTCGCTCAAAAAGTGCTGGCCCAGGGATTTGAGTGTGCGCAGGCGTGGAGCGGTGTCGTCAGCCATGGGCCGTTACCGCCTGAATATAAATGTGCCGGCCCGGGGATTTGAGGGTACGCAGGCGTGGAGCGGTGTCGTCAGCCATGGGCCGTTATCGCCTGAATATAAATGTGCCGGCCCGGGGACTTGAGGGGGCGAAGGCGTGGCCCGTCGCTGGTCATGGGGGTGTGGTCATGGGGTGCGCGGGGTGGTCCACTTGATGGCGGTGCGCAGGGCGGCGATCATGCTGGACGGGTCGGCCTTGCCCTTGCCGGCGATGGAATAGGCGGTGCCGTGGGCCGGGCTGGTGCGCACGAACGGCAGCCCCAGGGTCACGTTCACGGCGCGCTCCAGGCCCAGCACCTTGAGCGGGATTAGCCCCTGATCGTGATACATGGCCACCACCGCGTGGTAGCTCTGGTCGCGCACCAGACGGGCGAACAGGATGTCCGCCGAGAACGGTCCCTCCACGTTCAACCCGGCGGCCTGGGCCTTTTTGATGGCCGGGACGATGTGCTGTTCGTCCTCGCCGCCGAACTCGCCCGGATGGGGGTTCAGGCCGCACACGGCGATGCGCGGGTTGGAAATGCCCATGCGCATGGCCAGCGCGCCGTCGGTCATGCGCAGGGTGTCGAACACGGATTCGGCGGAAATCCAGATGGGCACCTCGGCCAGCGGCATGTGGGTGGTGACCAGGGTCACGGTCAGCTCCGGGCAGGTCATCATCATGCGCACCGGCACGTGGCCGCAGCGCACGCCCAGGTATTCCGTGTGGCCGGTGAAGCGCGGGTTGCCCGCCATCTGCACGGCGGCCTTGGAGATCGGGCCGGTGACCATGCCCGCCACGTGGCCCGCTTCGGTCAGTTCCAGGGCGGCGTCGATGGCGGCCATGGCGATGCGCCCGGCATCGGCGGAGGCGGCGCCCGGGGTGGGCAGGGCGATGCCGTGTCCGGGATCGATGGCGGCCACCTCGCCGGGGGCCACCCCTTCAAAGGGGGCGTCCAGCGAGACTTCGCGCACCGGGAAGTCGGCCCCGGCGCGTTCCATTTCCTGCCGGAGCAGCCCCGTCGGCCCGATCACCACCGGCCGGAACGACTTCATCACCCCCGGCGCGGCCAGTGCCCAGGCGGCGATTTCCGGCCCGATGCCGGCGGGATCGCCCATGGTGATGGCAATGCACGGCAGGTTGGCGGTGTCCTTTGCGGCGGGGGCCTTTTTCGGCGCCTCCGGTGCGGATTTTTTCGCCTTCGCCCGGGCCGGTTTTTTCGTGTCGCTCATGGTCCCCGTTTTTGGTTAATGCGCGGCGGGGCAGTAGTGGGCGCCGTGGGGTTCCACGTGCACCACCACTTCCTGCACGCCTTCGAAGTGGTCCTTCAGCCGGTCTTCCAGATCGTCTGAAATCTTGTGCGCCTTGAGTACCGTCATGTGCGGGTCCACGTGGATGCGCAGATCCATCAGCACGTGGTGCTTGGTGCCCCGGGTGCGGATCTCGTGGCAGAACATGACCCCGTCCATTTCCATGGCCACCTCCCGGATTTCTTCCGGGGCGATCATTTGAACATCGGACAATAACAGCGCGGACTCCAGAATTATGTCGTAGGCGGCCTTGCCGATCAGCCCCGCGATGAGCACCGCCACGATGGGGTCCAGCAGCCAGATGCCCAGATCGGCGGCCACCAGGCTGCACAGCACGCTGGTGGTGACCAGCAGGTCGCTCTGGGTGTGCTTGGAATCGGCGTGCAGCACCTCGCTGTGGAATTCGTCGGCCTTGGTGTGCTCGTAGCGGAACACGAACCAGTTGATGGCCATGGTGAGGATCACCACCACATAGGCCAGCGGTCCCACCTCGGGCGCGGACGGGGTGTTGAAGCGTTCGTAGGCCGATTCCAGCACGTGCAGGCAGGCCATGGTGAGCATGATGCCGATGCCCACCGTGGCCAGGGTTTCGAACTTGCGGTGGCCGTAGGGGTGGTTTTCGTCCGCCGGGTGGGCCGCCACCCACAGGCCGATGAGGGCGATCACGTTGGACATGCCGTCGAAGGCGGAGTGGTAGCCGTCGGCGGTCAGGCTGACCGAACCGATGTACACGCCATACCCCAGCTTGGCCGCGGCCACCAGCAGGTTGAGCCACAGGACCTTCCACAGCACGCTGCGGACATTGGTATATGCGGGAATGGTGTGAGCCAAAACCGTACCAGTATAGGAGTCTTGCCGGGCCGCCACAAGAAACCATGACGCCCCTTGGGCGGCGGGCCCCCGGTGCCGCATAATGGCGGGTGAACCCACAGGCAGGGGAGAATCCATGTCCGATCTGTTGATCCACGGGGGAACCGTGGTGTTGCCCGATGGCGAACGCGTGGCCGATGTGGCGGTGGAAGGGGGAAAAATTCACGCCATCAGCGCGCCGGGGCAGACCTTTTCGCCCGGCGCCTTCTCCCGCGCGGTGGATGCCGCCGGACTGGTGGTGCTGCCCGGCGCCATCGACGCCCACGTGCACTTCCGGGTGCCGGGGGGGGAGCACAAGGAGGACTGGGACACCGGCTCCATGGCCGCCCTGGCCGGGGGGGTGACCACGGTGCTGGACATGCCCAACACCGATCCCCCCACCACCACCCTGGCCGCCCTGGAGGACAAGCGGGCGCGCATCGCACCCCGGGCGCGGGTGAACTGGGGGCTGTACATGGGGGCCACCAAGGACAACCTGGCCGAGGTAAAGCAGGCGCGCAACATCGCGGGGCTGAAAATCTACATGGGCAGTTCCACCGGCGGCCTGCTGGTGTATGAGGACGGCCCGCTGGCGAGCATCTTCGGCGGCTACTCCGGGCGCATCTGCGTGCACGCGGAGGACGAGCAGATCATCCGCGACAACAGCCTCAAATTTTCCGGCGCCACCGACGTGACCGTGCACGGGCGCATCCGCACGGTGACCAGCGCCAAACGGGCCACCGAGCGGGCCATTGCCCTGGCCCGGCGGTTTGCACGGCCGGTGCACATCTGCCACATGAGCACCGCCGAGGAACTGGAACTCGTGCGCGCCGCCCGCCACGACGGCATCACCTGCGAGGTGACCCCGCACCACCTGGTGCTGAACGAGGACGGCCTGGCGGACCTGGGCACCCTGGGCAAGATGAACCCGCCCCTGCGCGGCAAGCACGACAACGAGGCCCTGTGGGGCGGGCTGGCGGACGGGGTGATCGACTTCGTGGCCACCGACCACGCCCCGCACACCCTGAAGGAAAAGATGGGGGGCTACTGGGAAGCCCCCTCCGGCGTGCCGGGGGTGCAGCACATGCTGCCGCTCCTGTTGAACGGCGTGCACTACGGCCGCCTGACCCTGACCCAGGTGGCGCAGGTGACGGCCACCGGTCCGGCGGAACGGTTCGGCATCCAGAACAAGGGCCGCATCGCTCCGGGCCATGATGCGGACCTGGTGCTGGCGGCCATGGGCGATGCGCGTCTGGTGCGGGTGAAGGACGTGGTCAGCAAGTGCGGATGGACCCCCTACGAGGGCATGGACCTGTACGGCTGGCCGGAGGTGACCGTGCTGGGGGGGCAGGTGGTGTACGAGCGGGGCAGGTTTCCGAAGGTGACGCGGGGGCGCGAGGTGATGTTTGGCTGAGACCGCACCTTGTTCCATCCGCCCCGCCACCGCCTCCGACCTTGGAACGGTGCGCGGGCTGTTCGCGGCCTATTCCCAGGAGATGGCCTACGACACCTGCTTTGCCGGGTTCGCCGGGGAGATCGCCGGGCTGCCCGGTGCCTATGCGCCCCCCGGCGGGGCGCTGCTGGTGGCGGAGCGGGACGGCGCGGTGGTCGGCTGCGTGGGGCTGATGCGCTCCACCCCGGCCTGCGGGGAGATCAAGCGCCTGTTCGTGGCCGAATCCGCCCGCGGGCACGGCACCGGCCGCGCCCTGATGGAAGCGGCGCTGCGTGCGGCGCGGGCGATCGGCTATACCCGCGTGCGCCTGGAAACCCTGCCGCGCATGGAGGCGGCGCGGGCGTTGTATTCCGCTATGGGATTTGTAAATCAGACCACCGGCGCGCCGGGCGGCGTGGTGGTGATGGAAACGGTTCTGACCGCTACGGAGACCCCATGACCCCCCTCCAACTCGCCCGCACCTACATGGACATCATCTTTTCCGGCCAACGGCCGGAGCGGCTGGCGGACATCCTGACCGACGATTTTCAGTTCTCCGGCCCGCTGTATCAATTCGGCTCGGCGGCGGAGTATATCGAGGCGATGGGCGGCAACCCGCTGGCCGGGTGCGGGTATGCCATCACCAGCGAATTCGAAAACGCCGACGGCGCATGCCTGATCTACACGTTTACCAAACCGGGCATCAAGGCCCGCATGGCGCAAACCTTTTCGGTGCGTGACGGGCGCGTGGCGCGGGTGGAACTGCTGTTCGACGCGCGCCCCTTCGTGTGAGGGAAGCCCGCGCGGGGAGGGAGCGTCCTCCCCGCGCGGGCCAGGGGTCAATCCCGGATCGCGTGAATGTCCAGATATTCGCCGCTTTCGATGCGGGTGGTGCCGTCGGTGGCCATGTTGTGGGCGGCGAACACCTTTTCCAGGTCCTTCCGCAGGGCGGTCTGCCCGGCGTCGTCCAGGGAATCGAAGGCGCGCTTGATGGGGCCGTAGTGGGTGCGGAACATCTGCACCAGTTCCGCCGTGCCGAACGGGTAGGTCCACACCGGATAGTGCCTGCGGGTGAGTTCGATGGTGGAGAAGTACGGCTGCAAGCGCGAAGTCACCGCCTCCTCGTTGCCCCACAGGAATACGGACGGCACTCCGGCGGGGGGGGGCACGTGGCCCACCAGCACCTTGAAGAACTGCCCCACAAAGCCGTCCGGGGTCCAGTTGGCCATGCGTACGCGGCCACCGGGGCGGCACACGCGGCCCATTTCCGCCGCCACCTGATCCGGCTGGGGCGAGAACATGGCGCCGATCAGGCTGGTCACCACGTCGAACGATGCATCCGCATAGGGCAGGTCGCCGGCGTCGCCTTCATCGAAGCGGGCGTTCAGCCCTTCGTCCCGGGCGCGCCCCTGGGCGTGCTCGACCAGGTTGGTGGCGATGTCCACGCCGGTCACCTCCACCCCGTTGCGGGCGGCGGGAATGGCGATCTGCCCGGATCCGCACCCCAGATCGAGGAGTTTTTCCCCGCGGGCGATGTTCCAGCTGGCGAGAATTTCGATGGCGCCCGGTTCCATGTGGCGGGCGAAGGCCACGTAGTCGCCATCCATCCACATGGCCTTGATCCGGGTTTTGATGACGTCCATGGGGGGCGCTTGCGGGGCGGGCTGGGCCTGACTGTTCATGACGGGTCTCCGGTGTAGGGGGGGGCACGTACTGTGTACGATTTACAAAGACTAACACCCGTGGACCGGGAGCGCCAGCGGTAAGGAAAAATGAATGCGGGGGGGGTTATTGCAGGTAGTGCATCATCAGCGGGTGCACCGGCTTGGAACCGTCGCGGATGGACAGGTTGATGCGATCGGCAGCGCCGTTGTGGCCACCGGACCGGAGCACGCGGCGCATGGCGATGAGGCCGTCCTTGCGCAGGTATTGAATCGATTCCAGCCCGCGTGCGTCAGCCAGAAACACGGCTTCCGGCGCGCCCTCATCCACCAGGTGGTTGATGACAGCCTCGCTCAGATCGGCGCCCATCAGGTTGGCGTGGGACAGGTTGGCGCCGCGCCAGATGAACACCCCTTTCATATTGGCGTTGACCATGCTGGCCCGGCGCAGGTCGGCCTCGGTCAGGTCCGCCCCGCGCAGGTCGGCGCCGGACAGGTTGACCCCCTCGGCGCTCACGTGCACCAGCGTGGCGCGGAACAGGTCCGCCCCGCGCAGGTCGGTGTTCACCAGCGAGGCGTCGGTCAGGTCGGCCTGAAACAGCTTTACGTCCGCCAGATTCAGGCCGTTCAGGTTGGAGCCGGACAGGTAGGCGCCGGACAGGTTGGCCCCCAGAAGGTTGGCCCGGCTCAGGTCGCTTCCGGCCACCGAGGCGCGTTCCAGGGTGGCGCCGGACAGGTTGGCGCCGTCGAAGATGGCCCGGTTCAGGATGGCGTGGGACAGATTGCCGCGCAGGTCGGCGCGGGTGAGCCGCGCGCGCCAGAATTCAGCGCCTGTCATGTTGGCCGAGAGGGCGGTGGCGCCGGTAAGATCGGCATCGCTCAGGTGGGCGTTGGTCAGGTCGGAGTTGTCCAGATTGGTTCGGTGCATGCGTGCGCCGGTGAACTTGGCCTCCCGCAGGGATGCGCCGTTCAGGTTGGTGCGGGTCAGGTTGGCGCCGCTGAAGTCCGCCAGGTCCATGGTTGCGCCGGGGAGTTGGGCCCCGGTGAGGTTTGCCCCGCGCAGGTTGGCCCGGACCAGATTCGCGTCGCGCACGCCCATGCCGCTGAGGTTGGCGTTGCACAGGTTGGCCCGGCGGGGATCGGCCCACTCGACGGAGCCTTTTTCCAGCAGTTGCATCCACCGGGAATGATCGGTCAGCGCCTGCCGGAACTCGTCAATGCTGGGCGTCAGGCCGTCAAACGGACCGCACATGTGCAGTTCCGGGTCGTCCCAGTCCGGGTTCATTTCCGCGGCAACCGGGGACGCCAGGGCCAGTGCGCCCATCAGGAAGACGGCCAGCAGGCGCGGCAGGGCGGAAGGGTGGAAAAATGCCCCGGTCATGCCTTTCCTTTCGGCCAATGGTGGGGATAAGGCAAGCGGAGAACGGGGGGCGGATGGCCCCTGCGGTGGCCGGGTGCGGGCGGTAAAATGAAACTGTAGGGTGGAATTCGCACCCACTTGTCCAACAGGATTCCGCCCGGAGAGGGGGCGTGATGGCATTTTTGGAACGCAGCGCACAGGTGGCGAACGTGGTGTTGATTGCCGTATGGGTGGTGGGGATTGTGATCTGCCTGTATGGCCTCACCGTGGGACGTCGTCTGCTGCGGTTGACCCACCCTCAGGCCCGGCCGGAATTCGTGGTCCTGAAGGCGAAACCGATCCCGGTCTATACCCCGAAACTGCGGTAGCCTAGCGGGGGCGACGGAAGGCGGGGGGACAGGAAAAGGCCCGGCGGGGTGTGCCGTCCCGCCGGGCCTTTTTGGGGTGTGTCCGGTGCCCGGATCAGATCCGGGTGCCCTCCACCTCCAGGTATTCGCCGTCCAGCAGCGTGGTCCCGTCGGTGGCCTTGTTGTGGGCCGTGTAGACCTCTACCAGATCACGCCGCAGGGCCGCTTCCCCTTCCGGGCCCACTGCGGCGAACGCGCGGGTGGTGGGGCCGTAATAGGTGCGGAACAGTTCCACCACGCCCTCCGGGCCGAACGGGTAGTGCCACAGAGGGTAGCGCTTGCGGGTCAGCTTGAGGTCGAAGTGCTTGCCCAACCGCTCCGTCACGGTTTCCTCGTCACCCCACAGGGAGTAGGGCACCACGCCGGCGGGCGGGGCCACGTGCTTGCCGATCACCTTGAACAACTGCCCCACGAATCCCTGCGGGGTCCAGTTGACCATGCGCACCGTGCCGCCGGGACGGCACACGCGGGCGAACTCGGCGGCCACCTTGTCCGGCTGCGGGGCGAACATGGCGCCGATCAGCGTGGTAATCATGTCGAAGGAGGCATCCGGGAACGGCAGGTCCTCGGCGTCGCCCTCCAGGAAGGTGGCGTCCAGCCCCTCGATGCGGGCGCGGCCCCTGGCGTGCGCCACCAGGTTGGCGGCGATGTCCACGCCGGTCACGTTCACCCCGGCGCGGGCGGCGGGGATGGCGATCTGCCCGGCGCCGCAGGCCACGTCCAGAAGCTCGGTTCCGGGGGCGATGTTCCATTCCTCCAGGATCTGGCAAGCGCCGTCTTCCATGTACTGGGCGAAGGAAACGTAGTCGCCGTCCTCCCAGGTGGCCTTCAGTTTGGTCTTGACGGCCTCCATGTTCGGGGTGTTCGGGGTGTTCGGGGAAGGGGTGGTTTGGGTCTGCGTGGTCATGGTCCATTCTCCATCTGTTAAAATGCTTGGCAAACACAACATTGTGCCGCCCTCCGGCGGGGTCATCCGCGCCGTTGGGGTAAAGGTATCGGGGATGCCGGGGGGCAAATAGTGCGGGAAGTGGAGTAACCCACTACTTGTTTTAAAGTAATCCACTACGCATTTAGTAGTTGGGGCATTTGCGGGGTGATGGAATGATCGAATACGGCCAGTTTTGCCCGGTTTCAAAGGCGGCGGAGGTGCTGGGGGAGCGGTGGACGTTCCTCATCGTGCGCGGGCTGCTCGGCGGCGCCACCCGCTTCAACACCATCCACCGGGGGGTGTCGAAAATCTCCCCCACGGTGCTCAACAAGCGCTTGCAGGAGCTGGAGGCGGCGGGGATTCTGGTCAAGAAGCGCATTCCCGACCAGCGCGGCTACGAATACCACCTGACCGAGTGCGGGCGCGACCTGGGGCCGCTGGTGATGGGCCTTGGCGAGTGGGGCATGAAATGGGCCCGCTCCACCATGAGTGACGAGGAACTGGACGTGCAGCTGTTGATGTTCGACATCAGCAACCGCATCAACCCGGAGGGGCTGCCGGGGGGGCGCACGCTGCTCAAGTGGCGCTACACCGATCTGGACGAGCACGACCGGTGGTGGATCAAGGTGGAGGGCGACGTGGACCTGTGCACCGACCATCCGGGCGGTGAGGTGGACATCAACTTCGTCACCGACCTGCGCACCATGACCGAGGTGTGGATCGGCGATCTTTCCCTGCGCGAGGCCCGCGCCAGCAAGCGCCTGATGATTACCGGCCCCACCGCCTGCCTGAGCAACCTGAGCCGCTGGCTGCCGCTGTCGGCGTTTTCGGGGATTCGGCCGGGGGAGATGGGGAAGGGCTAGCGCGACTAGTTACGTCACGATGCGTGACTGATGCAGCAAATCATTTTGTGTCTTGAGGAAGTACCCACGCTCACACCAGTATCTGACGGTGATGTCGGGTTGATCCTGAAACAGGTCCTTCGCAATTACACAATTCTCCCGGTTGTATTTTTCTCCGTAGATGGAATCGAAGGTGGCTGTGTGGACGCGCATTTCGACATCACCCGGCGCAACCGGAACACTGCTCCGGTAAAGCGCGTAGACGGATTCGGGTGAAGGGCGATTTGTTCCATCCGCACACGCCGGGACGCCTGTCAGCAGTATGACTGTCGCGACTAGGAATCTGGTCATTGTTCCCCCTCAATGGCCCGCCTTATTTTCAACCCTTCTCCTCCGTCTCCGCAATCCGCTCGCGGCGCATCTTGGCCTTGCCCTGGATAATCCCGGCCACCTCGAAATCGCGCTTTTCCTCCTTGGTCTCCACCAGCAGCGGCGGCACCGGGGTGGGGCGGTGGGCGTTGTTCAGCGCCACAAAGGAAAAATGCGCGGTGATGGCGTGGCGGCGCTCGCCGGTCAGGGGGTTGTCGGTGTACACGTCCACCTTCACCACCATGCTGGTGCGGCCGGTGGCCACCACGCGGGCCAGAATCTCGATCTGCTCTCCCACGTGAATGGGGCTTTTAAAGTCCATGGCCTCGGCGGAGGCCGTGGTCACGATGCGCTGGGCGTAGTTGCCCGCCGCCATGGCGCCCACTTTGTCCATCAGCGCCATCAGGTTGCCGCCGAACATGGAGCCGTACGGGTTGGCATCGTTGGGGAACACCAGTTCCCAGGTGCTCAGGGTGGTGGATTTCTTCGGTTGCATGATCTCCCCTATCCGTGGGTGTGGTCGCGGATCGCGGTTAAAAACAGGTCGCCATACTTCTCGATCTTGCGCTCGCCGACCCCGTTCACCGCCAGCAGGGCGGCGGGATCGGCGGGCTTCAGCACGCTCATTTCCGCCAGCGTGCGGTCCGGGAAGATGCGGTAGGCGGGCACATCCTCCTCCTTCGCCAGCCGGTTGCGCAATCCCTTCAGCCGCGCCATCAGGTCCGGGTCGGCATTCTCCAGCCACACCGCCCGCTCCGACTCCCCTGCCGCGCGGCGCACCGATCCGGCGGCGCTGGCGGTGGATTTTGGCATGTCGCCCGGAATGCGCAGTTGCACGCCGGTCTGTTCCCCCTTCAGCACCGCCAGCCCCGCGTCGGTCATCATCAGTACCGGGCGGCGCATGGCCCCCTCGCCCGCGTCCTGGCGCTTCAGGAATCCCTGGGCGGCCAGTTGCTCCAGCAGATCGGCCACCTGCTTCTGGGTGTATTGCCGCAGCAGGCCGTAGGTGCTGGCCTGATCCAGCCCGTGGCGGCGCAGGGAATCGGTGTTGGCGCCGGTCAGGTGGGCGGCAATGGTGTTGGTGCCGAAGCTCATCCGCCCCTTGCGGCAGCGGGCCACGCCGGACAGCAGCTTGCGGGAAAGCTCGGTGGCCTCTTTGGGGGCGGCGGCGGTGTGGCCGCTCAGGCACCGGTCGCAGGCGCCGCAGGTGGGCTGGTGGGCCTCGCCGAAGTGGCCCAGAATCGCCCCCCGGCGGCAGCCCGGCGCGCGGCAATAGGCCTCCATCGCATCCAGACAGGTAAACGCCCAGGCGCGTTTCCGCTCCACCGCGTCAAAATCCACCGGCGGCAGATCGGTGGACAGCAGGCGCACCCCGCGCCCCCGGAACGGCGGCGTGTAGCGGATGGCCCCGGCGGCCTCCATGGCGTGAATGCCGCGCAGCAGGGCCTCCGTTTCCAGCCCCGATTCGTGGGCCAGGTCGGCGGGGGGGATCTCCAGCGCGCCCACCTCGCCCACCGGCATGTGGAACTCCAGCGCGGCCAGAATCTGCCGCTGCACGGTGGCCCGCTCGCTCACCTTGGTGCGGTCCAGCACCTGAAACAGGGCCGGGTTGGAGCGGGGGTGCAGGCGCTGGATGCCGCCCGCCTGTTCCAGCAGCTTGAGGGAGGCGGAAACGGCGAATTCGGAGCCGTCCTCGCCGGTGCGGGAGAGCACCTCCCGGTTGGACAGCTCGGCAATGCCGTCGATGGCGGATTCGGCCAGCACCTCCCACACCCGGCGCACCAGGGTGGGGGTGGGGTAGGTGCCGTTGATGAAGAATTCCTGGGTGAAACGGTCGCCGCCGCCGAACAGCAGGGTGCAGCGCGAATCCCCCCCGTCGCGCCCGGCGCGGCCCGCCTCCTGGTAATAGGCCTCCAGGGTGCCGGGCATGTCGTAATGCAGCACAAAGCGCACGTTGGCCTTGTCCACCCCCATGCCGAAGGCGTTGGTGGCCACGATCAGTTCGGTTTCACCGCCGATGAAGGCGTCCTGCGCGGCTTCGCGGGCCTCGTCGGGCAGGCCCGCGTGGTAGGCGGTGACCGAATAGCCCAGGTCGTGCAACTGGCTGGACACCTCGTCCACGTGCTTGCGGGTGGCGCAATAGATGATGCCCGGCCCCGGTGTGGTTTTGATAAATTCGTGGGCGGCGTCCTTCTTGCGCACCCCCTCCTTCACTTCCAGAAACAGGTTGCGCCGGTCGAAGCCGGTGACCCGCCGGAAGGCGTTGTCCATGCCCAGCAGGGCGGCGATATCGTCCTGCACCTGGGGGGTGGCGGTGGCGGTGAGGGCGGCCACCGGCGGGCGGCCGAGCTTGTCGATGGCGTCGATCAGGGTCAGGTAGGCGGGGCGGAAGTCGTGGCCCCACTGGCTGATGCAGTGGGCTTCGTCCACCGCCACGCGGGCCACCTGCACGCCGTTCATGGCGGCCATGAACCAGCGCGAGCCGAAGCGTTCCGGGGCCACGTACAGCAGGCGAATGTCGCCGGACCGCACCCGGTCCATGATGGCCCGCACCTCGTCGAAGGACAGGGACGAATTGACCGCCGCCGCCGGGATGCCCTTTTGCAACAGGGCGTCCACCTGGTCCTTCATCAGGGCGATGAGGGGGGATACCACCAGGGTCACCCCTTCGGTGATGCAGGCGGGAAGCTGATAGCAGAGCGATTTGCCCCCGCCGGTGGGCATCACCGCCAGCACGTCCCGGCCGGCGGTCATGGCGGCCACGATGTCGGCCTGCCCCTCGCGGAAGGCATCGAACCCGAACCGTTCCTTGAGCGCCTGGTAGGCGCGGGGCGGCAGGTCCGAGGGGTTCGCGGACAGGGGTTCGGAGGCGGGGGAGGTCACAATGGCGGCTGCTGATAAATGGATAAAAAAGAGGGTTCAGTCTAACCGATCCGGCACGGCGATGGACAGGGGCGGGGTGCGCCGGGGCGGGGGGGTCCGTATACTGCCTCCATGGCGGTACGACTGGTGATAGACGGGTACAACCTGGTGGCGGCCCTGTGGGGCATGGGCACCAGTGCGCGGGAACTGGAACGGCAGCGTGCGGAGATGATCCGCATGCTGGCCCGCTACCGGGAGCAGCGCCCGCACCCGATCCACGTGGTGTGGGACGGCTGGAAGGACGGCGACCCGATGGGCAGCCGCACGGTGGACCACGGCATCCGGGTCACCTTTTCCCCCAAGGGCATCACCGCGGACGAGGTGATTCGCGACCTGCTGGCGGAGTCGGACCGGGTTTCGGGCACGGTGGTGGTGACCAGCGACCGCACGGTGCAGGGCTGGGCCCGCAGCGCCGGAGCCGAAAGCGTGGAAAGCTGGTCCTTTGTGGACCGCCTGACCCTGGCCGGGGCCGAGGGGGTGAACCCGGAAGCGGAGGGGGAAGCGGAGGACGAGGTGTGGTCCGGCGACACCCGCAAAAAAGGCAACCCCCGGCGCGCCTCGCGCCGGAAAAAGGCGGTGGAGCGGCAGTTGAAGAAGCTGTAGCGGCGAGAGGTGCCATGGCGGGTTCCCCCCGAAAGCCCACCCTGTTTGAGGTGGCGACCTATCTGTTCGTGCTGGCCGTGATTGTGAAGGGGCTGTTCCTTTACGAGAACCGGCACCCGCCCCGTGACGCCCTGGTGTCGGTCATGGGCGTGGTTGGCGAGGTGCGCCTGGGCGGACAGGGAAACGCCACCATCCTGCACGTTGCCACCCCCAACGGAATGCACCCGTACCTGTCCCATTACGGAAAGGTGTGGCCGGGCATGGAGCAGATCCGGGTGGGGGACCCGGTTCACCTGCTGGCCGAACGGGAAAAGCTCAACCAACGGGAATTCATCACCGGCCAAAAATTTTACATCTGGGAACTGACCCATGCGGGCCACCGCATCATCGAGTATGAAGACACCCTGTCCCAGGTGCGCGAACAGGAGGCCGTGGTCAACCGGTACATCAACCAGGGAGTGGGACTCGGGTTTTTTATTTTCCTGGTGGCGTATGTGCGTAGGAGAAGGGTGGCCGGGGGGTGATGAGCCAGCGGTTGACCTAAATAATCCTGCTGGAAACGAAATGGGTGCTGGGAGACGACCTGGAACAGGTAGTCTGCGGTTTAGGAAACCTAAATCAACGTATTGATTTTAAAGAATTATGAAGCCGCTATGCGTATTTTATGCTCAAGGGCAAGAGAGCGCTCACGCGACCCTCTTCAAATATACCTTTTGCACCTTCCCGCGCCAACCGAAGAATTAGTGACGCTTGACGTTAATATCGCGTAGCGTTACTATTGGCCGGTGATCAAGTCGTTCCGATGCAGGCAGACCGAAAAGCTCTTTCAGGGGCAGTTTGCCAAGAAGCTGCCCAAGGACATTCAGCGGGCGGCGCTGCGGAAGCTCAACATCCTGCACGCCGCGACGGAGCTGGAGACGTTGAAGGTTCCGCCGGGCAACCGCCTGGAGGCGCTGTCGGGAGACCGGAAGGGACAGCACAGCATCCGGATCAATGACCAATGGCGGATTTGTTTCCGCTGGGAGCATGGCGATGCCCACGATGTAGAGATCGTGGATTACCACTGATAGAGGATAGAACGGCAAGATGAGCAAGCGAGAGATTCCCCCCATCCATCCCGGAGAAGTCCTGTTGGAAGAGTTTCTCAATCCGATGGGGGTCAGCCAGTACCGGTTGGCCAAGAGCGTTGGCGTGCCCGCTCGGCGAATCAATGAGATTGTCCACGGCAAGCGGGCCATTACGGCGGACACCGCCCTCCGGCTGGGCCGCTTCTTTGGAACGACCGCGCAATTCTGGATGAACCTCCAGTCGCACTACGACCTGGAGGTGGCGCAAGAAGCCCTTGAGGGACGGATTGAAGAGGAAGTGCGGCCTTACGCGGCTTGAGAAGTGTGGTGTTAAGTCAGAAAGGCTTAGTCTTGGCTCTTCACGCAATCGGATAGGTGTTTAACCAAGGCCTTGATCTCTGACAATTGAAGCTCAGCATCGAATCCGCTATGAGTCTGAAATTGAAATCCGGACACTTTTTGGTCTTTATGGACTGGGGATACTTGGAAGTGAGCGACGGCGTTCCTGAGATTCTGAATGACTCCTCGAAAGGTCTTTGGGTCATTGTTGTTTCCGGTTTTTTTTCCAGGGGACTTGATAGAGCTTGGTGAAATTCCCCACTGTTCCAGGTTCGCAATCGGGTCAAGGGGGATCTTCTCGATATATCTTTCCTTGGGGATAACTAATAGCCCGAGTAGGCAGTTAATGAGAAGTGTGGCGTCGTACTGTTTCGAGTAACCGTTTACAAGCTCCAGGGTTCTCTTGATAAACGTCTGTTCAAATTCTGCCTCATATTCCATATCAGTATTTCTACCAGTTTGAATTTTTTGCGTATTCCTGCAAATGCTCGGGTGTAATGTGCGCATAGCGCATAGCGCATAGCGCATAGCGCATAGTCAGCGAAATCTCACTGTGTCCAAGTAGTTCCTTCAAGGCATCCAGCGGGGTTCCGTTTTGCCGGTGCCACGTGGCGAACGTGTGGCGCAGGTCATGCCAACGGAAGTTCTTGATGCCCGCCCGATCAAGCGCCTTGTACCAAGCCTTTGTGCTGAGTTGCCTCACCGGACGGCGGGGCACGTCCCCCCTTGGTTTGTAGCTGAATACATGGGTGTCATGCCTGCCGATCTGCCGCCGAATGACGGCACTGGCCTGATTATCCATTGGTCGCAGGTGATGGAAAACGCATACTTTCCCATCCAGTTGTGGTCGCTGATCAATATTGTGTTTATGCGTATTGCATTTTGCAAGCGACGGACGGCGTTTTCTTCCGGGAGCGGTTTATCCGCGCGCACAATAGCGCTTGGAGCAGGTTGGGGCAGGGTGACCGAAAGTCCCCCTTTTACTGGCTACCGTGGGCAGATAACTGTTCCAGTCGGGCATTGGGGCATCGGGTGATGCTCGCTGAAAAATGGCGCCCCCGAGACGATTCGAACGTCCGACCTGCGGTTTAGGAAACCGTTGCTCTATCCTGCTGAGCTACGGGGGCTCGTAAATTTTTCAAACACTTAGGATGCGTGTGGTGGCATCCCGAAGTGGGCCTGTGCCCAAAGTGTGCCCTAAAGTGGCCACAGCCGCGCTGGCGGGCGAATCCGCAGCCGACGCATGACGATCGACGCAACTCTTGGCGCGGAGGCGCATTTTCGCATGGATGGACAGTTTGAACCAAGTGTGGATGGTGGGGCGGTGGGTGGGACAGAAAAACCAATCATCCAGTGGGCCTGGAGCAGACTTTCTCCATGGGGGTTGTGTGGCTACTGAAGCACTGCTATTATAGTCCTGTAGTAGTTATACCTCTTAGGTGGAGAGAGCCATGCCTAGAACAGTTTGCGTTCCGATCAGTGCCGACCTATACAACGAGTTCATCCTGCGCACGGGCAAGAGTGAGGATGTTGCCGCTTGGATTGAGGGCATTGTCGAGAACTTTCTCGATGACACGAAAGACGACCACCCAGCCTGGTCTGAGGAGTACTACGAGCATCTAGCTGACCAGGAGGCCGATGAAACCCTTGCGACCTATGGTCTGCCAGGAAAAGGGTACCACTGGCAAAGTGTGTTCCTGCCTAATGGTACCCGGCTACGGATGACATACCGAGGCCTTGAGCATTTTGCGGAAGTACGGCACCAGCAGATCATCTATGAAGGCGAATCGTGCTCACCCTCTGAGTTCGCCTCTCGCGTGGCAAGCAACACGAGCCGCAACGCATGGCGGGATATCTGGATGCGCCGCCCGACCGACAACGAATGGGTCTTTGCCGACGCCCTCAGGCGGCAGCAGTAGGCCAGGGTCATGGCGAAGCCAAAGTTAACATGCCACGCAGTAAAGCGGATCGAACAACGCGGGTTGCGACCAGACGATGACGACGTCGGACATCGCGTCGACCGATTCCATTACAGTCCAGCCAGATGATTCCGCCATGGCACTCCCTCCCGTCCGTTCCGCTCAAACGCGGCATCGTACACCCGGGGCATAAAGTCACGGGCGGCACGCGGAACAACAACCAGGTTCAGATCAGCGTATTGCTTACTGTACTTGACCCGAAACCGCATTTCCAGCGGGCCACCTGGGCACCGGGTAAGATGGTGCAATCTGGATACTCGGCCGGCCTGTAGGTTCTTTGGACGCAAGGGCTGCTTACTTTAAGACCCCCGTGGCCTCGAATAGCGCACCGACTCCATACTCAAGAATCCGGTACCCCATAGCCCGGTAGCCGGCCTGCCGCCGTTCCCACATCCGCGCTAGCGCGGGATGGCCCGCATCCACGTAGTCGTGGATGCGGATGTCCGACTTGGTCGGGTGGTCCCGGTGCAGTCGCCCGGCGTACTGTTGCAGGGTGCCCTTCCAGGAGATCGGCATCGCCAGGACCAGGGTGTCCAGCGGCGGGTGGTCGAACCCCTCGCCGATCAGCCGCCCGGTGGCGAGCAGCACACGGGGGGCAGCGTCACCCAGTTCCTCCAGGGCGGACAACACCAACTTGCGCCGTTTCCTCGGCATCCGCCCGTGCAGCACGAACAGGTTGTCCAGACTGGTCGACAGGAGCCGCTCCAGCGCCTCCAGGTGATCGGCCCGTTCCGTCAGCACCAGCACCTTCCGCCCCTGCCGGCAGGCGGCGCGCACATCGGCCACGATCCGGGCGTTGCGTTCCTCGTCCTTCACCAGATAGCGGAACACCGCCTGGATGCCGGCCACGGTGTCCACCGGGATGGGGGCATTCAGCACCTGCGGGGCCACCTCCATCCGGGAGGGCGTGACCTCCGACCGGGCGGCGGTGTGCCGTACCGGCCCGCACTGCATGAAAATGATGGGCTGGTGCCCATCCCGCCGTACCGGTGTGGCCGTGAGGCCTAACACATACCGGGCGCGGGCCCGTTTCAGGATGGCCTCGAAGGAGACGGCCGAAAGGTGGTGGCACTCGTCCACGACGACCTGGCCGTAGCGCTCCACCATGCCATCCACCTCCCCCTTGCGGGCCAGCGACTGCATGACGGCGATGTCGATCCGCCCGGTCGGCTTGCGCCGGCCGCCACCCACCCTGCCGATAGCGCCGGGTTCCACGTCGAGGAACGACTGGAGCCGCTCGTGCCACTGGTCGAGAAGCTCGGTGCGGTGAACCAGGATCAGGGTGTTGACCGCGCGGTGCGCGATAATCGCCGCCGCCGCGACGGTCTTCCCAAAGGCGGTCGGGGCGCACAGGACGCCCGCGTCGTGTTGCAGCATCGCCTCTACGGCCGTGGACTGGTCCGGCCGCAGCGTGCCGGAAAAGGTGATGGGAAGCGGCTCCCCTCCGTGGCGCTTGTCGTGGATGTCGAGTGCGATCCCGTTTCCGGCAAGCAGGTTGGTGACGGTGTCGAGGCATCCCCTGGGCAGGGCGATGTGGCGGGGATAGTTCTCTGCGCAGCCGATCACTCGTGGTTTGTCCCATACCGGAAAGCGCATGGCCTGGGCCTTGTGGAACTCCGGGTTCTGGAATGCTGCCAGGCGGATGAGCCGGTTGGCGAGCGGCTGGGGAAGTGGACTTGCCTAAAAAAAGTGGACAGCCTTTTATGACCTGACAAGGGAAATAAGAGGAGATGTTCATGGGATCAGGAAAACAACGACTGTTCACAAA
>Ga0224496_10000274_pt1 | contig 37034 bp, 32 predicted proteins | sample SF_Jul11_sed_USG_2_FD_168127 | JGI IMG/M metagenome (GOLD analysis project Ga0224496, IMG submission 168127) | Sediment microbial communities from San Francisco Bay, California, United States - SF_Jul11_sed_USGS_8_1 | ecosystem: Environmental > Aquatic > Marine > Sediment | place: USA...
GTAGGACTCCCACGGGTCGCCATTGCGCTCGATTCCCAGGGCCGCGAGGTACGCCGCGATCTTGCGGTGAGTCCTGGTCAGGTCGCGGTAAGACCCAAGGTGCCGGACGCGAATCACCGGCCCACCGTAGGTTGAGCCCAGTCGCACACCCGCATCCTCCTGCGGCGTCTCGTCGTTGGCGCCCCGAACCGGGATCGCCGCATCAAACACCAGTACCGAGCCGCTGAATGTGCGCGTGATGGACATCGGTGCCCCGGCATCCTGCAGGCCGTGTTCGTCGATAAAGCTCAGGATCTGGAAATAGGCTTTTCCCATCGCCTCCGACATGGCGGCGGGCTCGGGTCGTGAGGTCGTCGGCAGGTAAGCGATAGCGGCGGGTTCGACCACCAGGTGCTCGATCTCGATATCGCTGAAATCGGCGGCAGGCAGGCTTTCCGCGACTTCCTTGAGGTTCGCGAGCCCGGCCTCGTAATCGCGGGCGACGACGCCACCGAGCATCGACGCGAAATAGCGCCCGACAATGTTCATACCGTAGTCGGCCTCGAACCCCCAGTACACATGGGTCGTCCCGACACCGGGAACCAGTCGGAACCAGGACCTGGCCTCGCCCGGCTCGCCGGGGTTCATCACGATACCGACGTACTCGAACGGCCGGCTCTCGGTGATCGTCTGGGTGCCGCTGCCGATCACGGTTCCGTCCCAGGTCACTGTCGCGCCGGCACCGCGGCTGCTGCCCGAGTAGATGAAGCGTGCGTTGGGGTCTGTGTCCGCCCACGGCGCCCACAGCGTAAAGCGGCGGAAATCGTTGACGAGTGCGAACACCGTCGCCTGGTGCGCATCGATCTCGGTCGTGACCTCCACGCGATGTTCGCGCGGCAAGGCGAAACCGATAAGTACCAGCAGGATGACCGACCCGACTACGCCATAGAGGACTTTTTGCACGTCGCTTTCCCAATCGTCGAAAGATTCGGGCTGGATTATTCCACAGTTGAGCTTGCTTCGGCACAATGCGTGTATGACGCACGACATACAGAGCGAACTGCCGATCGGTGTCTTCGATTCCGGTGTCGGCGGTTTGACCGTCCTTAAGGCGATCCGTGAAGCACTGCCCGCAGAAAACCTGATCTACCTCGGCGACACGGCACGCCTGCCGTACGGCACCAAGAGCCCGGCTTCGATCGAGCGGTACGCGACCCAGGCCGCGGCGAAGCTGCAGGCGCAAGGCATCAAATTGCTGGTCGTGGCCTGCAATACGGCATCGGCTGTCGCGCTCGACGCCTTGCGCGAGGCCATGGCGCCGCTGCGGGTAGTGGGCGTGGTCGAGCCCGGTGCCGCCGCCGCCGCCAGGGCGCAGCCTGGTGGCAGGCACCTGGTGCTCGCGACCGAGGCCACCGTTCGACTCGGTGCGTACCGCAAAGCTATCGCCGCCTGCGATCCGCAGGCCGTGGTTCGCGAACATGCCTGCGAGATGCTGGTCTCGCTGGCCGAGGAGGGTTGGAGCCATGGCGACATTGCACGCGCAATCGTGCAGCGCTACCTGGACGAATCCGACGGTCACAATCCGGACACGATCATCCTGGGCTGCACCCACTTCCCGCTCCTCAGGGACACGATCCAGGATGTTGCCGACGAGGGCGTGATACTGGTCGATTCGGCGAGCACGACCGCCGACGTCGTGCGCGAAGCGCTGCGGGCCGACGGCATGCTGCGTGGTGGTGGCGAACCCGGGTCGCTGCGCTTGCTGGCGACCGACGGGGCCACCCGTTTTGCGCGGGTCGGAGGCCAGTTTCTCGGCCACGACCTCAGCTACAGCGACGTGGAGCTCGTCGATCTCTGACCCGCAGAGTGTGAGACAATCTGCCTATCGAAACCGTTCCAGGGGGAACCCCGTGATCACTCGCCGTTTCATTCGCCCGTTGGCCATCCTGATTTCGTCACTGCTTGTTGTTTCCTGCGGCAAAGAGGTGGCGCCCGAAGTTTCCGTCACAACGCTGGAGACTGTTGAACCCCGACCGGAGATCTATGCCGACTTCGCGCTGACCGCCGACCTGGATCACCTGAGCGACGACCAGAAGCAAATGATCGTGCTGCTGATCGACGCTGCGCAGATCATGGATGACCTGTTCTGGCGGCAGTCCTTTGGCGACAACTATGAAGCGTGGCTTGATTCCATAGCCGACGAAAAAACGCGGCGATTCGCGGAGTTGAACTACGGGCCGTGGGATGTGCTCGATGACGACAAGCCCTTTATGAAAGGGTTCGGCCCCAAGCCGCTGGGTGCCCGGTTTTATCCTGAAGACATGAGCAAGGACGAGTTCGAAGCCGCGTACCTGCCCGGCAAGGCCGGCCTCTACTCGTTCGTCCGCCGGGACCGCGACGGCGGCCTGGTGCTGGTGCCTTATCACGTTGAATACAGCGAAGAGCTCCACGCAGCGGCAACCCTGCTGCGCGAAGCCGCGAAACTGGCCGAGAGCCCGGACTTTGCCAACTACCTGAAGCTGCGTGCCGCCGCGTTGATCAGCGATGACTTCCAGCTTAGCGACGCCTACTGGATGGACGTCAAGGACAACAAGATCGATGTGGTCATCGGCCCGATAGAGACCTACCTGGACCGCCTGTACGGTTATCGCGCCGCCTACGAAGCCTACGTCCTGGTCAAGGACCTGGAATGGAGCGAACGCCTGGGTCGCTTTGCCGCATTTCTGCCGCAGCTACAGGAAGGCCTGCCGGTTCCCGACGAGTACAAGCAGGAGTCGCCCGGGTCGAACGCGGACCTGAACGCCTACGATGTCGTGTACTACGCCGGCCACAGCAACGCGGGCGGCAAGACCATTGCCATCAACCTGCCGAACGACGAACAGGTGCAGCTCGAGAAAGGCTCGCGCCGCCTGCAGCTCAAGAATGCGATGGAAGCAAAGTACCGCAAGATCCTCGAGCCGATCGCCGACGTGCTGATCGACGAGACGCAACGCGAGCACATCACGTTTGACGCGTTCTTCTCGAACACGATGTTCCACGAGGTTGCGCACGGGCTGGGCATCAAGAATACGATCGATGGCACGGGCACGGTTCAAAACGCCATGCTCGACCTTGCCTCCAGCATGGAGGAGAACAAGGCGGACGTGCTTGGCCTGTACATGATCACCGAGTTGCACAAGGCCGGTGAACTGGCCGATGCGGATCTGCGCGATTTCTACGTCACTTTCATGACCGGCATTTTCCGTTCGATTCGTTTTGGCGCGTCAAGCGCGCACGGCAAGGCCAACATGGTGCGCTTCAATTTCTTCCTGGACGAAGGCGCGTTCGTGCGTGATGCAGAAACGGGCCGCTACAGTGTCGATTTCGAGCGCATGGAAGTGGCCATGGAAAATCTCTCACGCTTGCTGCTGACGCTGCAGGGTGATGGCGACTATGAAGGCGCGAAGGAGCTCACCGAGACAAAGGGGGTAATTCTCCCGCAACTGCAGGCCGATCTCGACCGCCTGACGGATGCCTCGATCCCGGTCGATATCGTGTTTCAGCAAGGCGTCGCGGTGCTGGGCCTGGAATAGTCGTTTTCTAGAGATCGCTTTTTGCGACAACGGGCAATTGCCCGCCGAACAACGTGGTCAGGTATAGCGCCCGGTCGGTCTCCAGGACGCCGGTTAGCGTCGGGAAACGCGCGTTCGGTTCGTGCATGTTCATGAGAATGTCGCCTTGCCCATTGAAGGCAATAACGTGCGACGAAGGCACCGCTTTCGGCCGCACCGCCGCCGGCAGGCGCTGGATGACCTTGCGCAGCCATGGCTTGTCGCTCACACGATCCAGCAGGGCGTTTCGCGGCGCCGCGAGTCCCAGCCAGAAACGGCCGTTGCGTCCCGTCTTGATGTTGTCCGGGAAGCCGGGCAGATTCTCGAGCAAGATCTCCGTCTCACCTCGGCGCGGGCCAGCCAGCCAGTGTTTGAGCACGCGATAGCTGCCGGTTTCCGCGACAACGATGAACTGGTTGTCATCGCTTATCGCAACGCCGTTCGCATAGTTCAGGCCATCGAGTATCATCGTTGCGATACCGCTGGCAGGATCGAACTCGATAACGCTGCCGTGGCCGCCGTGTTCCATGATATCGAGTAGCGACGCGTCGTAGGTACCGCGATACTTTTCCGCACCAAACTTGCTGCTGGCCTCGGAGAAGTAGATCCTGCCGTCGTGAGCCAGCGCCAGGTTGTTCGGATAGACTGGCGTTGCGCCGTCGATGGAACCCAGCAGTGTGCTGATGTCGCCGCTGGCGTCGATACGCTGCAGTCCGGAATAGGCATTTGCGATTACGAGGCTACCGTCTTTTGCCGCTTCGATGCCGAGCGGACGGCCGCCGACCAAAGCAAACTTTTCGACTTTCCGATTGCGTATGCGCAGAACGTGCCCGCTGGATGTCGTTACGTACACTGAGTTGTCGTGGCCGAGGGTCGCATCCTCGGGCCCCTCGAATGACTGCAGGTCAATAGTCGTTGCTGCCTGGAGCTGGTCGTTCGGCAGGAACGGGTCGACGAGTCCGCGGTCTTCGGGCGCATGCCACGCGACCGGCTCGATGGGGACCGGCCAAAAGAGCAGGTAAGAAAGCGCAACGAGGAGGATTGCTCCAGTGACCTTAAGGAGCCTGTTCATCGCGGCAGCGGCTTACCGGTTGGCGTCGATCATCTGCAGGAATTCGGCGCGCGTTCGCGCGTCCGTGCGAAAGCCACCGACCATCTGGCTCGTGACCATCGATACGCCGGGCTTGTGAACGCCGCGCGTTGTCATGCACTGGTGCTTGGCGTCGATGACCACGGCGACACCCTTGGGCTGCAGGACTTCCTGGATGCAATTCGCGATCTGCGCCGTCAGTTTTTCCTGCACCTGGAAGCGACGCGCGTAGGCTTCGACAACCCGGGCGAGTTTGCTGATGCCGACGACCTTGTTCCTCGGCAGGTAGCCCACGTGCGCTTTGCCGATAATCGGCGCCATGTGGTGTTCGCAATGGGATTCGAAGGTGATGTCGCGCAAGACAATCATCTCGTCATAGCCCTCGACTTCCTCAAAGGTCCGCTCGAGGAACTCATACGGATTGACGGCATAGCCGCTGAACCAGTCCTCGTAGGCACGTGCGACACGTTTCGGTGTGTCGATCAGGCCTTCGCGGCGCGTGTCCTCGCCCGCCCACAGCAGCAAAGTGCGCACGGCCTCTTCGGCCTGGTTGCGACTGGGTCTGCGGGGTTTGGGTTGTTTCTTCCTGCTGGCCGCCATGGCACGCGTCCCTGTTCGAATTCGGGGCTATCCTACGCAGACTTCTGAGCGAGGTCGAGACCGACCGGGCAGGTTACTCCTGTACCGCCTATTCCGCAGTAGCCGCCCGGGTTTTTTGCAAGATACTGCTGGTGGTAGTCCTCGGCGTAGTAGAACGTATCGAGAGGTTCGATCTCTGTCGTGATGCTGCCGAGGCCTGCCGCGCGCAACTCATTCTGATAGGTGTCGCGAGAGCGTACGGCGATGTTCCCCTGCTTGTCGTCCAGTGTATAGATTGCCGAACGATACTGTGTGCCGATGTCGTTGCCCTGGCGCATGCCCTGCGTCGGATCATGGCTCTCCCAGAACACCTTGAGGACGTTGTCGAAGGCCACGATCCGGGGATCGAATACGACGAGCACGACCTCGGCGTGGCCGGTGCCGCCGGTGCACACCTCCTGGTAGGTCGGATTGGGTGTTGTGCCACCGGCGTAGCCGACAGCGGTGGTATACACGCCCTCTGTTTCCCAGAAACGACGCTCCGCGCCCCAAAAACAACCCAGGCCCAGCACGGCCTGTTGCAGGTGCGAGGGGAAGGGCGGCTGCAAGGGCTTGCCGTTTACGAAATGGCAGTCGGGCACGGGCAGGGGCGTGTCACGGCCTGGTAGCGTCGTGTCGTTCATTCTTCGCTGGTCTCCTGGTGGTTCGCCGTGGCCGCTTTCTTCTGCCGCAATTCCTCGAGTTCGGCCTCGGAGTAATAGAATTCATGCCGAAAGACCTGGTTGCCCGATGCAACGGGGACGCCTTCCTCAAGTACCGGCCTGAAAATGCGCCGCCGGATTTCCCTGTGTACCATGCGTTGCATGTCCGTGAACTCGGCGGGCCTCGCTTCGGTGCGAATGTTCTTCACGCGGCCCCGTGCCGAAACCGTGTATTCGACCTCGATCACGCCGGTCAGGAGCCCTGCGCTCGACTGGCTGTTTGCGCCGCCGCCACTAAAGCGGGGAAGACCCTCTTCGCGGATCGGCACCGGTCGTTCGAGAAGCTCATGCCGCAACTCGATGCGATCCTCGTCGCGGGACAGCTCGTTCCAGACCTCGAGGTAAATACTGTGCGCCCTGTTGTGGGTTTCGTTGGAGATGTAATAGTCGGCAAGCGCCAGGCGCGCCTGCGCGAGCTCCAGCCACGGGAAGTCCTCAACCGCTTCGGCAACGCGCACAGCACGCTTGAGATAGGTCTCACCGGTCAGCGCAAGCGAGGTGCGCGAGCCGTCCGTGATGGGCTCATTGTAATAAAACGACTTGCCGAGCCGGATGAGAGGGTCGACCAGCCTGGGGTCTTCTTTGCCAACCGTCGTCTCGAGGATGCGAATGGCCCGTCGATACGTGATCCGTTCGTCGTTGTAATATCCGGCTCGGTGTTGCCAGTCAGCGCGCCGCATCAGTGACGGCAGCAGGCCCAGTGCGTTGTCGGCGAAATGACGAACATTGAGCGCGTTGATCCTGTCCAGCGTGTCGCGCGCGGTCTCGAGGTCGCCGAGCCGAACCAGGGCTTCGGCCAGCGATTCCAGGATCTCGATCTGTTCGATATTGTGCGGGCCTTCGTTCACGTGCGTGATATGTGTCGCACGGCCGAAACTCTTGGCCGCCAGGTCGGGACGGCCTTCGCCGAGCTGGGCGGCGCCAAGGCCCCGGAGCGGATTGACGAGTTCCTCGTTCAGCCTGTCCCTGACGACCTCGAGAATCTCGATGGCCGACGTAAAGTTCTGGATAGCCGCCGCGTATTGCTGGTTGTTGTGTTGCACAATTGCGAGATTGTTCAACGCTTTCGCAGCTTCGAGGGATTGCGGGCCATGCACTCTCATGGTCATTTCGACGACGCGTTTCGCCGAAATGTCGGCCTCGTCGTAATTCCGCTCGGCCAGCAGGTCCCTGAACCGCGCAAATTCGCGCAGCACATCGTCTTCGGTGATCGCTTGTGCCGGTTCGCTCTGCGGCATTGCGACCGGAGTCTCCTGGCCGATGGCCATCGAGGACAGGGAAAAGAGCAAAGCAGCGAAGCTTAGTGGTCTGATGGTTCTCATCCGCTGGATCGGGTCTCCTGGCAGCTTTCTGCGGCGCCGTCTGAGTGTATGTGAGACACGCGGCGGTTGGATTAGTTCTCCACGGTGGCTCCCGGTCCACTATACCGGCTGCCCCTGCATGAAGGTAGATGCATCCCGGGCCTAGAAATCGAGGCCCAACTGCTGAACCCCGGGCCTCATGAATTGCGTGCAATCCAGCGCGTGCTGGTAGGCGTCGGCCTCCAGGCCTAGCTTGCGGCTGGCCGTCCGGAAACGACTTGCAAGCATATCGGCATAGGCACCTCGCCCGGTCTGGCGAACGCCGAAGCGGGCGTCGTAACTGCGACCGCCGCTGGCCTGCCTGACAAGGCTAAGGACTCGATCCTTGCGCTCCGGAAAGTGAGTGGCGAGCCATTCGGTAAAAATGTCGAGCAGCTCATGTGGCAGCCGCAGGAAGATATAGCTGGCCTGGTCTGCGCCGGCAGTGGCGACGGCTTCCAGGATTGCCTCTATCTCATGGTCATTAATCGCGGGGATGACCGGGGCGACCAGGGCGCTGACGGGGATGCCGTGCTCCGCCAACCGGGTCATCGCTTTCAGGCGCGCCGCGGCGGAGGGTACGCGTGGCTCCATGACCCGTTTCAGGTCACTGGACATGGTTGGTACGCTGATCGCGACGGAGCAGAGACGACGTTCCGCCAACGCGGCCAGCAGGCCGATATCGCGCGTGACCAGGTGACTCTTGGTGATCAGGTTGACGGGGTGCCTGTGCTCGAGAAAGAGCTCGAGCATCTGGCGCGTAATCCCCAGCGTTTTTTCGGCGGGCTGGTAGGGGTCGGTATTTGCGCCGATGGTTATCGGCTTGCACGTGTAGTTTTTCTTTTCCCATTCGTTGAGCAGCAGCGCGGCCGCATTGGGCTTGTAGAAGACCCGGGTCTCGAAGTCGAGTCCGGGCGAGAGGTCCAGGTAGCTGTGGCTGGGCCTCGCATAACAATAGACACAGCCGTGCTCGCAACCCTGGTAAGGATTGATCGACTGGTCGAAGGGAATGTCGGGCGAGTTGTTGGTGCTGATAATCCGACTCGCCGGCATTGAGCGCACAACGGTGGGTCGTGCCTCGAGTGCCTGTTCATAGGCAATATCGTCGTCGAGTTCGACGGGGCGTTTTTCGAACCGGCCAAGCGGCGCGGAAATCGCACCGCGGCCTTTGCGAGCTCGGGCTGTCATGGCTATTCCTGATGCTGTATGGATATACAGTATCACAGAATATCGTGTCCGGGCCCTCGCTGACTAGCGGAACAGGCGACGATAGAACTTGCGCAGCACGAGTATGCCGAGCGCAAGCGCGGCGGCGACGCTGTTGACTGGTGCCAGGAGCTGCTGCAGCCAGCCGGTCTCGATGCTCACCAGCGAGGCCGGCAGTAACTCCGTCGCCATGGTCATCGCTGTGATCACCGGGGCCGCGAGCAGCGCGATGCAGGCAATGGCGACCAGCATGCCGGCCGACCACAACAGCATTGTCCGGCGGCGCTGCCTGTCGATCATGCGCATGACATCTTCTGCAAAGGCATTGTCGTCGAGACTGCTCTCGGCCTGAGCGAACAATGCCATCAACAGCGGGTCGCGTTCAGTGGTCATCTCGTTTCCTCGGGTGTGGTCGCATAGGCGGCCAGTGTTTCCTGCAGCCGCTTCGTTCCGCGCCGGATATGTGACTTGATGGTCCCGAGCCGCATCCCGGTGAACGACTCGATTTCAGTATGGGTCATACGTTCGTGATAGCACAGCACAATGCAGAGCCGGACGTCGTGCGGCAAGGTGGCAAGAGCAGCGTCCAGGTCCATGCCGACGCCGGTCTGATCGGTATGCGTGGAATCGGCGTCGGCGTGTTCGTCCGCCATGCGCAACGGGTCTTGCCGACGCGCATGCTGCAACCAGGTGTTGATCGCCAGCCGTTTTAGCCAGGGGCCGAAGCGTTCGATATCGTGTAGCTGCCGAATCGACTTCCACGCCTGCATGAACGCCTGCTGCGACAGGTCGTCCGCGAGAGTCGCATCGCCGCTGCAACGCCGCATGAGATTGCGAATCCATGCCTGGCGGCGTTTCATCAGTTCGGCGAAGGCACCACGGTCCCCTGTGCGGGACAGACCGACAAGTACCGACTCCGGACTCCTGGCAAGAAGGTCCGTCGAGTAGCCCAAGCTATTGCCCGAAGATGTCCCGGTTCTTGGCCGCGTCGGCGTTGGTTGCCCGATCCAGGAAGCGTGCCGCGGTCAACAGGCCGATGCCGACGAAAGCGACGAGGCCGGCCACGCCAAACAGGGGCATGAGGGCGTCCGGTTTGCTGAGGCTGATAACCCACCCCATGAACGCCAGCCCGGGTGCCACGAAGATGACAATCAGGCCGGCGACCTTGAGGTCGCGCGCCGGGTCCTTCTTGTGCCCGAGCAGCTTGTCGACAAGGTCCTGGTCGGGCGTCTTGCCGCTCTCAATCATGCGCCGGAGCGTCTCGTGCTCCGCTTCGCGCTTACGCACGCCGTCCCAGATGCCACCGACCGATACGGCTGCTACGAACATCCAGAAGCCGAAGGCGGCAAGGCCGAAGATCCCACTTTCCATACTGCTCTCCCACGAAAATTGTGTGTCTTACTGTTGGAGATGCAAACTCTGTCGACCTGGATGCACCCGCACAGGCATTCAGCCTTTGGTGTGCTCGGTCTCTCAGTCGGTCTTATAGACGTGCACGTCCCGTTGCGGGAACGGGAACGAGATGCCTTCCTTGTCGAAGCGCTTCTTGATGGCCTCCGTCAGGTCGAACATGACGCCCCAGTAGTCTGGCGTCTTCACCCACGGCCGTACGACGAAGTTAACGCTGCTGTCCGCGAGTTCCGAGACGGCAATCGTGCATGCGGGCTCATCGAGAATCCGCTCTTCGGCTGCGACAAGGTCCTGGATCGTGGCGCGGACCTTGTCGAGGTCGTCGTCGTAACTGACGCCAACCACCATATCGACGCGGCGCGTTTCATTGGCCGAGTAGTTCGTGATGATGCTGTCCATGATCTGGCCGTTCGGGACAGTGATCTGCTTGTTGTCACCGGTCTTCAGCACGGTTGTCAGGATCTGGACCTGCTCGACCACGCCGCTGATACCGGCTGCCTCGACGAAGTCACCGACACGATAGGGACGGAACAGTACGATCAGCACGCCTGACGCGAAGTTGGACAGGGATCCCTGCAGGGCCAGGCCCACGGCGAGGCCGGCGGCGCCGAAGATGGCGATAAAGGAGGTCGTCTCGATGCCCAACGCGCCGATTGCGGCGATTGCGACGACGACGAGAAGAACCATCCGGACGAGATTGCAGATGAAGGTCTCGAGCGTCTTGTCGACCTCCTGGCGTTGCATGAGTTTGTGCAACGCGCGCACGATCAGGCCGACGACCAGCTTACCGACGTAAAATATCAGGAGTGCGACGGCAACGTTGATCGCGAGGTCGACCCCTTTGGTCTGAATCAGCTCAATTACTTCGTTCCAGTCGAAGCCAAGGTCCGGGAGAGTGCCTGTGTCCATTATTAGGTCCTTCGATTATTGTCCTGGAACGCCCTCGACACCGGGCTTGAACCGGAAAATCCGGTAGGGGCCCTGCGCCTCGACATGTTCCTTTGATTGCAGAATGAGTTCCGACAGCGCGCTATCGGCGAGGTAGAGGTAACCGTCGGGACCGAATGACAATGCATCGGCCCAGCGCACGTTGCGCGATTGCATGAGGGTACGGAGCTCACGGTCGGCGCCGACGACGAAGACGGAGCTGTGTTCCACGTCCGTGATATAGACATTGCCTTCGAGGTCGATACTCATACCATCACTCAAGGGTTTGTCACTGTAGCGTTCCACGCGATTCGCAAGCTGCCCGGGTGGGAGCTGGTCGTTACGCAGATCCTTGAGCTGGACGCGGTACAGACCGGAGCCGCTCAGGGCACCGTAGTAGAGCCACTTCGGCCCCAACGCGATCCCGTCAACGCCGCCACGCAGCGCGGCGACGCCACCAAGGAACTTCATTACCCGGTCACCGTTGCGTATCAGGTACTTCTCTGCCGAGACCGACGCGTGCTTTTCGAGGACACGTCGCGCCTCGCCGGTCTCTACGTCGTAGACGATAATGGCCGGCGACTTGCGCCAGTAGCTGGCATCGGCGATGACGACCGTGTTGCCGTCGGCGGAGACTTGCAGGTCCTGCAGGAACGACCCTGCCGGAGCGATGTCGGGCGACAAGGACTGTTCGCGGATGACCGTATCGGTATTGAGGTCGATCGCGATGATACGGGCGGTTTGCATGCCGTGGTTGCCGTGGTCAATCGTCCAGAGGCGGTTGTAGCGGTCGATAGCGACCCCGAGAACGGTGTCGAACAGCTCGGCCTGTGCCGAGCCCGACGGGTAGGGCACGGCGGCTCCTCGTACATACTCGAGCAGTTTGTTGCCGGTCGGACGCGATTCCGGGTGAACGGTGAAGAAGATGCGACCGTCGCGATTCACAGCGACGTTGCCCACGGGCTCGGCGTACTCGAGTACCTGCTCGAGCTCGGACGAATTCAATATCGGCGTCGTCGACAGGTTCGGGTAGGGCGCTCCGCCACCGTGCCGGACCCACAGAACCGTGGTCGCGATCAAAGCAAGCGCCAAAAGAATCAGCAGAATGTTTTTCATTGTTGCGGCTGCTGGAGCCCGTAGAAATCCCCGACGAAATTCTACATGAATGTGAGGGATTTTCAGCCCTGCAGCGCGACCAGCCAGGCAACGGCAACCAATCCCAGCGCCAGTGCGCCCGCTGCGACCTGCACACGTGGCGGTGCGGGCATTTTGCCGATGACCGTCAGCAGCATGCCCATCCCGAATCCGCATATGAAACCGAGCAAATGCGCACCGATGTCCGTGTTTTCGTCACCCGTGCCAGTGAACATGAGCAAGGCGAGGCCGCCGATAACCGGGCCGAAACGTGTCGACCACCGGTCCTGCGCCATTAGCTGGCCGCGCCAGACGTAGCCCGCGAGGAGACCGAGTGTCGCGAACACGGCTGTCGATGCGCCGATCGAGCGATGGGCCGAGTCGAGCAGAAGCGTATTGGCTGTATTGCCGAGGGCAGCGGCAACAACGATAGCCAGCCAGGCGACACCGGAGCCGAGCAGGCGTCCGGCGAAGATGCCAAAGAACACGCCGAAGACGAGATTGCCGAGGAGGTGCCGAACGCCGGAATGCAGTGTAAGGGCAGTAATCGTGCGCCACCACTCGCCGTCACGAATCAGGCTGCCGTCGACGCGACCTGCCGCGAACCAGTTGTGTCCGAAAATAGAGTAACCGGCCAGCCAGGCGACCGCGCAAACGACGAAGACATAGCCGATCACCCCGGGGAGGGCGTCCTGGTAGACGATGCGCTTGCGCACCCTGGGCTTCGCGGGCGGGTTTTCATCCTCGTAAAGCTGCAGCTCTGCAACGGCCCTCGCCGAATGCTCGGCCGGTACCACGAGTGCGCAGCCCATGCCGTCGTCGATCAGTTGATACGGGATATGCACGGCTGCCAGCACGAGCGCCCGGTCGGAACAGCTCCGCCGGTTGGTGCTCTCAAATACGACACGCAGGTCTTCCATCGATGCAGGGTAGCAAGTTTGCGGTAAGCTAAGCGCCTGATTCCGGGGATAGGTATGCGAAATACAATGTTCATCGTATTGCTGATGCTTGCGGCACCCATGGCTGCCGCCGACGTAACCGATGCCGCGGCCGGCGGCTTCACCACCGTCAACGAAGTGATTATCGCCGATGGTCGTGCCGAGTCCTGGGTGGCTGCGGTCGACCAGGTGGGGCACTGGTGGAGCTCGGATCACACCGTTTCCGGAGACGCCTCGCGCCTGAGTATAAACGCCGAGATGCAGGGATGTTTCTGTGAGTCGCTCGGTGACCCGGCCGGCGTCGTGCACCTTGTTGTTACAATGGTCAATCCGACGCACCTGCTGCGCATGACCGGCGGGCTCGGCCCGCTGGGACTCATGGGCGTGGATGGCAACATGACATGGGAATTCGAAGACGTCGAGGGCGGCACGCGCGTGACCTTTACCTACGCGGTTGGCGGTTACAGCAAAGACGGCCTCGACAAGATCGCACCCGCTGTCGATTTCGTCATCGGCGAAGCACTCGGACGCCTCAAAGCCTACGTTGAGACCGGCAACGCGGAGCCCGACCCCATTGACTGAAATTGAGCACGCCCGACCGTCTGCGACCGTGGTCCTCGTACGGGGAACGAGCGGCGAGCCCGAGGTTTTTCTCGTGCAGCGCCACGAGGCCTCGTCGTTCGGCACCGCGTTCGCGTTTCCCGGCGGGGTTGTCGATCCGGAGGACGCCGCTGTGCACGATTTCTGCAAGGGCGTCAGCTCGAGAAAGGCCAATGCCAACCTGGGCGTGAAAGAAGGTGGGCTTGACTACTACAGCGCGGCGATCCGGGAGCTGTTCGAGGAGTCGGGCGTACTCCTCGCCAATCCGGACGACGTTGCCGAAGGCCCGGCAGCGGCGCGCGATGCACTGAACGACAACAGCGACAACTGGGCGGACTTCGTGATTCGCAACGAGCTCGAGCTGCAGTGCGACCAGCTGCACTACATCAGTCACTGGATAACGCCGCCACAGCAATCCAGGCGGTACTCGACTCGTTTCTTTCTTACAGTGATGCCCGCGATGCAGGTCGCCGGGCACTGCGGCGGCGAGTTGACGGACTCATGCTGGATGACAGCGCACGACGCGCTTACGGCGGGCAGGGAAGGCGCGATCAGGTTGCATTTTCCGACGGTAAAGACGCTCGAGTCCATCGCCAGGCACAAAACGCTCGACGCGCTCGTCGACTGGGCAGCCTCCTGCGTCGATTGGGGGATAACCAGCATGCTGCCAATTATCGTGATGCGCGACGGCGTCCGGGATATCGTGCTACCGGGCGAAAAGGACTATCCGGGTACGGAGTCGTGACCGCTTTCGGTCCGACGATGGACCCGCTCACCGAGTTGCGGCCCGGCCTGCTGCGCCTCGTCGCGCCGAACCCGTCGACGATGACGGGACCCGGGACCAATACTTACCTGTTTGGCGGCAACGAGATCGCGGTCCTCGATCCCGGCCCGGCCATTGACAGCCACCTCGATGCCATACAACACGCCGTGGATGCCCCGATTCGCTGGATACTCGTTACACATACGCATCCCGATCATTCGCCGGCTGCCATGCTGCTCGCCGCGCGTACGGGCGCTGAAGTCATCGGCCTGCCGGCACCGGAAGGTGCACATCAGGACGCGTCGTTCCGGCCGGACCTAAGTCTTGCAGACGGTGATGAACTGGTCTCGGACGACTTTGCGCTGCGGGCGATCCACACGCCGGGGCATGCCTCCAATCACGTGTGCTACCTGCATGTGGAGAGCGACTGGCTGTTCACGGGTGACCATGTGATCGACGGATCGACCGTCGTCATCGACCCGCCCGACGGCAACATGAAGCAATACATTGGCTCGCTGCGACGTGTGCGCGACCTGAACTGTGCGGCAATAGCACCGGGACACGGCGAGATCATTCACGATCCGGCACGCGCCGTTGACTGGATCTTGGAGCATCGTCTTGAGCGCGAGGCGAAGGTGCTCGCCGCACTCAAGGCGCACCCGAACCTGGCGACGCGCGAGCTGGTGCCGCACGTCTACAGGGATGTTAAAAAGCACCTCTACGCCCTTGCCGAACGCTCGCTGCTGGCGCACCTTCTGAAGCTGGAGGAAGACGGGCTGGCGACGCGTTGCGACGATCGCTGGAGCTAGTCCTTTGTGACCTTCCAGCTACTCGGGCCCTTGATGAAATCCCGGACGCGCCTGGTGCGTTGCATGCGCGATGGGTGGTGGGCGTAAAACGTATCTTCGAAGCTGATCGCCGGTTGCCGGTAGATGACGCCCATGGCGACCGGCATGTTCAGGTCGATAAGCAGTCTCGCGACGATCGCGTTGCCTTCATCGTGTATGAGCACCTCATCCGGCGCCTCGGTCGCGTCGATGACTTCGAGTGACCAGGTGTCCTGGTTGAAGCGCATACCCTTACCCTTGTTCTCGCCGAACAGCATGGGTTCGCCATGTTTGACGTGCAGCTGCGTGTTGGCGGCCGTCTTGCGTTCGGTGAAGCCCGCAAAGACGTCTTCGTTATAAACGATGCAGTTCTGGAAGATCTCGATGAATGCCGTACCGGTAAACGCATGGGCCTGCTGCAGCACGTCGCTCATGCCGACCTTGTCGGTATCGACGCCGCGTGCAAAGAAGTGCGTGCCACAACCCATCGCGAACTGCCCCGGCGAGATCGGCGTGTCGACCGATCCCTTGGGACTGGACGGCGAGGTCGTACCCACGCGGGACGTCGGGGAATACTGCCCTTTCGTCAGTCCGTAGATTTCGTTATTGAACAGCAACATCTTGAGGCCAACGTTGCGGCGCAATGCGTGCATCAGGTGATTGCCGCCAATCGACAGGCTGTCGCCGTCTCCGGTGACCACCCAGACGTCGAGTCCCGGGTTCGCGAGCTTCAGGCCGGTCGCGATCGCCGGAGCACGACCGTGAATCGTGTGAAAGCCGTAGGTCTCGACATAGTAAGGGAATCGCGATGCGCAGCCGATGCCGGATACGAATGCCGTGTTCGCCGGATCCGCACCCGCGTCGGCGAGCGCCTTCTGCACGGCCTTGAGTATCGCGTAGTCCCCGCAACCGGGACACCAGCGCACTTCCTGCGATGTCGCGAAGTCCCTGGCGGTCAGCTTGTCGTTCATGATGCCTCCCTGCGTACAGCTTCAATCTTGTCGACGAGCTCCCGGATCAAGAACGGCTGGCCGGTAACCTTGCTGAAAGGAATGGGCTCCACGCACAGGTTTGCCCGCAGCAGGGCAGTCAGCTGTCCCGCGTTCATCTCGGGAACCAGGACCTTGTCAAAACGGCTGAGCAATTCCCCGAGATTCCCCGGCAGGGGATTCAGGTGGCGCAGATGGATGTGGCTCACGCCCGTACGCCGCGTTGCCTGGTATATCGGACCGTAGGTCGATCCCCAGCCGACAACGACAAGGTCTCCGCTGTCCGGGCCGTGCTCGATTTTCTGGTCGCCGATGAACGCCGCGACGGCATCGATCTTCGCTGCACGCAGGTCGGTCATGCGTTGGTGGTTCGCGGGATCGTAGGAGATATGCCCGGAGTCGATGTCTTTCTCGAGGCCGCCGATGCGATGCATCAGGCCCGGCATCCCGGGACTTACCCACGCGCGCCCCAGGCTTGCCGGGTCCCTCGTGAAGGCGCGGCGCTGCGGGCTGTCATCCGAATCCGGCACCGGGTTCGTCGCAATCGCTGCGAACGCCGAGAGCTCGGGAATCCGCCACGGCTCTGCAGCATTCGACAGGTAACCATCAGCAAGGAGAATCACCGGCGTCATGTGCCGCAGCGCGATACGCGTCGCTTCGATGGCCATCTCGAAACACTCGCCGGATGTCGACGCAGACAGCACCGGGATCGGCGTGTCGCCATTGCGGCCGTACACGGCCTGGTAGAGATCCGACTGTTCGGTCTTGGTTGGCAGTCCCGTGGACGGTCCACCGCGTTGCCAGTTGATAATGAGTAGCGGCAGCTCCGCACTTACCGCCAGACCCATTGCCTCGGCCTTCAGCGCAAGACCGGGGCCGGAGCTCGACGTGACTCCGATCATGCCGCCATAGGATGCACCGATGGCCGCACAGATCGCGGCGATTTCGTCCTCGGCCTGGAACGTGCCCACGCCGAGCTCGGCGAGATGCGTGAGCCTGTGCAGCAGGGGAGACGCCGGCGTGATCGGGTAGGAGCAAAACAGAACCGCGCGATCCGAAAGTTCGCCCGCGGCGGCAATCCCGAGCGCCATGGCTTCGGCGCCGGTAATGCCGCGATAGTCGCCTGGCGCCATATCGGCCGACGGCAGTTTGACCTGGGACAGGTTGGCAGAAAGCTCCGCCGTTTCGCCAAAAGCATGGCCCGCGTGCAGCGCCTTGATATTGGCATCCCGCATGGTCGGTTGACCGGCCAGCCGGCGCCGGATCCATTCCTCGACCGGCTGCAATTCCCGATCGAACATCCACAAGAGCATGCCGAGGGCATAGAAATTCTTGCAGCGCCCGCCCTCGGACTTGCTCAGGCCGAATTCCTTGACGGACTCGAGATTCAGGTGACTGATGTCGGCCGCGACGACCTGGTAGTCATTCAGCGTGCCGTCGCCAAGCGGGTCGCTGTCGTAGCCCGCCTTGGCCAGGTTGCGGTCCGTGAAGGTGTCGGTATTGACGATAAGCAGCGCGCCTTTGTCGAGCATCGGCAGGCTGACTTTGAGGGCGGCCGGGTTGAACGCGACCAGCACTTCCGGGGCGTCGCCGGCCGTGGTTATCGGGCCGCCACCCAGGTTGATCTGGTAGGCCGAGACGCCGAACGTGGTACCCACGGGGGCCCGAATTTCCGCAGGGTAATCGGGGAACGTCGCGAAATCGGCGCCCGCCAGCGCGGTCGAGACCGCGAACTGCGATCCCATGAGTTGGATTCCGTCGCCCGAATCGCCTGCAAGGCGAATAACGACCGACTCCAGATCATTGTTTTTATTCACAAAAATGGATTCTTTTCGGTGCAGGGCTCTTGCCCCATTAAGCGTTTGATCGAGAGTGTAGCGCAATCGGGTCGCCGGCTGGCATGTCCGACAATCCCGGCTTGATTGGCGGCCCGACTTCGCTTAGCTTACGCGCTCTGTCCAAAGGAAGGGTCCCACCATGACGTTCGTTGTCACCGAAGCCTGTATCAAGTGCAAACTGACGGATTGCGTCGAGGTCTGCCCCGTGGATTGCTTTCACGAAGGGCCGAATTTCCTCGTCATCGATCCCGACGAGTGCATTGACTGCACGCTGTGTGAACCCGAGTGCCCGGTCGAGGCGATCTACTCGGAAGACGAGCTGCCGGCTGGCCAGGAGCAGTACCTGGCACTCAACGCCGAGCTGGCGCTGGAATGGCCCGTCATCACCGAGATGAAGGAGCCGCCCGCCGACGCCGACGAGTGGCGTGAGGTCAAGGATAAACTCAAGTATCTCGAGCGATAACTGCGAGCTTTGGATAGAGTAGCGGCATGAGCGTCAGTCGCCGCGCAAAGTTCGTTCGCTGGGTAACAGGCCGGTACATAAAAGGCCTTGATGTCTCCAAACTTCCGGTTGCCACGGCGCGCAGACATTTCGAAAAGATTGCGCGAACGTTCCTGATTCGCGCCAGGGGCGTGGAGGTCGAAAAGACGCAGATTGCCGGCGTCGACGTTGACTGGCTGCGCCCCGAAAAGGCGCGCAAGGACAAGGTGATGCTCTACCTGCACGGCGGCGCCTACGTCATGGGCAGCCCGCGGACGCATCGTCAGCTTGCGAGCCACATCGCGCGAGCCGCGGGGGTCGTCGCCGTTCTGCCCGACTACCGGCTCGCACCGGAGCATCCGTTTCCCGCCGGGCTCGATGACGCCGTCGCGGTCTGCCGGGGCCTGCTCGAGGCCGGGTTCAAACCAGAGGACATCATCGTTGCCGGCGACTCGGCAGGAGGCGGTCTCTCCGTAGCGACGCTGCTGGCATTGCGCCATGCGGGCGATCCGTTGCCGGCGGCGGCAGTACTGCTATCGCCTTTCCTCGACGTCACGGGCAGCGGTGAGTCCATGACGACGCGCGCTGACCGGGACCCGTGGTTCGACGTTGGCGATCTGCATGTCGTTGCGCGTTACTACTGCCCGGACGAGAGCGACTGGAAGAACCCGCTCGTGTCGCCCGTGTTCGCCAATGTTGCCGGCTTGCCGCCCATGCTGATTCAGGTCGGTGACGATGAAATCCTGTTGAGCGACGCGACACGGCTTGCCGACAAGCTCGAGGCCGAAGGCATCGACGTCGAGCTCGAGATCTGGCCGCACATGTGGCATGTGTTCCAGATGTTTATCGGCAAGATGCCGGAAAGCCGGGCGGCGGTGAAGAAGATCGGGCGGTACATCGACAAGTGCTTCTCCTGACATGAGGATTGCCGCACCGTCACCGGTGCTGCCGGTGTCGGCGGCACTCGCCGATGCGGGTCCTTCCGGATTTTCGTGCGCCGGCCGGGATGGTCCGCCGATTAGCGTTCGGCTCAGAACCCCGCCTGTCTCTGCGAGTCGTCGTACATTTTTGTCAGGAAAGAACGGATGGCGGGTTCCGCCTCTTCTTTCGTCATCAGTTTCTGGCTCTCGAGGACCACGGCCATGTCCTTGATGGAGCGCCGGCCGTCGATCAGCGACATGATGAACGAGTAGATCTGCGTGGTCATGGCCTGCTGGCGGAAGGACGGCGACAGCGGGACCGGATCGTTGCCGGTCACTATCCAGTCAGGGAGGGCCTTGTGCCGCTCCGGCCTGCTCGCGTCGCGTTCCTTGTAGGCAGAGAACGTAAAGACGCGCTCCTGCCGTCCATGGCGGCTCGCGGGAGAGCACATGTAAGGGATCGTCGCCTGCGACACGTAGGGGTCGGAGAAACCGCTTTCAGCGACGATTGCCTTGACCTCTTCGGGGCTGTAGTGCCGCGCCTTCTGCGGCGATGAAAACGCGAGCGAGCCGAAGTTCACCCAGCGACCGTCCGGCTTGAGCAGGCGATTGATTCGCGCCGCGAGTACCGGCAGGTCTTCGGTGATGATGTCGATGAGCCACGGCGTGACGACGGTATCGAAGGACATCTCGGGAAACGGTGGCCGCAGCGCATCGCCGAGTACGAGGTGGAAGCCGTCGCCGACGACCTCGGGTGCCGCAAGCTTGCGCAGCACGGCGTCGTCCTCGAGCGCGCGCGGTGCGATCGGGAACTCGTAGAGGCTCAGCTTCTCGCCCTGTGTCACTGCCCTGGCAACCATCATAAGCAAAGGATTGAAGTCCATTGCAACCGTTGCCGCACATGCCATGGTCCTGTGGATATCGTAGGCCAGGCGACCGGCGCCCGCGCCGAGGACAAGGACGTTCCCGAGTTCGGCGTGATCGTGCAGGACCGCCTGTACCTGCTTCAACGAGGCTTGGTTTTCTTCGTCGCCCCAGGCCCAGTCTCGATGAATATTGGAATAGTAGGTATTGAGGCCCTGGTCGGTAGGCAGTCGTGTGCGGAGTGCAAGGTAACTCTCGAAGCTGCCTTGCATGGACTGCACTTCAAGTGGCCGCAGGAGCTTCTGTAATTTGCGCCGATGCGAATCCACGCATTTCTTGTACCTGTCCACGCGGCGACGCGCGAGCGACGTCATGTCGTCGCTCTTGAGTTCCCGCTCCAGCCCGGCAATCTCATGGCCAAGCTGCTGCAGCGCAAACTGCAATCTGCCGCGCCACTCGCCGAGCGTGGCCTGCGGCTCCGCAAACATCCACGGTATGCCGCCAACGGAGGGGAAATCGACCTTGCAGGCCTTGCAGTGCAGTCGCTCGCCGGTCGGTTCGAGGGGCGTCTTGTCACAACGCGGGCAGGCGAGCAAGGCGTTAAGTTCGGTCATGACTGGGGATTATGCACAAAAAAACGGCCAGCCGAAGGGATGCGACTGGCCGTTCCATTGCCGTGCTGTAGCGCGGCGGCGTAGCTCTCGCTATGCGGGGTTGGCAATTGTTGCCTGCACGATCTACGCGACAGGTACCGTCCCGTTCACGATCGGCTCAAAGGCCGTGAAGCGGTCGAGGTCGCTGCCGAGGCCATGGCCGATGCCAAGTCCCTGGTAGATCGCGGCGAAATCGCCCGTCGTCACCTGGCCATGCAGCGCCATGTAGTTCAGCACGATGGAGTTGACGAGCAGGTTAACGTTGTTCGCCATCGGCGTGGCTGCACGCTGTACCGAGCCGCCGGCATCCATGTAACCGAGCTGCTGATGTCGCAATTGCTCGTCGAGCGTCGCGCCCTTGAGCACCGGCCGGCCACCCAGTCGCGGCGGGTTATAAACCAGGAAGAACGAACCGGCCGTCGATGAGTTGTCGCTGGTCCACTCGCCCTTGCCGCGGCCATCGCCGGAGTTGTCGATCGCACCGTTCGATGAGAGCGAGCCGTCACTAAAGACGTACAGCATGAGCGGCATGTCGAGCTTCGCGGCATACTCGAGGCAGGCGCCCATGCACTGACCGGCACGGAAGTCCTTGACCTCACCCTCGGCGCGTGCGCCGCCATGGTAGTCGTAGCCACCCATCTCGACGCAGCCGGCGCCGGCGAAACCGTTCATGACGAGCTTCATGACCGAAGCGGTCTTCTGGAACTCGCGCGAATCGCGATTGCCTGCAAAGAACTCGGTGTCCAGGAAGATACCGGAGCCGTCGGCGGCAACGATGTCCGTGTCGAGGCCCGGGTCGATCGGCGTACCGCCGAAGCGGTCCGCGATGTGCGCGGCCTTGAGATAGCCGCAGCGTACGGCCTTGTCGATATCGGCATCGCGTGCGACGAGTGTATCGACGTTGACCATCTTTTCGTCCGACAGCCTGTAAATCGACTCCATGACCTTCGTGGCATCGTCCTTGCTGAGAATGCCGACGAGGTCGCCCGTGTCGACGAGGTTGACGACGTCACTGGGACGATCGACCTTGGTCGGGCGCAGTTCCGGGTTAAACAGCGGCAATGGCAATGTCGAGTTACCACCCGAGTCCGTGTTCTCCGAGCCGGCAAGGCCCAGGATGGAGCCCTTGGCACCAGCCAGCGCAATGCCGTACAGCGGGTTATGCGGGTTGTTGCCCGTGTCGTTATCCGAGCGCGCCGGTATGACCGCACCGTTGATATTGGCGGCCGTTGCCGCGCTCACGCGTGACAGGATGCCGCGGCGAAATGCGCTGTCGAAGTGGAACCCCAGCCCCAGGTCGAAGTTTGCGTACGGGTTGCCGTTCGGATCGTTGAGGCTTGGCACCATGTCGCCGGGCAGCCCCATCTTCTCGTAGCCATTGGCGGCGAGGAAGTCGCTCTGGCCGCCTTCCCGGCCGACCAGTACGTTCGAGCCGGCGATGTTGGCGCCGCCCGCAAGGTCGAAGCAGATAAACGGGATTTTGCCGGCGCCGTCAGTGATGTTGCACTGGGAAGGCGCGCGCAGCGCGTCCAGGTCCGCTGCCAGGTCGGCGTATGCGCGCGTACCCAGCAGGGGGGCAATGCCACCCACTGTGTAGGCCGCGCCCGTCATGAATCCCTGCGACAGGAACTGGCGCCGCGTGACAGGACGCGGATGATCGGCGTGAAATTGCGGCAAGTCGAAGTTGCCTCTGTTGCGTTTCATGGTCATCTCAAATATTCCCTTTTGTCCTGTCTTTACTGAACCAGTGTGGCTGCGCTGCCGAGTACGGAGGCGCATACACCCTTGGCGATGGCACGTGTATCACTTGTGCCCGCAAGAAGCCTGTCCACCAGGTTCTCCGGGCGAGGACCCGTTGCCGGGAACGACGCGAGTTCGCCATGCACATCGGCATAACTTGGCTGCGACAGGATCTGTGCGCTCGTCGACGAGTGGCCAACCGCACTCTGGATCAGCGGTTCGACGAATGCGTCGCGATTGCCGACGCTGAACGCGGTGGCCGGAGCGGCGTCGAAGTTGAAGCCCGGCCACAACGTGGCGTTCTCAACGGCGGCGTCACAGTACTGGATCGCGAGCTGTGCGATGGCGACCTGGTGCGATGACAGGAACGCTTCGGCAAATTCGACCGCCGGCAGCGACTGCCGGAGCTCCTGGTAGGTCTCGTCAACCATGAAGATGCCACCGCGCTGGTAGGTTACGCGGTCGATGCCCGTAATCGCTGCGTAGGTCGCATCGATCTCGTCAAACGTCTTCATGCCGATATCCGCACTGGCGGTCGCGGCGGTCGCAACGTAGTCAGCGACGGTGAGCATCGGATCTTCCGGCCTGTCGTAAGTCGCGCCATTGAGATCGTCGAAAGTCAGGAAGAACTCGTCGAGATCCGGTCCTTTCTCGAGCGGCAAGACCGCACCGAGCGTGGCGTTGAGGACCATCAGCGGCTGACCGAGTTCATCGAGTACTGCCGGGTTGGACAAGTCGAGCGATTCGATCATGTTGGCGTAGCTCTGGCCGACCGGCGCTTCCTGGCCGTTCATCGCGATACGCATGCCCTCGAGTCCAATACCTTGCGGCGTGGAGCCATCGAGCGTGACGAAGTGCGGCTTGTCGAACAGGTACGCGTACGAGTCGTATTGCTGTGCCTCGAACAGGACGTACGACGTCTGTATGGGCGCACCGATCAGGTGCGAGATGTCGAACAACAGGTAGAAGCGTTCGCCAACTCCCGCGTCGTAGTTCTGGTTGATCTGCTCCTGGGTCAGTGCACGGCGGTGGATAGCCGCGAGGCGGAAGGTGCCTTCCCACAATCCGTCGCTGGATGCTTCGTTGCCGAGGATCAGCGCGAAGTTGTTCTGCCACGGCACTAGCGTGCCACCCGGTACCGGATCGGTCTGGGTAACCAGCGTGCCGTTCACGAAGATCTTGCGACCCTCGATCGGGCTGTACGTCGCAACCACGTGCTGCAGCGTTGCCTGGAGTACCTCGGCAGCATCCGGCGTCGAGAGCTGCGGATCGCCGTTGAGCGTGGTCAGCGGGTTGCCATTGGCATCCTCGGCGTTCGTGCGCAGCAGGAAGTCGTAGTTATACAGGGTTTGCTGCAGCGTGAAGTTGCGCGCTGCCTGGCCGGCCGAGTAGCTGACGATGCGCGACATTTCCTGCGTCACGTTCGCCGGCACAACCCATGCCTCGATCGAGAATTCGCCCGAATCGACCAGGATGTCATGCAGCTTGCGGCTTGCGACCGTCGAGCCCTGGGCCTTGCCCGGGCCGACCGCCATGTCGGCACCAATCGTGATGCCCCAGCCGCCATACCAGGTAACGTCGCCCGAGAAGTTCAGGTCAATGGCCGGGTCGACGCCGCTGGTATCAAAGGCCGTCGAGCCGGTGCCCGTCTTGAACTCCCAAAGCGCAATCTGGTCGTTTTCGTAACGGTTACCGCCCGAGGCGACCGTACCGTCAACGAGGCGGACAGCTTTACTGTATACAAGGGCGGGATCGACAACAGTGGGCTGGATAGCGTTGACGAAGCCGGTCACCGCGGCGAGCATTTCAGCGCCCGAGCTCACGCAGTCACTGTTGTTCCAGCAGTTGTGGAACTCGTCGCGAACGCGAACGACGAAGCGCGAGTTGCCTACCGTGTCAGGGTCAAGATTGATCTTCGACTTCGCGGCTTCGTACGCCACATTGACGTCGGGGTCGGCGAAGTAGGGTTGTTGTGCCGTGGCCGACTCCGAGCTATGGCAGCGCTGGCAGTACGGCACGAGAATATCGTCGTACAGCCACTGCTCGAACAGTGCGGTGTCTTCCGGGAAGTTCCGGCTGTTGCTCGGATCGCGATCAGGCGGGGCCGTAAGCGATACCTGGCGACCGCCACCTGAGGTGGTGCCGAGCCAGTTCTCGATCCAGGTCGTCATGATCGTTCCGCAGGTGGCGGGATCGTCGACCCAGCAATTGTGACCCAGGGGCGGTGAGCTGACCTTGGTGACAAACTCCGACAACGAAGGCTGGGTTGCGTCGATATGGTCCACGGCCTCGTCGTAGGCCATGTTGACATCGTCCGAACGAACGAACGGCTTCTGACCGCCGGTCTCGCTGTGACAGTTGCCGCAGCGGTCTGGTGTCCGCGCCTTCGACCAGAATTCCTGCTGGAATCTCAGTACTTCGGCGTCGCGCGCGACGGGACCAGTATAAGGGTTGCTGCCGGTGTTGTTGTTGCCGTTTGGGGCGGCCGGGTTCAGTTCCGTTTGTGCGCCACCGCCGCAGGCTGCGAGTACAAGGCTCGCGAGCAGGGTGGCAATTCGTGATGCGTGATTCATCGTCATGTCTCCCTACTGGCCTTTGCAGTGATCCGCGGCGTCCGCGAATACCCGTTTCATCTGGAAACCGCTCGCAGCGAAACTGCCCATGATCTCGTCAACCCTGGTGTGATCCGCGGGTGACTCGGGTTCACGCAAGCAGACGGCCTGGAATACTTTCTTCACCTGGCAACTGGCAAATGCGTCACTGTTGGAAAGTTCGACGCCCAGTGACTTGGCGCCGTTGTCGTCGCCGTTACCCGGGCCGTTAAAGCCCAGGTAACGGTTCTGGCCTTCACGCCAGTAGTTGGTCCAGTGATCGTCCGGTGTGCGAAAGCCCTGCGGGAAATTGAGGTCGTTGTTGAAGTACTTCGGCTGCACAACGCCGGCGGTGTACTCGATCGATCCGGCCGCTTCGTCGTAGTTGTAGTACGCGAAGGCCTGGGCCATCGGGTCCATACCGGTATGGCAGCCCACACAGTTATTAAGGAACAGGCGGCTGTCGCCACCCGGGCTGCGGCTCACGTCCTGACGGATTCGATCCGGCGACAGGCGAGGGTCATGCAGCTGTTCCATGTCAGCGCAGAAGTGGTTCACCATCGTAAAGCGGAACATCGCGCGGTTGGTACCCGCGATGAAAAAGGCTTCCGCCGCTGCTCGAGACGTCATGACGCCGGCAGTCGCGGCCGGTGGCAGGTTGTTGATACTCGATTGCGTGGTCGGTTCCAGCACGGCTTTCAGGTCGTGATTGCCTGCCTCAAGCTGCTGGTAATGGTCGTTGTTGTTGCCGGCGGGTGCGGTAGCCACCGTGCCGGCACGGCCGATGTATTGCAGGTCAGCCGACAAAACGGTCCGGAAATCGACGTCGTCGCGAATCATGCCGATGACGGTTGCGACATAGTCGTTCAGCGGTACGAATACCGAGCGGTCGCGGTTCGTCCATGGCGCGGCGAAGTTCTTCAGCGTCACGTTATAGAAGCTGCTGTTCTCCATCGCGATGTAGGCGGCGCATCGTGCGCCCACCACGCCATACTGTGCGCATGCAGGATCGGAACTCGCGATCGCGTTCTCCATCTGCAACAAAACTGCATCGGTCGGCGGTACGCCGGCAATGCGCTCATGAATGCGCTTCGCCTGTTCCCTGGGACCTGCGTTCGCCGGCATCGACAATACTGTTAACAGTATTGCTGCCAGCGTGGCACGCAGGACTCCGCCGAGTCGGCCGTCCTTGTGTCCTGTCCACATGCTGTTTCTCATATCGTTTTGCTCGTCATTCGTTATTTACGCAAAGCGTGGCCGGAAGATGTTGCCAGAGCCCCTCGCCCCTCGCCGTGAAAGCATTCACAGTCCTTGGGAGATCCCCTGCGACACTGCGGCCGCAACAAAAAGCGGATCTGCAATCTTTAAAGCAAGTGCTGTGCCAGACTTGTGTCCAACCCGGAAATAAGGACATTTATCCTTTAAAAACAGCGCACTATAGGTCCGGTACAGGGGGCTGCTAAAAGACGCTTATGTAAGGTCACTGTCGGTACTTGGGCACAACGATTATGACCAGGGGGCATAAGCTCCTGATAAAGCAAGGCCTTAGACCTGTCGCCGAAGGGAGACACAGTGTCACCCCTGTGACACCGCAAACAGCCGTCAAGCAGTGCCTGCGCTCACGGTTCCATGTCGTGCTTTTGAGACATTACATCCACTTACGAGGGTCTCCTATAATCCGGCGTCGGGTTTGTGACTGCGTTAACGGTATACGGCGCGTGGCACAACGTACCCTGCCCAATCACTAGAGGTGAGCGCTATGACAAGGCTATCGCGGCAATTTGCGAAAGGAATCAACGGTACAGTGACCAGGACGGTCGCGTTGTCGCTGGCGTGCGTGGCTATTGCCGCTTGCAGCAAGGGTGACGGTGTCCAGATTGGCACCGGCCAGAATCCGGACCCCGTGGTGATCGATTTTCCGATTGCCTATATCAAATCTCCGCTTCCTGTCGACGACAATGGCGTGTTCGCGCAACAGGATCTGCGCGAACAGATTACCTTCGACTTCGGTGCGGATCTTTATTTTCGGGATAGGGCAGCCGTTGGCGCAGAGCCGATCAACATAACCGGCGATATTACGCAAGGCATGGGCGCTGTTCGCGATGTCGAGATCGACTACGACGGAAGCCGCCTGCTGTTCTCGATGCGTACGCCATTCGACCCGAATGTCGACGAAGACGACCAGGTGGCGACCTGGAACATTTGGCAGTACACGTTCGAAACGGCTGAGTTGATCCGGGTTATCCCGGACAACCTGACGTCGGAGATCGGGCACGACATCATGCCGAAGTACCTGCCTGACGGGCGCATCGTCTTCTCGTCGACGCGGCAGACACAGTCGCAAGCCCTGTTGCTCGATGAGAACAAGGGTGCGTTCCCGGCGATGGACGAGGATGAGAACGAATTCGCGTTCAACATCCATGTAATGAACGACGATGGTTCGGGACTGAAGCAGATCACCTTCAACCAGAGTCACGACCTGGACCCCTCCGTCATGGCCGATGGCAAGATCGTCTTCAGCCGCTGGGACCACAACATGTCCAACGACCAGGTCAACCTGTACCGGATGAACCCGGACGGTTCGGCCATTGAGTTGCTTTACGGTCAGTGGAGTCACGACACGGGAACCAACGGCGCGACGATTCAGTTCATGCAGCCGCGGCAAACCGAAGACGGCCTCATCATGGTCGTTGCGCGCCCATTCACCGATACCGATGGCGGTGGCAATCTTATTGTTATCGACACAGCGCAGTATGTTGAGAATACGCAGCCGACGAGGGACAACATAGGTGTCCTGACCGGCCCTGCGCAGGCAGATGCGACCGTCAACGACGTCGTCACAGAGCCGGGCCAGCCGTCTCCGGGCGGCCGCTACTACTCGGTTTTCCCGATCCAGGACGGTACGGGGCGCCTGATGGTCAGCTGGAGCCAGTGCCGGCTCATCGAAGGCCTCGCGGATGACGGGGACCCGAATACCGACGATTCCCGGATCGTGCCGTGTACCGCCGCGAACCTTGTCAGCGTTGTGGCCGGCAATCCCGCCGACCCGGTCGCACCGGCGCCTGGCGAATTCGTGGTTGCGCCCCCGCTGTACGGCGTCTGGATCTACGATCCGCGTGACCAGACGCAGCTGCCCATCGTCGCAGGCGAAGAGGGCTTCATGTTTACCGAGGTGGTTTCTGCGGATCCCCGCCCGGCGCCGGTGGTCATTCCTGACAACCTCAATTACTACTTGCAGGATCCGTCGTTGCCCGATTCCGGTGAAGCGGTTCTGAATATTCGCAATGTGTACGACTTCGACGGTGCCATACTCCCGGGCATCGATCCGTACGTGTTGGCCGACCCGGCCCGGTCGCTGGCCGCCGACCGGCCGGCGCGTTTCCTGCGTATCGAGAAAGCCGTCTCGTTGCCGGATGAAGACCTGCTCGATATCGATGACACGGCATTCGGGGTTACGACAAATTTCGGCATGAAGGAAATCGTGGGCTATGCGCCGATCGAGCCCGACGGTTCGGTCGTGGTCAAAGTACCGGCAAACGCAGCGCTCATGATCAGTGTGCTCGATGAGAACGGCATGAGCATCACCCAACGCCACGCGAACTGGATAGCAGTCCCGGAGGGCCAGGAGCTCAAGTGCAATGGCTGTCACGATGCGAACAGCGGCGTCTCGCACGGTCGCTACGATGCCTTTGAAAGCGCCTATGCCGGTGCGCCGACAGCCGGCGTCGCATTCAATCCGAATACGGATCCGCAGTGGTTTGTCGGTGAGGTCGGCGAAACGATGGCCGAGGTGCGCGCACGCATAACGTGCGCAGGGGACAATTGCTCATCCATCGAGCCGTCGATGAATCTCATTTATCGGGATGTCTGGAGCGCCAACCCGGTCGACATCAACGGCGTGCCTTTCAATCCCGATATCGATTACCGCTATACGGACCTGACCACGCCGCCGCCCACGTCGCCGGCCTGTCAATCGGACTGGCGCTGGAACTGCCGCAGCATCATCAACTACATCACGGTGATTCATCCGCTCTGGAGTCAGCCGCGCATCCAGATGGTTGACGATGACAACGACCCGGCGACACCCGACGTACCCTTGCTGGATGCGAACGGCAACCCGGTCAACGACAATTGCCTCAACTGCCATACACCGCTCGATGTTGTGAATAACGTTGCGCGGGTACCGGCCGGTCAACTCGAGCTGCAGGATGGCTTGTCGGTCGACGAGCCCGATCACTATCACGCCTATCGCGAGCTGTTACTTACTGATAACCTTCAGGTATTAGACGCCAATGGCACATTGGTGGATGCGACGCAGGTGATCGGTCAGGACGCAGACGGAAATGACATCCTGGCCCCGATCCCTACACCGCCGCCGGCGTCGGCTGGCAGCGCGAGGGCCTCGAGCGATTTCTTTGACCGTTTCAACGATCCTAACGATCTTCATTTCAATATTTTATCGCAGGCGGAACGACGCCTCATTGCGGAATGGTTGGATGTCGGAGCCCAGTACTACAACAATCCCTTCGACGCTCCAGCCAATTAAGGCCTTCATCGCCTATTGCCTGTGTGCCGTCGTACTGCAGAGTTTTCTGTCGGCACCGGCCTTCGCTGCCGATGAGCTTCGTTCTGTCGTGGTTGCCGACCCGTATCTCGAAATGCGCACGGGTCCCGGCAACGGCTATCCGGTCTTTCACGTGGTCGACCGAGGCGAGTCGGTGCAGATCGTCATGCAACGCACAAGCTGGTACCTGGTGCGCTCCGCTCGTGGCCAGGAAGGCTGGGTCGAGCGGGCCCAGATGGAGAAGACGCTGCAACCTGATGGGCAGCAGGTCAGTTTCGCCGCCGCGACACTTGAAGACTTCACCAATGCCAAGTGGGAGACAGGTGTGCTGGCCGGTGACTTCGGTGGCGCGAACATCGTTTCCCTGTACGGCAGCTATTCATTGAATCCTAACGTAGCCGTGGAGTTCTGGGGTTCGCAGATTCTGGGCAACTTTTCGAACGGCTGGATGGCGAGTTTCAATATAGTGCACGAGGCCTTTCCGGAGTGGCGTGTCTCGCCGTACTTCAAGCTCGGTGCCGGCGCAATCTACACCAAGCCCAAGTCAACGATCATCCTCGGAGAGGACCGCACGGACCAGATCGGTCATGTCGGTGCCGGGTTCCGGGTCTATACCGCGCGACGTTTCCTGTTGCGCGCCGAATACAACAGCTACGTGGTCTTCACGAGCCGTGATGAAAATGAGGAAATAGAAGAATGGAAAGTCGGTTTCGCGTTCTTTTTCTGATCGTTGCGATGATCAGCCTGTCGGGCTGCGCCGCGACGAAAAACCTGTTCGGTTTCGGCAACCGGGAGGCGCCGCCGCCTGCTGCTGAGGCACCGGGCCAGGTTATCGACCCCCAGGTCGAACGTCGTGAGATAAAGGAACCAAAGATCGATCGCGAGGACTTCGAGGTTGGTGCCTACGCGGGCATCATGAGTATCGAGGACTTCGGCAGCAACGTCGTTTACGGTGCGCGAATTGCCTACCACATTACCGACGGGTTTTTCATGGAAGCCACGGTAGGGCAGACGGAAGGGGGGCTGACCAGTTTCGAGGTTCTGTCCGGTGGCGCCCGCCTGATCACCGACAGCGAACGCACGATGACGTATTACAACCTGAGTGTGGGCTACAACATCCTGCCCGGCGAAGTCTTTCTCGGCGAGGGACGCGCCTTCAACACCAACCTGTATCTGATCGCGGGACTTGGCTCGACGACGTTCGCAGGCGATGACCGGTTTACGGTGAATGTGGGTGCCGGCTACCGCTTCCTGCTGACGGACTCGGTTGCACTGCATCTCGATTTCCGTGATCACCTGTTTGATATTGACCTTCTCGGTGAAGAGAAGACAGCTCACAATCTCGAAGGCCACCTTGGCGTTACGGTGTTCTTCTGAGGCAGGGGTCACACTCCGGGCGGGTTTCCTTGGGATAAGGTACTGATATGAAGAAAACAGTTTCACTCACAGGCAGACTGCTGTTGCCATTGCTCGCAATGGCGGCCCTGTCCGGTTGCAGCGGCATCGAGCCCTGGGTCAAGCCCTACGAGCGCGACAAGCTGGCCGATCCGATCATGGCGCTCGATGGTGATCCCGTATCAACCGCGTATATCCAGCATGTCTTTGAAGCACGTGAAGGTGCACGCGGCGGTGAAGGCGCCGCCGGCGGCGGCTGCGGCTGTAACTAGCGGATAGTATCGATGATCCGTCGCGGACTGACATTTGCAACACTGCTGTTGGCGTTCGGCGTCGTGCACGCGGGCGTTTTGCCCGACGATCGCGCCGATGTCCTGTACCACCTGTACGACGGTGGTGGTGTAACGATTGACGGCCCGTCCGTACTTGTCCGCAAGAAAGCGGGCAAGAGTCTTTCCTTCGTCGGCAACTACTACGTCGACATGGTCAGCTCGGCATCGATCGACGTAATCACGACGGCCAGCCCCTATACGGAAGAGCGCAAGCAGTGGTCGCTGGGTATGGATTACCTGCACGGCAATACGACGATGCGCGTCAACTATACAAGCAGTGTGGAGTCTGACTTCGATGGTGAAACCGTCAGCTTCTCGGTAAGCCAGGACATGTTCGGCGACCTGACGACGCTGACGCTGAGTTACGCGCTCGGCGACGATCTCGTGCGCATGTCGACGGATACGACGTTTGAAGAACCGCTGGACCGGCAGATCTACGGCGTGGGTATCACGCAGATTCTGACCAAGAATCTCATATCGTCGCTGAATGTAGAAACGGTCACGGAAGAGGGTTACCTGAATAATCCCTACCGTTCCGTGCGCTATTTCGATGCGGCAACAGGCGGCTACGACTTCGAGAGAGAGCTTTATCCCAATACGCGAACCAGCAATGCGGTCGGCCTGCGCATGAGATATTTCCTGCCGTACAGGGCGGCGGTGGAAGGCGAGTACCGCTTCTTTACCGACACCTGGGACATCGAAGGTCATACGGTGTCATTGTCTTACATACATCCGTGGAAGGACTTTACGTTTACCGGCAAGCTCCGCTACCACGACCAGACCGGCGCGCATTTCTACAGGGACCTGTTTCCCGGGCCCCAGGCAACCAATTTCCGTGGTCGGGACAAAGAGCTCAGCCCGCTGACGAGTTACACGTTCAAGCTGCAGGCCGCGTATGAGTTCCTGAACGATGACGGCAACGACACTTTCGGCTTTATCAAGCGAGCGAAAGTCACCGCATCGCTCAACATGCTGAGCGTCGACTACCACGATTTCTCGGACCTGACTGCACAGGAAGTCATCGGCAACGAGCCGCTCTATCAGCTGGACGCCAATATCTTCCAGTTCTACTTCTCGTTCTTCTACTAGCAGATGATACGATGTGCGGCATCCTGATACCGGATACCGCACATGCCCACTGCCATCATTGTTGTTCTGATTCTGATTGCCGTAGCCGGCGTCGTTCTCTACAACCGCCTCATTCGCAGTCGTAATCGCGTCGACACGTCGTGGAGCGACATCGACGTCCAGCTGCAACGTCGCCATGACCTGATTCCAAGACTCGTCGCCGCGGTCGACCAGTATGCGAAATACGAACGCGCAACGCTCGAAGCCGTGACGGCGTTGCGGGCCGAGGCCATGCAGCAGGCGAGCGTGCAGGCGCGCGGCCAGGTGGAAGAAAAGCTCAGCGCCGGCATCGAGCGGCTGATCGCGCTGGCCGAGAATTACCCCGACCTCAAGGCGAACGAAAACTTTCTCAGCCTGCAGAATGAACTCGTCGAGACTGAGGATTATCTGCAGTTTGCCCGCCGCTATTACAATGGCTCCGTTCGTGACTACAACACGATGACCGAAATGGTGCCAAGCAACATCGTTGCGAGCATCTTCGGTTTCGGACCGAAGGACTTTTTCCAGAAGTCCTCCGATGAGGCAGCCAACGTGCCGTTGGCGAAATTTGGGACCGTCGAATGAAGAAAACGATTGCACTTCTGCTGTTGTGTTTGCCGGTGGCGGCCATCGCCGACGAGCGCATCCTCAGCTTTCATAGCGACATCCGTGTCTTTACCGATGGCATGCTCGAAGTTACGGAGACGATAACGGTGCGCGCCGAGGGTCAACAGATTCGGCGCGGAATCTACCGTGATTTCCCCGTCGACTACGAAGATCGGCTGGGCAATCACTACAGGATCAAGCTCCAGCCCCAGGGCCTGTTGCGCAACGGGAAAGGCGAGTCTTTTCACTCTGTCCGCAGCAGGCGCGATGTTCGAACCTACTTCGGGCGCTCGAACTATTTCCTGGACGTCGGCGAGCATACCTACGTTTTTCGTTACCGCGTCAACCGTATGCTGGGCTTCTTCGACGAGCACGACGAACTGTACTGGAACGTGACGGGGAACACATGGGCCTTTCCGATCGACAAGGCGACGGCAACCGTGCGACTGGAATTCGACGCGCCACGGGATCAACTCATGGTCGATGGCTACACCGGTCGTATGGGGTCCAGAGCACAGGACTACGGTCGATTCCTCGACGATGACGGCAATGTACATTTCCAGGCGAACAACCCGCTCCCGGCCGCGCACGGTCTGACTATCGTCGTGGGCTGGCCGAAGGGGCTGGTCGATGAGCCGACGATGGGCGACCGTATCGGCTGGATGCTGAAGGACAACAGCAACCTGCTCGCCGCGGTCATCGGTCTCCTGCTGCTGTTCCTGTACTACGTGCCGCTCTGGCTGAAATACGGAAAAGACCCTGCGGAAGGCGTCATCGTAACGCGCTATGAACCGCCGAAAGGTTTTTCCCCGGCATCGTTGCGATACATCCACCAGATGTACTATGACGACAAGGTGATGACCGCCGCGATTGTGAACCTGGCCGTCAAGGGGTATCTCGAGATCAAGAAAAAGGGCTCGACACACTCGCTCAGGAAGCTCAAGACCGAGACGCTCAAGCCCGCGATGGCGCCCGGAGAGAAGGAGCTGTTCACTGCGATTTTCGCGCAGGGCGACGTCGTTACGCTCAAGAATTCGAACCATGAAGTCCTTGGCAAGGCACGGGCCGAGCACAACGAGTCGCTAGGAAAGGACTACAAGGATCACTACTTCAAGACCAACTACCTGATGAGTCTCCCCGGCGTCTTCATCGTCATAGCGACAACGATCATCAGCCTGAATGTCGGGAACGGGCCGACGGCCTTTGTCATTGCGACGATCGTCCTGTCCATCCTGACCCTGGTGTTCTTCGCTATCATCATGAAGCGACCGACGATGCGCGGCCGCGAGTTGCTGGACGAGATGCTCGGTTTCAAGGACTTTCTCGAAATCGCGGAGAAGGATGAGTTGAACCTGCGCAACCCGCCGCAGAAAACGCCGGAGCTGTTCGAGTCCATGCTGCCGTATGCGCTCGCGCTGGGTGTGGAGCAACAGTGGTCGGAGCGCTTCGCGGATGTCCTGGCCGCGATTCGCGGTCCGGACGGCGCGGCCTATAGACCGTCCTGGTACGACGGGCGCTGGAATACATCCAATCTGTCGAAGGCAACCAGCGGTCTGTCGAGTGGCCTGAGCTCTGCTGTGAGTTCATCCGTCTCGCCGCCGGGCTCGTCCTCGGGTGGCGGAGGCGGCGGGTCGTCCGGCGGAGGCGGCGGTGGCGGTGGCGGGGGAGGCTGGTGATACGCCGTTTTGGATTGCCGTATCGTCGGCGTCGGAGATTAGCGATGCTGAAGTCCTGATGACGATCTTCGATGGTCGGACGGTCTACGAGTCAGCCAATTAAAGTATGATGGCGTGATGCAAAATCTGACACTTGTCCAGTCGGTCCTGTTGTTTGCAGTTCCGGCAATCTTCGCAATCACGGTCCACGAGGCCGCTCACGGCTTTGCGGCGCGGCATTTTGGCGATCGCACGGCCGAGGTCCTCGGGCGCCTGACGCTGAATCCGCTCAAGCACATAGACCCAATCGGTACCGTACTCGTGCCGCTGGGCCTGCTCGTCATGTCGAAGACAACCGGCGCTCCGCTCGTCCTGTTCGGCTGGGCCAAGCCAGTACCGGTCGGCACGCGCAACCTGCGTAACCCGCAACGTGACATGGCGATCGTCGCGGCTGCCGGCCCGGCGTCCAACCTGGCAATGGCCGCCGGGTGGACGGCGATTCTCGCGGCGGCGAGCGCATTCGGCGGCACACTGCAGACGGCGGAATTACTTGCCTATATGGCGTATTTCGGCATCTTCTTCAATGTCATTCTCGCCGTCTTCAACATGATGCCGATCCCGCCGCTGGATGGCGGGCGTGTCGTCAGTGGATTGCTGCCGCCGCGTGCCGCCATGAGTTTCGATCGCATCGAGCCCTTCGGCATGATGATCATCATCGCACTGCTCGTGTCAGGAGTGTTGTGGCAGATCGTCGGGCCTGTCGTGGGCGTGGTGCTGGGCTTCTTTCTTGCGTTAGTGGGTATGTAATCAGCCTCGTCGCGCTCGCCGGTCTTCCTGCCTGGCGAGGCTGCGCCGCCCGAAATGCAACGTATTGTGCTCTCAGTGCATCTAATATCTAAATTCGACTGGGGAAAAAAATGACGATCAAACGCAGAGAATTTCTTGGCCACATGGCTGTCGGGAGCGCGATTCTGACGATGCCGGCTTTCCTGCAGGGTTGTGGCGTTCAGTCTGCAACGGCAGTACGCAGCGCGACACCGGAAAACCCGTTCATGTCATGGTTTGGCGTGGATCAGGCCACGGCCTCGAGGGTCATGTCCGAGCTGACGGCGCGTGGCGCCGACGCGGCCGACCTCTACTTCCAGCACACGCGCTCCAACACCCTCACCCTGGAAGACGGCATTGTCAGTGCCGCAAACTCCAGCATCGACCAGGGTGTCGGCTTGCGCGTCGTTGTCGGCGAACAGACCGGCTACGCGTTCACGGAAGACCTCACCCTGCCGTCCATGCTGGCCGCCGCGCGCACCGCGTCGGCGATAGCGTCCGGCAGTGGCGAAGTCGCCCCGCAGTCTTTCGATGCGCTCGGGGCGGGCAAGCTTTACCAGACGAGCGTGCCCTGGAGTGACGTCGGCATAGATCAGAAGCTGCCGGTCCTCAAGTTCGTGGAGGAGAAGGCAAGGTCCATGGACCCGTCTGTCGACAAGGTCGCCGTGTACTGGGCCGATAGCGACGAACGGGTCATGATGGCGACGCTCGGCGGGAAACTTGTCACGGATCACCGGCCCATGACGCGGGTTACCGTGGTCGTGACGGCGAAGAAAGGCGATGAAGTTCAGACCGGTTACTCGAATATCGCCGCGCGAGAAGAGTTCGCCTGGTACACCGAGGAGCGCCTGACCACGATGGCGAGAGAAGCTGTCGATCGCACCATGATCCAGTTCGAAGCGCGCCGTCCACCGGCGGGCGAAATGCCTGTCATCCTTGCCGCCGGCGCCAGCGGCATCCTGCTGCACGAGGCCATCGGCCATGGTATGGAAGCCGACTTCAATCGCAAGGGAACGAGCATCTACTCCGACATGATCGGCAAGAAGGTCGCGGAGCCGTTCGTGACAGTCGTCGACCAGGCAACGATCCCGCGTGAGCGCGGTGCGCTGAACTACGACGACGAAGGCAACAAGGCGGGTCGCACCGTCATGGTCGAGAACGGTATTCTCAAGTCATACCTGCATGACGAGATCAGTGCGAAACAATACGGGCTGAAACCGACAGGTTCCGGCCGTCGAGAGTCGTACAAGTTTGCGCCGATGCCGCGCATGAGCTGCACGTTCATGGAGGACGGTCCGCACACCAGGGATGAGATCGTCGCTGCGGTCGA
>Ga0224496_10000275_pt1 | contig 36958 bp, 30 predicted proteins | sample SF_Jul11_sed_USG_2_FD_168127 | JGI IMG/M metagenome (GOLD analysis project Ga0224496, IMG submission 168127) | Sediment microbial communities from San Francisco Bay, California, United States - SF_Jul11_sed_USGS_8_1 | ecosystem: Environmental > Aquatic > Marine > Sediment | place: USA...
AGGATCAACCTCTTTTGCCTGGGTTTCAATCTTAGACGTGTCCTCGGTTTCCTTTACCTGCTTCAACTCTGCGTCCAAAGGGTTTCCATCTTTATTTTCGATCACTTCCTCGGGAGTTTTGAAAACTGCCTCTTCTGAGGCGTCGTCAATTTCTTTATCCGGTTTAAAGGCCGCTTCTAAGGGACTCACGGCTTTATTTCGAGTTTCCATGGCCGGTTTATCCATCCTCCCGTTTTCTAAATCCTGTTGCTCATCAGAAACATCCCCGTTATCCGCTTCAGCCGGAAGCGCAATTTCCCAAGGGGAAATATTGATGGTCACGTTCGTTAGCTTGGATGCCAGCCTGACGTTTTGTCCCTGCTTACCGATGGCGAGAGAAAGTTGGTCTGCCGCAACCTTAATATCGGCAACCCTGTGTTCCTTATCCAGTGTCATTTCCATGATTTCCGCTGGAGCCAACGCGTTGGCGATAAACTGCTCAAGCATGCCGGACCATTCAATCACATCAATTCTTTCTCCACAAAGCTCTGATACAACCGCTTGAATGCGGGTTCCCCTTACTCCAACACAAGAACCGACCGGATCGACATCAGGGTCATTGCTCTTAACCGCTACTTTGGCCCTCTTGCCTGGTTCCCGCGCGGCCGAAACCACCTCAATCACTTCATCGTACACTTCGGGAACTTCAACTTCCATCAATTTCATCAAAAAGGCCGGATGTGTCCTTGAAGCTACCAGCATCGGCCCTTTACCCTCCGTCCTGATATCAATCAGCAAAGCACGGACATGTTCGCCTGGCTGAAGCTTTTCAAAGGGAATCTGCTCCCTTTTTTCAATAACGGCTTCAACCGACTGACCAACCAGCATGACCAGCGACCCTCTTTCTCCCCTGGAAATGGTTCCATGGATGATCTCGCCTTTCTTCTCCTGATACTTTTCGATGATCGTTTCTTTTTCCGCTTCGCCAATTTTCTGAAATATCAGCTGTCTGGCTGTTTGAGCAATGACGTTGGTGAATTCGGAACTATCAATGATATATTCGACTTCATCACCGCATTCGGCTTGAGGGTCCAATTTCAATACTTCTGAAAGCAGAATCTGGTTATCTTCATCATCGAGATTGTCCACTACAACTTTGAAATGCATCAGCTCAATCTCGCCTGACTGCCGATTAAAACTGGCTTCGATATTCCTGTAGTTTTTGTATTTACGATAAGCGGCTCCGACAATTGCGTCCTCAATCGCCTCTATAATCGATTCTTGCTCCAAACCCCTTTCGTGACTAAGTTCCACGATAGCTTCTAATAAACCACCGGATTTCATATTTACTCCTGGTTTTTTTAATCCAGATGAAAAAAGGATTAAAATTATTCTTGATTATTGTAATTATTTAGTGATTGTTGTCCAATAATAGTTAACATTGATCTATAGATCTGGGTGTAGCCGGATTTTCTTAACTTGATTTTGATTGAATTTGAAAACCTCATCAGCTTGCTCAACCAAAATCATCGGGTCCTCAAAACCCTTTAGAAACCCGATCCATCGTTTTTTACCCTGAAAAGGATTTTTTAAAGAGATTAAAACCTGATGTCCCATAAATCGCTCAAAATCCTTTTGACCTTTAAGTTCCCTGAAAATACCAGCTGAACTTACTTCTAAATGATACTCAAAAGGGATGATGTCTTCTAAATCCAATAGTTCAGACAATCTCTTGCTGACTTTAACGCAATCATCAATCATGATGCCTCCAGGCTTATCGAGAACCAGCACGATTTTTTGCTGACCGTCTTGCTTCTTCAAGCTTGTCTCAATATGCTCAAGGCCTAGTTCTTGACAAACGTTCTGCGATAAAGCGATCAGTTTCTGATAGCCTTGTTTTGTCAAGCTCATTAGTTAAGGGATGAAATGCCAAGCTTGGAAATTAAAACCATCGACACAATTTAATGTAATCTTTCTTTCTATCACAAGGCTTTAGTAATTGCAATCTGAATTATGCTCAATTTGAATAAATTGGTTAAGGGCGGATTTAGTGGCGGTTTAGATTTAAAAGGTTTTTTTCGACGAACTATAGAGAGTTTTGGACATGGAAATCGATTTGTCAATAAACGTTTATTAGGCCATCGCCATATCTGGGATGATTTTAATCGAGAAAACAACCTACTTGAATTGATTTTCTTTTTTAATTGTTGAATAATAACGATTACAAACAAAGTCTAATTCGTAATAAACTGATTAAATTGAAATGCGGCAAAACAACGGAAACAAACCAGAAAATCCAACCGATCAACCAGAGGCGAAACCGGAAGAAATCGGCCAGCGATTAGCCAAGGATATCAAAGAAGCGATGGATATTCCTTTGCCATATCAAAATGAAGACTGGTTATTGAAAGTCAATATGGATCAATCCAACAAGGAAAAGTCCCTTTTTGGATTGATTAAAAAAAAGGGACTTGCCGAAGAGGAACTCTCTGAGTTGAGAAAATCAGCCGCGCAATCACCCGGGACGACTCGATCCCAAGTGATCAAGTTGATTAAGCAGTATCCGGGCAATCCAAACCTTTACACCTTATCCGCGATTTGTCAGTCCGGTATGCTGATGAGCGGCGCCAGCACTGAAAATATCTTAAGCGGGCTAAAAAGCGCGACGAAAGAGAGTGCGTATGCCCTTTTTAACAATGGGATCAGTGTTTATAATACGGAAAATTTCATTAAAATCTACTTTAATCTTCTGGAGAGACAAAAAAGGTATCAGACCAGATTGATCTCAGAAATCCAGCAGGATAATAACCTGGACCGGTATAAACAAGACTTGATTCTTGCTGGCCGAATAAGCGATCAACTGATCGGCGAAAAGAAGCGGTCCACGAATATCATAGCTCAATTAAAAAAGAAGTTAAAATCATCCCTTTACGTTTCAGCCTTTAGCATATCGGAGATCCAGGAAGCGTTGAACCATTTCGAGACCGGAAACCTCAAGGAAAAACTCCCATCAGGTACTGTAAACGAAGTGATCGTGTATCTTTTTGCCATACTCAATATTTTTTCGCATATCCCCATCATGCTGCCTATGGTGGAATCGATCATGACAATTTTTCCCCCTAATCATAAAGGGCTTAGCCTCAGAAAACTATCGCTTAAATCATCCGGATTATTCTCAAAACTCAAGGTCTCGTTGATTATAGGCGATATCGACAAAATTAAGGAATTGGCAAATATAATTTATAAAGACAACTGTTCGATGTTGTCTACGATGGAAGGTGAGTCGATCTGTTGTTCCTACGAGTCTGATCCTTATTTTAATTTGGGAATTCTGGCTGAGCTGACATATGGTTTTTTCGAGCCGGAAAAACAATCACAGCTAATCGCCGTTAGCTCTAGGGCTATCGAAGCGGTTATTAAAAAAGATATGTCAAAAAACCAGATGTTTACAGAACTGGCCACCAACCACTCCCAAAAACTTCTTCGTCTAAGCGAGTTGGATAAGCAAAATAAAGCATAGCAGCAAGTTTCCCCCTCTCGTCTTTCCCTTTTCAGATAATTTAATAATGGAGCCTGTCTCTGACTTAAGGTTATCTTTGTAGAGATGGATGGGCTTGAGTCAGGAGGTCTGCTGGGAGAAAGGTCAACAAAAAAACGGTTATTGGGATAGATGATGAAGTGTTTAGGTCATTTAGATGAGCATGCCTTCAAAGAGATGATAAATTCGGCGCCTTTCCCAGGAGAACTGTTGATAAAGAGGTTACCGTCTATTTTTTTCAGGATTTTATGAGCTCCCGTGATTCCGAGACCATTGCCGAAGCATCCCTTGCTACTAAACTGGACACCCTTTCTTAATTTTTCCAGGATGTTTTTTTTCATGCCGGGCCCATTATCCTTTATGGTGATCAGAACCTGTTTTTCCAACTCTTTAACGCTGAGATCGATGAAGGCGTTTTTTTTGTCTTTGAGTTCTTCGATGGCATTTTTTAATAGATTCATGATCACCCTTATAACCTGGTTGTTTCCATAGACCATCAAAGGTGTTATCTGTTCGCTCAGGTTGAGTTTTACTCCCTTTTGAATCATCTCGTATTGAAGTGGCATAATCGATTTTTTTATTAACTCCATCACATCCACAGCCCCTTCACAGCTGTTGATGCGCTCGATCGCCAATATCGATTCGATAAATTCGAAAGCCGTATCGGTAATTTCGACTATGTCGTCACATCCTTGCAGCATTCTTGGTTTTTCCTGCAAAACGTCCATGTTCTGCAGGATGAATTTGATTTTATCACCAGCGATAAGCTGAACAGCGGATAAAAATCCCTTGAGATCATGGGCTATGCCATTGATCATCTCACCGACTTCGGCGTGTTTGAGATTGTTTTCCAAAAGTGCCCGGTTTTCCATTTCCAGCTTGGTTTTTTCAAGGGATTTCGAAATCAGGAAAAACAGCTCGTCATTATCAAAAGGTTTTCGTAAAAAAGAAAAACGATCAGGGGGAATCTTGCTGATCAAATCTTTTTCTTCCGCTTTTAAGTCGTTGCTCTTACCCGTTATCACAATCATCTCGATCAAGGGATCTTTTTCGTGAAGCTGACAAATCAGATCCAAGCCGGAAATATCGGGAAGCATAACATCGGAGATCACGATGCGGTATTTATCTCTTGCAAATAGTTCTATTACCCCAGCATTGGTCTCCGCCTCATCCAGGATAATATCCTCAAATTCGAATTTGATAAATTCCGAAATCTCAAAACGTATATGGGGATCATCATCCACGATCAAAACTCTTGGTATTATCATGTCATCTTTAACGAAGGAATTGTTATCACTAGCTTGATGCCGATTATTATGGTAATATATAACCCTCGCTACATTCCAAACTGTTCCAATAGACTGTCCACATCACTTTGATCAGCGCCTCCGAGCTGTTTGGCAAAAGCCTGATCGTTGCTGGCGCCTTCTCCGAATAAATGCTTTAAATCATTGATCGACTTCATGAATACCTGATCCGTAATCTGATCTTCGCCAAATAACCCCATGGAGTTGTCCGTGATCTTCTCGAAGATACTTTTCAATGACGCTCTGTCGATCTCTGACAGATTGGGAATTTGCTTTGGGGCGTTCGTGAATTGTTCAATCACATCCATTTGTTTTTCCTTGATGGACTGGTATTTCCCGTTGATGTTATCCAATTCCCTGGAAACCTTTAAAACAACCTGTTGGATTTGTTTCTCTCTTTTTCTGATCCGCACCTCCTGTTCAAAATGGATCAGACGGGTCTCGAACATCTCAAGCAGCATACTCATGATGTTGATCGCGGATTTCGCTTCATGAAGGTCCTTGGGAGTGTTGCGGATCAGGATGGCCGCGTTCTTCTCCTTTGAACTGATCGCGGTGTAAGATCCCTTTTGCAGCATATCACCGGTCTCAATAACTTTCTGCAGAATCAATTGATCAACGTTGCTGTTGATCCCTCGGTCAGAAAGATCCACTTCCTCTTCAGAGGAAAGTTTCACCGAACAACGAAGTTTCTGACTGTCGTAGTCCTCAGGGTCGCCCGCCGATAAGAAGCGGAATTCCTTGATCGAGTTCATCAGGAGCTTTGTTAGCTCTTCGTGATTGAAGCAAGATAGGCTGTTGATAAAAAACTCCTGAATCACGGCGTGAGTTTTATTGTCAAAAGCCGATTTTTCACTGCTTTTCTGGATAAAACGGAAAACATAGTCCTTAACCTTTTTGATTTCAGTTTGAGCTTGGGAGGAAAGATTCTCAAGCTTGTCAAATTCCATGACCGCGGAACGGACCATCGACTTGATCACTTTTCCATCAAAAGGTTTGGTCAGGTATTGATAGGCGCCACCATTGATACCGGTGGTAATATCCGCGCTGGTCGCCCGGCCGGTTTGCATAACGACAGGTATGTTGCTGAAGCGGGTGCTCTTGATTTCCTGCAATAGTTCAAGCCCATCCATCGGACAATCGGGAAAGGTCCAGTCCAAAATGATCGCTTTGACTCCCGGGTTTTTATCCAGAATCCGGATGCATTTTTGCGGTTGGGTCTCCTTGATGATCTTGTAATCATCCTCCAGATAACCCTCAAGGATCTCCAGATTCGTTTCATCGTCATCAATCAACAGTATTGTATCCATCTCATGCATAATAGACCTCCTCTTCGGTTGTCTTGAATTGATCCAAGGTTATGATGAACTCGGTTCCTCTCCCAAAACACTGTCGATTTCGAATTTTCCACCGAATTCTTCAATTATTTTCCTGGCTCCTTTTAATCCCAGACCATTTCCATGCTGTCCCTTGGTAGAAACTTGGATATTTCGCCTCAGTTTGCTTAGGACATCAGGGGGAATTCCAGTCCCGTTGTCCTTTACTTTAATAATCGTATGATTTTCGCTTTCGATCGCTTCAATGTCAATGGCGGCATCAGTCTTGTCAGCCAAAGCCTCCATAGCGTTTTTGATCAGATTTAAAAAGACCCGAATGATCTTATTATTGGCTTTAACCGGAACGCTGTTGGCGAACTTGGTCGTACAGCTAATCCCTGTCTTGTGCATGCGGTTTTGCAGTGGCATAATGGCCTTGCTGAAGATTTCCTTCACCTGTATCGCTCTAAAGCCTTCATCCTTCCGGTTCATAGATAAGATCGACTCCACGAACTCAAGCATCGTATCGCTTGTCTCTATAATCTCATCACAGCTTTGGTTGATATCTTCCTTGGTGGCCTTATCTCCCTCAAGCAATTCAACCGAAGGCGCGATCAGCTGCTCGGTCGTCATCTTTACCGCGCTGATCAATCCCTTTAGGTCATGAACGATTTCGCTGACCAGATCCCCGACATCGGCCATTTTCTGAAGATTGGTCAAAAGCTCCAAGTTCTCGGTTTCGACTTTAATCTTAAAGAGCGACTTTCTGATCGAGTAATAAAGTTCTTCATTCTGGAAGGGCTTGGCCAAGAAAAGGAACTTATGGGGCACGATCCGGTTGATCAAGAGTTTGTCGAATTCCTGCAAAATATTATATTCTCCGCTCATCACGATAAATTCGATTTTGGTGTTGCTTCTGTGCAACAGGGTTATCAGGTCTAGACCACTTAAACCGGGCATCTTGATATCGGTGATCACCAACTCGTAGAGATTTTGCTTAAAAAGCACCAAAGCCTCTTCGCTGGAATTGGCCCCATCGATTTCAACTTCGGGGAAGTATTCCTCCACGACCGATACGATCTCGAAAACCATGACCGGGTCATCATCGATCACCAGAATTTTTTTTGCGCTACCCATTTAATTTTCTCCGAAGACAATTCTAAAAGAAGCTCCTCTGTCATGATTATTGCGGACTTCAATTTTCCCATGATGATCCGCCATAATCTTTTTGCAGATGAAAAGACCCAGCCCAAGTCCTTTTGAGCTGTTTTTCCCGCCCTGTTTGAATTTTTCAAAAATGGACGAAAAATGGTCTTCGGGTATACCTGCTCCCTGGTCTTTTACTTCGAGGTTGGTGGGATTAACCGATAAAGTGATGGTCGTGTTTTTTTCAGAGAATTTGTAGGCATTCTCCACCAGATTCGATACGACCTGAACGATCCGGTTGATGTCGAAACAACAGGTTTTGCCTTCCGATTGATCGAGGATAAGCAGTTTAATGCCTTTGGCTCCCAGTTTGGCGCTAAGCCTGCTCTCCACCGACCTGGCGACATCCATCAACTTGTTTTCATTCATCCGGTATCTTACCTGATCATTGTCCAGCTTCATGGAATCCAGAATGTCCTCCAAAAGAAAAGCCGCGTCCGAACTGATGTCGATGATACGCTGGAAATAATCGCATATCACATCCAGTTCCTGTATCGGCTTGTCGATCACGAAGGATTTGCTGATCTGCTTATTTCTTTCGAGCATGGATTTTAAGCTCTTGGAAGTTTTATTGACTTTCTTGATTCCCAAATCGGCAATCCCCTTTAGGCTGTGAATTGGTGATCTCAAATCGTGACTCACTTTCGCCAGGGTTTCGATCTGGTTGTTCCTTAAATTCTCCAGTTCCTTTAAATAACGTAGAAGTGATTGGTCCATTTCGCTATTCACTATAAATTGAGGGTTAAGTTTTATAGACTGTTTGCCTGTGTGAAATTGCAACAAGTAGAACAAAATAAAGTACAATCATGACACTTTTTTGATAAACGGAAATCCTTGTGGTTTACGACCCCTTTCTCGGTTAAAGTCTCAACCAGTCTGCTGATGCTACCGATTGTTTTTGCCTGGGAGGGGAACTGAGATAATGAATCGAACAGATCACAGTTCGTTTTCCTCATCACTTCGATGATGTTATCAAGGTTCATGGCTTTTTCTTTTTAAACAGGCTGAATATATCGTAACTTTCCAAATCAAACGTCAGGTTATGATCCAGTTTTTCGTTGATCAACTCTCCGATCTCTTTATTGAGTCGAACGGCACTGCCCGCTATTTTCTCGAAATATTCCCTCAGTGAATCTTCATTCGTTTCTTCGCACTTGCTTATTCCCATTTGCGAAAGATTCTTGATAGCGTGCAAGGGGTTATTAATCCGGTCCTGAATGGATGCGATTAATTTTTTTGCGTCTTGCAGGCTTTTGTTGACTTCAAACACCTGTTCCGTAGCGTTTTTGATCTGTTCCTTTTGCTGCAACGCATGGAGAATATCCACCTGCAGGTGATAGAAATTAACCGGTTTATGTATATAATTGGTGCCCCCGGCTTTCATGAACTCCAGACAGAGCTTGGTTGATTCCTCAGCGGTTATCATGATCACCGGTAATTGAGGCTGCAAAGTTTTTAAGGCGATCAGGGTTTCGATACCATCCATCCCCGGCATCTGCCAATCGACCAGGGCAATATCCACGGGTGACTTCTTGACATAATGAATTGCCTCCTTTCCCGAAAGGACCGATTTGACCCCATAGCCGAGTTTATTAAACTTCAACTCCAGAGGTCTGATAAAATGCGGGTCGTCATCGATGATTAGTATGGTTAGGTTATCCATTGAGCTCCATTTTATTAATATGATTTAATGTTTAATTGCACCACCTGTGCCATAAAAAAATAACTGTTATTACAATTAATTATGGACAATATCTCGAATATGACCTTCTCCGGGATTTATTCTTGTGGGATGATGCACGATAATGCACGATATAAGCGTCCAATCCAAATGAAAGCAATATTTCGCACGAATTTAAGGTCTTGGTAAATAAACGGGGACTAACCTGGGATTAATAACTTGCTTTTCAGTGATTATATAAACCCGGGTTTTCAATAAAATATTTATCAGGAGGAAATGTGGTATTTCTTCATTTTTCTGTAAAGGGTGGAAGGATTGATGCCAAGCAAGGCCGCTGTTTTGCCTCGGTTAAAACCCGTCTGATTCAAAACCTTGATGATCATATCCTTTTCGTTCCCACTTAACTCAGAGGGTTCTATTTCCTCGTTCGATCCCTCTTTAAGATAAGCTGGCAAATGCTCCTTTAATATAGAAGACGCGTCTTTACTGACAGCGAAGGCATATTCAACTGCGTGAAAAAGCTCTCTGACATTTCCGGGCCAATCGTGTTTCAATAATAATTTTAAGGCTTCGTTGGAGATTTGCCTGACCTCACGATTCTCACTTTTGTTCAGTTTAAATATAATTGAAGAAACCAAAAGGCTAATGTCGCCCAGTCTTTGTCTTAAGGGAGGCAGTTTAATGGGAACCACGTGAAGTCGGTAAAACAAATCGTCTCGAAATAATCCCTGCTTTACCATATCCATGAGGTTTTTATTCGTAGCCGCGATGACGCGAATATCCACTTTGATTGTTTTGGTACTGCCGACGAGCTCGAATTCTTCTTCCTGTAGAACCCTCAGGATTTTCGGTTGCAATGCCAGGGGTATTTCAGCTATTTCATCAAGAAACAAGGTGCCTTTGTGAGCTACTTCAAATCGGCCTGACTTGCGTTGATGCGCTCCGGTAAAAGCGCCTTTGACGTGTCCGAAAAATTCACTTTCAAGTAGCGATGGCGTGACCGCCGCGCAGTTGATCGCGTGGAAAGGACCCTGAGCCCTTTTGCTACGTTTATGGATTTCTCTGGCCACCAATTCCTTACCCGTTCCGCTTTCTCCCTCGATTAAAACCGTTGATTTCGATAACGAGATGCTTTCTATGAAATCGAAAATCTCGTGCATAGCCTTATCGCCACTCACAATCGGACCGAAGGAAGTCTTGGTTAGACTAACCCGCCACTGTTTTTCCTCAGACCACTGATCATTAAATAAAATCAGCCAGCCGAACTTTTTATCCAATGGATCGAGATACATGGGAATCAAGGACATACTGACGGGAATCACCTTGCCGCTTTGGGTGAGAAATTCGCTTTGGATTTCCTGGTGTCTCATTTTGTCTTTGGTAAGTTTAGCCAGTACCCCGCTGCCCCCGGCGACCTTGTTTCCAAGAATGGATAGGGCGCTCTGGTTTATTGTCTCCTCCAGACTCACGTCCAATAGATCGCATGTTTTTTCAGAAAGAAATTTGATTTTAAAAAGATGGTCCAGACAGATAACGCTTTCTGATAACTGATTGAAGATCCTCATCAGCATTTCATTGGCCTGCTTTTTTTTCTTTAATTCATGTTTTAATTTTATAGAATACTCGACAACCTGATTGGCCTGATTGATCAAACCCAGAAGTTCGTAGAAATTAACCGGTTTTCTTAAAAAGGACTGAACTCCAAGCTGATAGCAACGTTCGATTTGCTGATCGGTTTCATGTCCGGTTAGAACGATAATAGCATAATCGGAATCTTCATTTCGTTTTAAGCTCTCTAAAAGCTCAATCCCTCCCATTTCAGGCATCTTTAGGTCAACGATCAGGATCTGAGGTTTTAACTCATGAAAAACCTCAAGACCCTCCCGCCCGTTTTGCGCCGTAAAAACTTCGAATCCCTTGTTTTGAAGCTGAATCTGGATGATCTTTCGCACCTGTCTTTCATCATCGACAACCAGGACTCTGCCCTTAAAATCAGTGTTTTTATTTAGCCGCATGATCCAAGACCTCCCTAACCGATTCACATAAACTCTCTGGCTCTGTCGGCTTGTAGATTAGTTTTTTTATCCCTGATTCTTTGATGGTCTTCTCATTAAGGATGTGGCTAAAGCCGGTCATCAGGATAACCGGCATATGCGGTTTTATCTCAACGATTTTACGGGCCAATTTATCGCCGGTAAGCTCAGGCATCGTTTGATCTAAAATAACCAGATCGTAACTATCAGGGGATGAGGTGACTATCTCTAAAGCCTCCAAGCTCTTTGTCGATACGGTAACGACATATCCCAGTTTCTCCAAAATGATTTTGGTCATTTTGGCAATCGGTTTTTCATCATCGACGACCAGAATCCTTTCTTTGCCCTGAAAGGATTTCAGGCTGTCATTGTTTTCTTTCAGCTCATCCTCTTCACTGACCGGCAGATAGATATCAAAGACACTTCCCTCTCCAAGTTTACTGCTAACGTTAATGACTCCCTGATGATTTTTGACGATTCCGTGAACGACGGATAATCCCAGGCCGGTACCCTCGCCCACCGGTTTGGTGGTAAAAAACGGATCGAAGATCTTGTCGATCAAAAACTCGTCAATACCCGTCCCTGTATCGCGTACCGAGAGCTTAACGTATTTCCCGTGAGAAATTTCACCTGATTCAAACATAGTCGGTTTAGGATGTTCCATAGCCAGACTAACTATGAGTTCTCCCCCATTTTGTCTCATGGCGAATTCCCCATTGGTGCAGAGGTTCATGAGGATCTGATGGATCTGGGTTTGATCAGCGTAAACCTTTGGGCAGTTCGAATCGATCGACTGAGATATCTTGATGCTTGTTGGGAGAGTCGATCTTAACAGTTTGATGACTTCCTTGACGATGGGGGTGAGTGATACGTGGCTGAACTTTTTTTCCTGCTGACGGCTAAAAGCCAGTATCTGTTGTACGAGATCCTTCGCACGGTTGCTGGCGATCAAGGCTTCGCTCAAATAATCCTTGATCTTCTCGCTTAGATTGCCATCTTCCATCGATAGGTTTAAAAACCCGATTAAGGCGTAGAGAATATTATTGAAATCATGAGCGATTCCCCCAGCCAAAGTTCCAATCGCCTCCATTTTTTGAGCTTGGCGCAATTGCATCTTGATTTTTTTTTCTTCGGTTACGTTTCTTTGAATAAAAATGTGATTGACGATCTTATCATGCTCGTCTTTGACCGGGGTTATGGTTTGCTCGATTTCGACATAACCGCCTGACTTTCTTAAGATAAGCATGTTGCCATGCCAGACGTTTCCCTTCGCGAGATCATCCAACATCTGGACAAAAAAACCATCCTCATGGATATCGCTGTTGATTTTTCGAATATCCATGCCCAGGCTCTCTTCCCTGCTGTAATCGGTTAACTTCTCAAAAGCCGGATTGGCGTACTGGATAGTTCCCTCGACATCGGTTATCACGATCGACTCGTCTGTCTGTTCGATCGCCGTGGAGAAGCGGGTACTTTCCTTAATGGCTTCGATAAGAGCCTCATCGGTCTCCTTATTGATCGTAATGTCCTGGATCGTGCCGATCAAACGCGTAGCCACACCCTCAGCGTCATATTCGGTTTTGCCTCTTTCGCAGACATGCTTGATGTCGCCGTTTTTCAGCATAACACGATAAGAACGGACATATGGAATTTTATTCTTTATGGACTCCCTTTTGGTTTGATCCACTTCATCTTTATCATCGGGATGGATCATTTCCAAATAGATTTCATAGTTAAGCTTTGAATCTGAAGGATCGGCTTTGAAAATGCGACAGACTTCATCGGACCAAAGTATTTCATTAGTCGCCAGGTCCAATTCCCAATGTCCCAGATGGGTTATCCGTTGAGCCTCGATCAATTTCGTTTCGCTTCGGATGAGTTCCTCCTCGAACTTATGGCGTAGTTTACGCTCCCTAAGGTTCCTGATTCCAATCGAGATGTCCCCGACCAATTCCTCAAGAAGCTTCACCTCGTCCAGATCGAAGGCCTTGACCTTGGAACTGTAGACATTGAGTGCTCCGTAGCAGGTTGTATCCATCATGATCGGCAAGGCGATACTGGACGCGAAATGTTCCGCGAGCGCCTCAGATCTCCAGGGCTCAAAAATTTTCTCATCTTTAATATTATCGACGATATAGGCTCTATTGTTTTTTATCGCCATACCGGTTGGCCCCTGGCCTTTATCGCTGTTATCCCATCTGATTTCCGTTTTATCCAGATAATTCTGACCTGAACCAAACCGGGTAACGACCCGAACCCTTTTTTTCTTGTCATTCTCAGCCGACCCAACCCAGGCCATTCGGTAGCCCCCCACTTCGACTATGATTCTACAGACCTCTTTTAAATATTTCAGCTCATCAGGGAAATGTATCAGAAGCTGATTGCAATCACTCAACATCCTTAAGGCCCGGTTTAATTTCTCCAGTTTTGATTCGGTGCGCTTTCGCTTTTTGATATCGACCTTCAACTCGGATTCGATCCGTTTGCGGTCCTTGATTTCCTGTTTTAAAACCTCATTTATCAACCTCAGTTCCTTGGTCCGGTCCCCGACTGTTTTTTCTAAGTTGACATTTAATTGCTGAAGATCTTTTTTAAGCCGATAGAGATCCAGATGGGTTTTTACACGCACGAACACTTCATCTTCATGAAAGGGTTTGGTAATGAAATCGACACCGCCTGATTGAAATGCCCTGACCTTTGCGTTTGTTTCGGATAACGCGCTGATAAAAATGACCGGAATGTCCCGGAGACGCTCTTTGCTTTTTAGGATACTACAGACCTCAAAGCCGTCCATACCACTCATCTTGATATCCAGGATAATCAAATCCGGCAATTCCACTTCGACCATTTCCAAAGCCAAGGATCCGCTGTTCGCGACTCTCACATCCAGCCCCTTTTTGGAAAATTGGTTAAACAACAGCCGGATGTTATCGGCTGAATCATCGACAATGAGTATGTTACCCTGCATTTTTCCCGTAGTTGACATTTCAACGAATGATATCTCTTAACGTCTCCATTTCATAATTTTGAATGAGCTCGCTTATGACTTTTGCCAGTGAGCTGTTTTGCTTTGGCAGGACCCGCGCCAGTTTTTCGATGCTTTCAACCCTGCCGGTTTTTATAGCCTGGGAGAGCAAAAAGGTATATTCCTTAGGTAAATCGCTCAATTGTTTAGATATTTCATCTTTTGACAGGTTTTTATCCGGTTTGATTTTTTTGGCGGCTGTTTCCCTTTTCTCATAGGGGAGATATTTCATCATATGCTGAATCAAAGTTTTAGATTCAAGAGGTTTTTTGATGTATTCGTCGCAGATCAGGCGGACCTGATCTTCCTCCTGTTTTAAAGCCGAAGCGGTGATGACGATAATGGGAACCGACTGAAACTCTGAGTTTCTTCTTAGGGTCTGGATCAGTTCATAACCATTCATTTTCGGCATCTTCAGGTCCAGTAAAAAAATATCCGGTTTTTTCAAGCGAATCTTATCGAGGACATCTATTCCGTTTGAAGCTAATATCAGATCAAAATCGTAATTTTCAAGGTATCGGACGATCAATTCGCGGTTATCATCTAGGTCATCGGCGATTAAAACTCTCGCCGGCTTAAATATAATCGAAAGATAATCAAAATCAGTTTCTTCAAGTATGATGTGGCTGCTCTCACATGGCTCCAAGTTTTTAAAGCGCACCGTGAGGGTCGTCCCCTTGTTTTCCTCGCTTACCAGTGAAATTTCACCTCCCATCATCTCAACCAGTTTTTTCGTGATGTTCAGCCCCAACCCGGTCCCGCTATAGTTAACCGATATCCCTTCGACTTGCTCAAACGCCTCAAAGATTATCGATTGGTGCTCCTCGGCAATTCCGATACCCGTATCTGAAACCTCTATGAAAAAATCGACTCCGCCCTTTGAATTGTCTTTAGGAGATGCGGACCAGCTCTTGAGCGAAACATAGCCGACCTTGGTGAATTTAAGCGCATTGGTTAAAAGGTTGGTTATGATTTGATTCAGATGGGTTTCATCAATGAGGAACGCTCCTGATAAATCGGGACTGATCTCAAAATCAAATTGGAGATTTTTTTTGGTGAAATCGTTTTGGAAGCTGTGCCGGATTTCCTCGAAAAGATGACCCAAGATAACCGGACGGTTTTTCAGCTCGAATTTGCCGGATTCGATCTTTGACAGATCTAGAACATTGTTGATCAGGTTCATTAAAGCCCGGCCGCTTTTCATGATGCGGCATAAGTGTTCCTTTTGAGATGGATCATGGATCATTCTGTCGAGTACTTCCGAATACCCGATCACCGTATTGAGAGGAGTACGGAATTCATGGCTCATATTAGCCAGAAAAAGGCTTTTTGCCTGATTCGCCAACTCGGCGGTTTTCTTAGCATTATGGGCTTCCCGTTCGGATATTTTCTGACGGGTGATATCGATAAAAACGACGATACCCGCGATAATCTGTCCATCCTCTCCATAGATGGGAGAAGCGTACATGACCGCCCAGCTTTCTTTTCCATTTTGTTCTCTTACGAAGATCTCTTCACCTTTGACCACCTCCCCTAGATGCAAAGCTCTGTTCAAAGGGACTTCCGAAAATTTAATTTCAATGCCTTCTTGATCAAAAAGCCGTTTTTTTTGTAATTCCTCCTCAATATGAGTGGCTGGTTCCGGAGGGCTTTCCTGACCTCTGAAGTCTGAAACGGCCTGATTGATATAGACGATATTACCCTTTGGCGCTTCTGCGATTATGATACCCGCGGGTGAGTTATCCAGAGCCGACTGCAGAAAAGCCTTAGATTGATAAAGCTCCCTGGTGCGCTCTAAAACTTGAAATCTCAGTTCCGCTTTGGCTTTCCTGTTGTAAATAATCAACAGCATCTGAATGGCGATAAAAACAAATAAACTGATCGACAACGCAATCAGAATAACCCGTTGATTAAAATAATAATTTTGATAGGCTTCGTCCAAATCAATCTCATAGGCCAAGCCAAACCCGTATTCCTTATCCCAAAGCCAGGCGCCAACGACTTTGACCCCCCTGTAATCGTTATAGCCATCGATACTCAGCCCCCTATTGCCGGCGGTCGCGCTTATGGCCATTTCGGTCAAGGGCAGTCTGTTATGAGGAACTCTCGGTTTAAACCCTTTGGTGATATCGCCTCCCGGGTCCCGGACGCTTAAGTTTAAGATCCCTCTTTGATCTTTCTTTAATAATCCGCCTTCTCTTAACTGATACTCAAATCTCGGCTCGGTCATCAGCCGGCCTTTTTTGTCAAAGACGTAGATATCGCCCGTTCGCAGTCCCCTGGATAATTGAGTAAAGCGCGTGAATTCCTTTGAAGGATCGGTTCTGATTGCGAGAGCGGCGATGATCTTACCTTTTTTGTCATAAATAGGCGCGATGGAGAACATGGTCGCTTCGCCCTCCACGATTTTTCCCGCTATATTCGGCAAAGGAACATCCGATAATATCGGCAGTACGAATTGAAGCTTTCCACTAAAAGCCTTCTCCAGGTAGCCGCCTTGTTTGGATGTTAAGTTCAAGGTATTGAGGTTGCTGTCTCTCATCGAGGCGATATTATAATAATCGGGCGCGATGATAAAAAAACCCAAATCCTTGTGATCCTCGATCATCGGTTTTAGGATTCGGCGAATCTCTTTCAAGGGTTTTGAGCCGAGTATAGACTTTTTTTGATGACGTATTTCCAAAAGAAGCCGGGTTTGATCGATCAGATCCGGCCTGCTCGCGAATTGCTTAACGTCATAAAGTTTTTCCATCGCCCAGCTCTTGATCGTTTTATGAGATGTATCCAGGGTCGTGTTTAAAATTGTGTTTAAGTTTTCTCTGATATGATTCTCAATGCTGACGAGCGCCTGCCAGGAAATGATATACAAAGTAATCAATACAATCATTCCCAGGGTGAAGCTCTTGTTTATTTTGGGCCATTTAAATAAAATCGGCATTCATCCTCTGTCAACTTTTGTTTAAAGGAAAATATTCAATACAATGCCTATCAGCATTTCTTAAAAGTCGTTTATTAATAAATTAATTCTGCCAAAATTAAATCTAATCTCACCTGTTAATTTCATCCCATATAATATTTTATTATAATTATATTATTCAGGAACGTAAAAAACAAGTGTTTAGAAAGTTGAGTTAATGATAAAAAAATTAACGTAAACGATGAAATGGACTAGATTTGCATTCATGTTGGATTTGCTGTTGCTATAAAATTATTGATAAAAATTTAATGAAATTATTTTACCAATAAAAAAAACTGCCATATCGCAAAATAAACCAATTCCCGGATAAATTCTTCACTTGTATTTTGACAAATCGATAAAACAATCATAGAGTGGGATCTGGAAAGCGGGGATAACGATCAAACTCAACCCGTTTTTGTAATAAACTTTATTAAAGACAATGGATATGACTGTAATTAAAAACCATTTGAACCTTCTGGGTGATACACGTAAAGCGAGTATCAGAAAAACCATCGTGTGGAGAGGTCTGTCTTAAATAAAGCCATAGTCATGATAAAATATGTCGCTGTGGTGGAACCCACAGCAAATAAGCCGTGGGGGTTTCCTTCACGGCTTTTTTTTTGCCTTTTTTAACCCTTTATGGAGACAACAAATGTTACTGCTAGCCAAACGGGTTTTAAGACTCGTCATCAATCGAACGCAAGACAAGGTTCTATTAATTCATATTTGTCATTTAGTAACGCTTTTTCTACGGCTTCCTAGTTGGGTTCAAGACAGATCAGGAAGCTTGATGAGAGCGGCCAGGTGGCCGAAAAACCATGGTCAATTATTTTCTTTGATGATCAATTCGAAATGGATTGCTCCGCTTTACTATAATCCGCCTGATTGAGGATGAAATGCATAAATTCATGGAACTTAGAAACGTTATCCTGCTCGCGTTTTGTCTTAGCTTGGGGGTAACGGGGAATATCGTTGTTTTTTCCGTATCGGCATTAGGGGCGATGAGTATCGCGGATGATCCGGCCCTGGCGACATTTCCGTTTTTTCTGCAATATTTATTCGCGACTCTTTCGACCATACCCGCGTCATATATTATGAAGCGTTTTGGATGGAAGAAAGGATTTATGGCCGCTTTAACCTGTAGCAGTACGGGAGGAATAGTCGCCTTTTTGGGTTTGAGCTGGTCGAATTTTTATTTGTTTTGCCTGGGATCGGGTATGATCGGGGTCATGGTTGGATTTGCGCCCTACTACAGGTTCGCCGCGGTCGATGGAGCAAGCCAAAGATATAAAAGCAAGGCAATATCCCTGGTTATGGCCGGAGGAGTCTTGGCTGCCGTAGCCGGACCCTTCTTAGCCAACCATACCGTATTATTGAGTAAAACTCCCTATGGCGGGCCTTATCTGCTGTTGATCTTTTTGCCGCTGATCTCATTACTCATACTAAATTTTATGAGGTTTGAGAGTAAGCCGGCCGGTCAACCCGAAAAAGGCAGATCTGTTAAAAAGATTCTGAAACAGCCAAAGCTTGTGATGGCGCTTTTGGGAAGTCTTATGAGCTATATGATCATGGCGCTTTTAATGGTGGTTATCCCGCTGGAAATGAAATCCCAGGCTCTTTCATTCGCCAGCATCACCCAAGTAGTACAGTGGCATGTCTTGGGAATGTTCGCGCCTTCATTTATCACGGGCCATCTCATCCAGCGTTTTGGGGTTTATCGGGTTATGTATTTGGGATTCTTCTTCGATCTCATTTGCGTTCTTTTTCATTTCAGCGGAACCAATTTCGAGCATTATCTTGTTTCGATGATCTTTTTGGGAATTGGATGGAATTTCACCTACATCAGCGCCAGCAGTCTTTTGACCGAGACCTACCGCGAATCCGAAAGGGCTTCGGTTCAGGCGCTAAATGAGTTTTCCGTTTTAGTGACCCAGTCATTTTGCGCCATGACTTCGGGTTTGTTGTATTTTACGGTTGGCTGGCTGGGCCTGAACGCGGTTGTCCTTGGTTTGATCCTGGTGGCGGGTCTGATGGGGTTATGGTTGATCAACAACCAGCAGGACCGTCTGGAGGAACCCATCGGCGATAATTTGGGCTTGCCAGAAGAAGTTTAATCTTATTCAACCAATAGGGGGCATAATAATCACCACTGGTTTTTATGCCTTCTTACTGAGAGATTAAAACAGTTGTGTCATAATAATATGTCGATGATGATATAGATTGGCTTTATACCGGTCAAAAGGATTCATCTCTGGAAAATATCTTCCAGACACGCTATTTCATGGATATAAATCATGAAATATGATTAATATACTTAAAGATTAAGGCATCTCCTCTGACTCGGACTGGCTTCGGTCATTAATTTTAATGGCCCGTTTGTCTTATGAACTTAGCGTTTAAATTCTTAATACTCCGATTTTGTTTAGTACCATACGCCGCGGTGAAAAGGGGTTTTATAATTCGATGATGAAAAGATATCAAATTTGCTTTCCTTCGGTTTTGGGGATTTTACTTTTAACTCTTTCATCCTGTTCCGGGATGTTTTTTTACCCGTCGAAGCAACTTTTTCATAACCCGGGCAAGTTTAAGCTGGAGCCCGAAACCATTTCCTTTCGCAGCCAGGACGGAACCCGGCTTTTCGGCTGGTTTTTTAAGTCCAGGACCAAAGAATCCAAAGCGGTCGTTCTGCAGTTTCATGGCAACGGCGAGAACATGTCGAGCCATTATCTGTCCTTGGTTTGGCTGATTTCAGAAGGATACGACGTCTTTACTTTTGATTACCGCGAATATGGACTATCAGAAGGCGAGGCGGATTTGGAAGGGGCTGTTTCAGATAGCGTCGCGGCCATCGAATGGGTCTCGAAACATCCATCAACCAAAGATAAAAATATCGTTCTATTCGGACAAAGCATAGGCGGGGCTCTCGCTTTGAATGCGCTGGAATCTTTTAAGGGAAAAGAGAAAATCGCCGCCCTTGTGATCGACAGTTCTTTTTTGTCCTTTAGAGAAATCGCCCGCCATTTCCTCTCCAGCCGTGTAATAACCTGGCCCTTCCAGCCTCTGGTCATTCTATTGATTCCAGGAAAATTCCATGGCCTGGATGCCCTGCGTAACCGCGGACCTATACCACTGTTGGTCATCCATGGTACCAAAGACAAAATTGTCCCGCTTCGGTTTGGGCAACATATCTATCAGGCCGCTACCGAGCCAAAGGAACTGTGGCTTATCGAAAACGGAGAGCATATCGATTCCATGACCAGGCACAAAGGCTTTTACCGCGAAAAACTGGTGAAGTACCTGGATCGTCTTTTTGGAGTGGAGAAATAGTAGCCTTAGCCATAAAAATCAATACTCTATCAATAATCCCCGATCATCCAGTCTGTCCTGGACAATGGAAATAAAGCGCAATAAGAATACTCTTGCCGGCAATTTCTGAAACCAGACAAAATTTACATAATTAAACAGATTAAATTTATTCATTATTTTATGAAAAACGGTATTTTGCAGGTTGTTTTATTAATAAAACTTGTGATATAAGTAATCAGGAGAAATTCCTAATCCTGTCAGTCTGTTACAGCTTATTTTCGAAGATAGAGTTTTGATTTATATAAACAACCTTACCGGTAATCGAAAATGAAGTCTTTCGGTTCCAAAGAAAACTATTCCAGCCGCCTTAAGTTTTTGTTAGCGGTTATTTTATTGACCGTTTTGCCCATAGGTTGGGCAATTGCCGGCACGCTTACTCTGTCTCCAGAAAAGGAGATGGAAAATATTTGCCACCAGTTTGATTTTTTAATTGATGAGAGTAATCTTCTGACGATTGATGAAATCAGCTCCAAGGAATTTTCGGTTAAATTTAATCCCATAGAAGATGGTGAGACCAACTTTGGATTGACAGGCGCGGCTTTTTGGCTCCGTTTCCAAATCAGCAACCCCCTTTCTGAACACCAAAAGCGTTTTTTAGAGTTCGCCTACCCCCTGCTGGACAAAATCGAACTCTATAGCCCTGCCGAGTCAAATCAGTTTTCTCTGAAGAAGGCCGGACGCCTCGAGCCCTTTAAAAACCGGGAAGTTAAACACCGCAACAGTATATTTACGCTGGATAGCGATCCGGGGTCGCTCAAGACCTACTACGTGCGTGTCCAAACTCAGGAAGCCATGATGCTGGAGGCCCACCTGCATACAGCCGGGAACATGATCAAAAACGATCATTTTGATCAGTTGCTGTTTGGAATCTTGTTTGGGATTATTTTTTTCGCGGGCTTATACCATCTGATTATCGGGCTGCGTTCAAGATACAAAGGTTATCTCTACTACAGCCTGTTTCTTTTTATTTTCGGCGCTTACGGCCTGATCGATTATGGTTTGGCTTATGAACTGTTATGGCCCGACTGGCCTCTTTGGGGAAAAAGAGCCCATATCCTTTTTATCGGCTTGTCTGAGCTTACGATCCTTTTGTTCGGATATTCTTTTTTAAGCCTTTCATCTTCGTTTCCCCGGATATCCAGGATTTACCGGATTTTCTTTGTCCTTACCCTTTTAAGCGCCTTCGCCAGCCTTATTCCGGTCCTTGATTATACTGTCATATTTATTTTTCAGCTTATGATGGGTCTTATATTCCTCCCTTTAAGTCTGGTTATGGGTCTGCTTGCCTGGAGAAAAGGATACCTGCCGGCGAAATACTATTTTTACTCATGGGTGGTCTTCTTGATGGGGGCTTTCGTCATAATGTGTTTGCCGCTGGGATTATTCCCCGTGAACTCTTTCACTCAATACGCCTATATGGTTGGGGTGATTTTATCGGTCGTTCTTTTTTCCTATGGGTTTTCAGAGAGAATCAACCTGTTACAGGAGCACCTGTCCAAACAAACGACTGAACTGGAAGAAAACCAGACCGAACTGCTTCATGAAATCGATCTCAGGAAAAAAGCCGACAATGAACTGAAAATTTTAAACGATGACTTGGAGAGGCAGGTTTTTGAACAGACCAGGGAGTTATCCGAGAAACAGAAAAACCTTCTTAAAGCCCAGGAAATCGCCAAACTCGGCCATTTTCACTTTAACCCCTCTACCGATCTTTTAAAAGGCTCAGACGAGTTGTTCTCCATTTATGGTCTAAATAAAGACGATTTCGATCTACAGTCGTTTGTCGGGAAGATTCATCCTGATGACAATGAGTTTGCCGTAAAGACCTTTCAAGACTCACTGGCATCCAGAAAATCATGTCAGATTGAATACCGGTTGTTGATGAAGGACCAGAGCATCAAGTATGTTTTTACCAACGTGCATCCCACTTTCGATAAGGATGAAAACGGGTGGGTCTTGATGGGGACGGTTCAGGATATCACCGAAAGAAAGAGGATGGAGGCCGAGACCGAGCAATTGGGATTGATTTTGGAGAATTCCCTAAATGAAATCTATATTTTCGATGAACGGGAACTTAAGTTCATCTACGCCAATAAGGGGGCGGTTAAAAATACCCAGTATTCTTTAGAAGAATTAAAGGGAATGACACCGTTGGATATAAAAACTTCATTCACAGCCGCAGACTTCGCTGAACTTCTGGAGCCGTTGAGAAAACAGGAAACCGAAATCATACGGTTTGAAAATATTCACCAAAGAAAAGACGGCTCGACCTACCCGGCCGAAGTCAGCCTTCAACTTTACCCATACGGCGAGACCAAGGCCTTCGTTGCCCTGATCAATGATATCTCCGAGAGGTACGCGCTTGAAGAGGAGATCAAGCTGAATCAGCAACACCTGGAAAACGCGCAGCGGATCGCGAAACTGGGTAGCTGGATGGTCGACTTTACGACTGGGAAGAGTTTTTGGTCTAAGGAAATGTACCGCGTTTTTGAAGTCGAATCTAAAGACAGAGTGCTGGATTATCAGTATTTTTTAGATCATATCCACCCGGATGATAATGAAATGGTTATGGAAAGGATCGAGAGGATCAATCGGGATCATTTACCCTACGACACCGATCACCGTATCATAACGGAACTGGGAAACTCCAAGAATATTCATTGCAGGATCATCCAGGTGTTCGACCCAAAGGGAATTCCTCTTTCGATCGAAGGCACCGTAAGGGATATCACGGATCAAAAACGAATCGAATCGGAAATCATCGAGGCCAAAAAGAAGGCCGAAGAAGCAAGCAAAACAAAGACCGCCTTTTTGGCCAATATGAGCCATGAGCTCAGGACGCCTCTAAACGCGGTGATCGGGTTTTCCCAGCTACTGATTTTAAACGACGGGGATTCTTTAAACGAGGATCAAAAGCAGCAGATTCAAATGATTCACGGCTCGGGCAAGTTATTGCTGCAATTAATCGAGGACCTGTTGGATCTTTCGGTCATTGAATCCGGCTCAATCGAGGTTCCCCTTGAGACCGTCGATCTTTTCGAAATCGCCACTGAAACCGTCTCCATCCTTCAACCTTTGAAGCTACGGTTCGGTTTTAAGAATCTGCGTCAGAAAATCAAAAAAGGTGTCTACGTCAAAGCCAACGCTTTAAGATTAAAACAGGTCTTGATCAACTTACTCTCAAACGCCATCAAATACAGTCACAGTGATGATTTGGTCGAGCTTTTCCAGGAGACCTCCGGCGATAGCGTTAAAATCATCGTCAGCGATACAGGGCCCGGTGTGTCCCCTGAAAAGATAGAAAAACTTTTTGAGCCTTTTGAGCGTTTGGGAAAAGAAGCGTCGAATATCGAGGGCACGGGGATCGGCCTGGTCCTGACCAAGAAACTGGTTGAACTCATGCAGGGGGGGATTGAATTTGAAAATAAACCGGGTGAAGGTTTGGCTTTTACGCTGACGTTTCCGCTCGTTAAGATCAAAAGCGGGAACCAGGCTGATGGGGTTAAAAAACTCGCGCCTGAAAAAAAACAAAGCAAGTTCGGCCTAAAAAGAGTTCTTTATGTCGATGACAGGCGGGATAATCTGGATTTGGTTAAGAACATTCTCTTTAAACGTCAGAATATTTCACTGTATTTGGCCAGGGACGCGCAAACCGGAATCGATTTGACGAAAGAGCTGGCTTTCGATCTAATCTTAATGGATATCGCCATGCCGGGTATGGATGGCTTTGAAGCTCTGGAGATTATAAAGCGGGATGAAAAAACCCGCATGATCCCTGTTTTGGCGCTTTCAGCCAAGGTCTTCAAGAAAGACCTTTTAAAAGCCAGTGAGGCCGGGTTCGCCGATTTTATAAAAAAGCCGATCAATGTCGATGTTTTTTTAGAGACCATTGATCATTACCTGGAAGATCAAAAATAATCAACCGCACTATCAAAGGAAGTACGATGAAACAAAATCATTTGCCCAAAGTCCATGCTGTAGATGATAATACCGTCAACATCGAACTGGTCAATAGATGCCTTAATAACGAATATCAGGTTTCGACCTCCTTATCCGGAGCGGAGGCTATCGAAGCCATCAAGAAGATACAGCCCCATCTGGTCCTTTTGGATATCATGATGCCGGAGATGGACGGGTTCGAAGTTGCCCGGATCTTAAAGCAAAACGACTCGACCAGGGAAATTCCCATTATCTTTTTGACAGCGAAAACCGATACCGAAAGCATCACGCAAGGTTTTGAACTGGGGGGCACAGACTATATCATCAAACCTTTTAACCTGCTGGAACTAAAAGCCCGAGTAAAGACACATGCGCATAAGAGAATACAGCAGGTCTACCTCCATCGCCTTTTGAAGGATCAATCCGAAAGCCTGATAAAAACCAACCAGGAACTTGCCCAGGCTTTTAGCAAAATCAATAAGTTAAATTCGTCAAGGGATTTGATGATTGAGCAAGTATCCCATATCCTGAGAACGCCCCTGACTTCGATCCTGGGTTACGCGGAAGCGCTCGGCGATCTCGCGGAAAACAAACAGTTAAAAAGTTTCGCGGAGATCATTGTGAGGGAATCGGATAAACTTTCTCACACCATCGACAACATCATGGGTGATGTGGAAAAATTAACCAAAACCGACTAAATCCGTACTTAAGGTGGTGGCAGGCGACGCGAAATATCATGTAGACCAAGTCATTTAAAGCAAACCTTATTGCGGCCCGATTTCTTGGCTAAGTAAAGCGCGTTGTCGGCTCTTTTTTGGATGATTTCGACGCAGTCCTTTTCCTGGATTTGCGAGACTCCAAAACTACAGGTAATCGATCCAACCCCTTCAAAAATGTGTTTTTGAACTGCCGCCCTTAGCTTCTCGGCTAGTTGCATCGCCATTTTCTTGGTCGATTCGGTCGATAAGATGACGAATTCTTCACCGCCCCACCTGGCTAAAATATCGATTTGCCTTAAGTTTTTTTTAATCAGTTTGCTAAAATCCTTTAAGACACAATCGCCCACGACGTGACCGAAATCATCATTGATTTTCTTAAAATAATCGATGTCCATAAAAATAACCGAAAAGGGAGTGCCGTAGCGTTTATAACGGGCGAGTTCTTTTTGAAGATCAAGATTAAATTTTCTGCGGTTAAAAATCTCTGTCAGCGGATCGGTAAGAGAAAGATTTTCTAGTTGCAGATTCAGTCTTCTGAGTTTTTCCGCGCTTTCAATAAGCTCCGACTCCGTTTTTTTTCTCTTTTCGATTTCTATGATCAACAGTTTCTTGCTCCGGTTAAACTCAAATAAAGTCTGCATCAAGAGGCTGGATTTGACATCGGCAAAATAGGCCTGACACTTCAAAGTCAGCGCTCTTTCGGTTAGCCGACGATTATAATCGGTAATTTCAGATAAAATGTATTTTTTAAACTCAAGAGAGCGATCTCTATCGTCCTTTCCATTTACAGATCGATTCCGCATTTCAGTTGTTTAAGAAATTTAATGGCTTCAAAGGATTGCTTGTGATCTAAAACCGAACCATGCTGAGGTAAAATCCAGTTGATTTCTCTTTTTTCTATCACCTCCAGAAAGGCCCTCAAATGTCTTTGAGAGGGCATGGTCGTCTCATGCCATTTTTTCATGGGACTTATAAAATCACCGGAAGCGAAAAGATTCCAATTTTCTGATTCAGCCCCGAATATGTCGGAGCTAAAAAGCGTTTTGGATTGATGATCATATGTTACGATCGCGAAAGGCGAGTGCAGAAATGGCGAAGGAATAAACTCCAGCACCCGGCCGCTTTTTAAGGTGACCTGATTATTATTAGCGTCAACACCGAGAAGATCCGTATTTAGACCCAGATGATTCACCAGCCGGATGTTTTCTTTATGGGTAAAAATTCTCAAATCAGGATTGTTGGTCAAATCCTCCACGATCGCCAGATTGCCGCAAACATCGGGGTCCTGGTGATGGATTACGATAACGGTGATATTCTCAGGATTGACCAGTTCGATGACCTTTCTCATCACGATCGGAAAATGCGGTATTGACCCTGGATCAAAAAAAACCACATCATCCTGGTCGTTCAGAATATAAGGATTGCAGTGCAAATCCGCTTTCTCATCATAAAAACCGACCCAGAAAATATCCTCAGTTATCTGGATGGCGTGGTTCAGGTCTGTAGTTTCTGTATGCATTGTGATTTTCTATGCTATATTAAATTATTAATATAGTTTTTAACACGCCAAATTTAATTTTGCAAAGTAATTGATTCGTATTTGAATATTTTATAGCGCCATAGCATGAAAAACAATTTGTATAGCGTTGAAAATAAGAATAAACAGGGGCTTATTTTTTATTAAAATCCACCGAAGTCCTGAATGAAAAGAAATTTCTAGTTCGTCAAAAAGATAATATCCATGGGGTAATCGAGAAAAAGGGTTGTGGTGAGGCCCTCGTCTCCCGATGAAAGGTCGAAGCGGTAAACCAGGCCGGATATGATGGCTCTCAGGCCGACACCCGCGGAAGGTTTGAAGTTCTTGTATTGATCACCCGGGTTATCCGTTGCCGTTCCCGCTTCAGCAAAAAACGCCAGTTGCATGATCGTTTTTAATCCTCCTAACAGGTACCAGTTTACAGGGGCGACGACCGAGGAGAAATTCAGTCGGTATTCCGCTCCGATGAAGGATGTTCTGCTTCCGGTAAACCGGAACATGTCATAGGCGCGCAATCGGTTTGGGCCTCCGAGATAAGTGGAGGTTCCATATTGGTTGGTTAAAAGACGGTTTTCGATAATCTGGCTTTCGGTCTTTGCGCAAGCATCCGGGTTTGTCGCGGCTATACAGTTTAGACCCAGCAGTTTTTTTAACTCATTTTTGTCGGTGATACCCGCCCTAGTGACTCTCGCTGTTGAGCTAAACAGGTTCAAAGTCAATACATCCCGGTCAAAAAAAGGGATAAAGCCCGTCAGGTTATAGTCGGTAACGGTATAATCGCTGAAAACATTCTGATTTGGGTTAGATCTGGCGTGCTTGAAAGCCAACCGCCAACCGATGTGCGGATCAAGACGGTTATCGGTAAAATCCATTTTCCCGCCAAAGTAATAGGGAAAACTAATTTCCTCCGCACGATTTAAATATTCGAAATCATTTTTTAAATAATCATAACTCATCTTGTACTCTCTTTGACTCTTGGCGACTTCGACAAAAAACTCGAACCGTCTTTTATAAAAGAAATATTTCAGGTGAGTATAGAGGGTTTTGGTTTGGTTGAGTTGATAGATCCCCTCATCTTTGATTGAATCGGCTCCCCGGGTGAAATCGGTGTTCACCATGAGATTTTCCTGGTAACTCAGTGTAAAGAGAAAATGGTCGTTGAAAAAAGGCAGTTGATTGACATAAACCCCCTGGAGGTCGATGGCGCCTCCAGGTAAGGTATCGATCATAATAAGGTCGGTACGGCTGTAAACGTTAGAAAGCATCCCAAAAACGGGAATAGCCGAGCCAATCCCTGAAATAGAAAAAGGAGTCGGCGCGACCAGCCATCCGAAAGCGAAATCCCCTTTGGCTTCTCTCCTCTCAGGCATCCAGTCAAAAGCGAAGGCGCTTATGGAGAGCGTACAAGATATGATCGCTATAACAATTCCTTTTATTTTTTTCATAATCTCAGGTCTTCTAAGCCCATAAATTGTATACAAATATTCTATTAGTTGGTTTTATTATGAAAATTATTAAATAAAAACACTGATTTGTCATCTTTATTTTATTTTGGTCAGGCACATCTTTTTTCCGTTTCCAGGTATAATCTGAACTAAATTACGCTTAATCATCCTTCATGAATGTTATTATATTTTGACGTAGCTGGGTTATTGTATTAAATTGTTATAAACCAAGATGGTTTTGAGGTTTTTTGCTTCCAGGAACAAATAATTATTCAATGAGACCCAATCGTGGAGCTATTAGAAAAGCAATACTTTCAAGTTGTTGAATTCCTCAGATCCGCAAAACGGGTTTTGGTGATAACCGGGGCTGGCGTTTCTGCCGAATCAGGCCTTCCAACCTACCGTGGCATTACGGGACTTTACAACCAGACCACGACTGAGGACGGCTACCGGATCGAAACGGCCTTATCGGGACCGATGTTCCAACGCGACCCGAAAATCACCTGGAAATATATCGCTCAAATAGAAGAATCCTGCAGAGGAAAACGTTTTAACCGGGCACATGAAATCATTTCCGAGATGGAAGGCTATTTCAACAATGTTCTGGTTTTAACCCAAAATATCGATGGCTTTCACCACCAGGCGGGTTCGAGCAACGTCATCGATATTCATGGTGACGTACACGATTTGATTTGCGCTGAGTGCGACTACACCAACCGGGTTGAGAATTATCAAGGAATGGACATCCCGCCATACTGCCCTAGTTGCCAAAAGGTTTTAAGGCCGAATGTGGTTTTGTTCGAGGAGATTTTACCCTATGAAAAGCTGCAAAGGCTTGATCAGGAATTCAGAAAAGGATTTGATGTTTATTTCTCTATCGGGACCACCAGTGTTTTTCCCTACATAGCCCAACCCATGCTGGACGCGAAAAGAAAACGGGTTCCAACGGTCGAAATCAATCCTTCTGAGACAGAAATATCGGGTTATGTTGACGTGAAGATCGAAGAAAAGGCCGGAGAAGCCCTCGATCAAATCTGGAAACTTTTTCAAGGATCCATTACTAATTCCTGAGTCGAACAACTTCCCCCTGTTATTCTTCTCCCTTCCCATCAATCATCTTATATTCCTTGGAAATATCGATTCTAAATTTGCCAGATTTGGATCGGTTGATTTGTTCGGTCGCCTTAAGGGTAGCTGTATTTAGGTCTTCCGCGGTTTTAATAACCGTTGGGGTCAGGAAAATCAGAAGGTTCGTCTTTCTCGACTGGCTGGAATAGGTCTTAAAGAGCCAGCCCAGTACTGGAATGGAACCAAGACAGGGGGTTTTTAGTTCGATGCTGCTGATTTCGTCACTGATCAGACCACCAAGGGCGATGGTCTGTTTATCCTCGACAACGATTTTGGTTTTAAGTGAGCGGTTTAAAGTGGTAATGGCCCCTTGGTTGAGCATGGAACCAACTGCGCCTTCGACCACGTTGCTGGAAGTTTCATCGATCTGCAATTCAATGGAATTGTCCGAGTTGATCTGAGGGGTGATCTTTAAGGAGATGCCAACTTCCTTGTAGTCGATCGTTGTTGTTGTATTGCCGTTGGGATCTACTTTCGTACTGCCCAGGGTCGGAACGATTTCACCGACTTTGATTTCAGCGGGTTCGTTATTTAAGGTCAGGATCTTGGGACTGGAAAGGATGTCGATTTCGGTATCCTGCTGAGTGGCCTTGATGAAAGCGTTGAACGTACTGAAGGTTTTTCCGCCGAAGGAAATCGGTCCCCCGATCACTCCGATGACGGCTCCCCCCGGGGTTGTTGGGGGAAAGGTCTTGGGTAGTCCGGTCGCCCCAACGCCGCCCACCGTCGTCACCGCGGGGATATCGTTTCCTGCCGTATCTTTGATGCCGGTTTGAGTGGAAACGTTTCCGGCCTGCCACTCAATTCCAAGGTCCAGGCTCTTATCCAGTTTAACTTCCATGATCAAAGCCTGGATAAAGACTTGCGAGCGCATGACATCCAACTCTTTGATCACGTTTTCCAGGGTTGGAAAATCCGATGTATCGGCGAAAATCACCAGTGCGTTAGACGGGATATCCGGGATAATTGAAACAATGGCTGGCGGAGTGCCTCCTTTGCCGCCCCTTCGGTTGGCGTTTTGCAAGGATTTGGCGACGTTTTGAAGGACCTTGGAAATTTTTTCGGCGTTCGCGTTTTTAAGGCGGTAAACCCGGATATTACCCTCTCCCGAATCCATTTTTTGATCCAATTGGGCTACCAATTGTTTGATTTTTATTATCGTTTTGGGATTGCCAATTAAAATTAAATCATTGGTTCGTTTATTGGCCAAAACCCGAATGATGGGATCAACGTTTTTTGGGGTTCCTGGTTCCTTGAAAATCCGCTCTATCAAACCGGCCGTCTCGGTCGAGTCCGCATTAATCAAAGGAATGATCTCCAGATTCAAAAGAGTATCTGAACTGTCTTCCTGGTCGATGATGCGCACGATCTCGGCGAACCGCTGAGCATCCTGTTTCGAGTCGCGGATGATTAAGATGTTGGCGCTGTCGATCCCGACCAGGACCGCGTGTTTTGAGATCAAAGGCGCAAGACTGGAGCGGATGGTTCTGATGTTGACGTTCTTAACGGGAATGACCCGGGTCACGAAGGAGCCCTGGTTGATATTCTTCCCTTTTTTGTAGATAGGTGTCGAAGTCGTTTTCGCGACTTGAGAATTAATGATCCGGGTAACTTTTCCCTCGTCGATGGTTGAAAGACCGTTGATGCTTAAAACAGCCTCGAATATCTTATAAGCCTCATCGGCGGTAAACTCTTCGGTCGAAAGAAGCGTGATCTTTTTGCCTTTGAACTCTTTTTCATTGTAGATAAAAGTTCTTCCGGTAACCTTGCTCATCAGTTTGATAATGCTGCCAACCTCAACATCATCAAAATTCAACTGGGTTTTCGGTTTGCTTCTGGCAAAGCCAGCTTCGCTGAGAATCCCCAGAAACAATAAACAAAACAAAACGAAAAGGGCCTGCTTGTTAGCGAATATATTCTTCAAGTTAAAACCAATATGTGGGTTCAGGATAAGTCGGGTGACGGTACGTTCTTCTATTCGACGGGGCAATCTTATCCCTTTAAAAAGCATAATTTTAGGTATAAAAAACTATTTTTGCAACGAAATAGCGTTGTCTTTGATTAAATCAAGCACTAATCCTGCTGGATTGAGTCATTTTTTATCTTGAGAGGAAGCGGAATTTAGATGGATCAGGGCGGCCGCGTACCCTCCCCCAAAACCGTTATCGATGTTAACGACCGTTACTCCGGCCGCGCAGGAGTTCAACATGGTCAATAGGGGGGCCAGACCATTGAAATTGGCACCATAACCAATACTGGTCGGTATGGCAATCACCGGTTTTTTGACCAACCCTCCTACCAGACTAGGCAAAACACCATCCATACCCGCGACGACGACAATCGCCCTCGATTCTTTTATCTTGTCCAGGTTGCTAATTAAACGGTGCACCCCGGCGATCCCGACATCATAAATTCTCTCCACCCTGCATCCCATATGCTCCGCGGTCAGGGCGGCTTCCTCAGCGACAGCGATATCAGATGTTCCTGCGCTCACCACCGAGATATATCCCTCGGGTAATAAGATGGATTTTTCCGGTTTCCAATGAAGGATACCCGCGTCCTCACTAATGGATAATTCCTTGAATTCCTCGCAAAGCTCCTTTAAAACTTCATTGGACAACCTTGTTATCAACAAAGGCTTTTTCGCGTCTAAAAAAGCTTTGGTGATTTGGCGCAGCTGACTTAGGCTTTTTCCCTCGCCGAATATCGCCTCAGCAAACCCAGTTCTGGATTCCCGGTTAAAATCAAGCTTGGCAAACCCCAAATCCTCGATCGTCTTCAGTTGGCTTAATACTTCCTGTTTCGTAATTTTCCCCGCCAACAGGGAATCAATCAGCTCTTCGATTTCCATGGGTTAATTTTTTATTCATACTGCCGCTTTCAAAACCGTTTAAATCAAGAGTGATATATAAAAAACCCAGTTCTTTGAGCTTTTTTGTCACTTCCATACATCGCTTGAGCAGTTTTTCAAAATCCTCCGTGAGAACCTCGATTCGCGCTATTTCATCATGATGTCGTACCCTCACTTGTTTAAATCCGAGGGATTTCAAAAAGAATTCCGCCTTATCGATCTGACTAATTTTCTCGGGAGTGATAGGCGAGCCGAAAGGAATTCTCGAGTTCAGGCAGGCAAAGGACGGCTTATCCCAATTAGGGAGCGAAAGCTCTCTGGACAGCTCTCTGATCTCGTCTTTGGTCAGCTTGACATCCGCCAAGGGGCTTATGATTCCCTTTTCCTTTTTCGCCAGAAGGCCCGGTCGATAATCCCCGAGGTCATCCGCGTTCGTGCCGTCCAGTACATAGGGGATATCAAGCTCGCTGGCCAATTCGTTCAGATGCCCGAAAAACTCCTCTTTGCAGTAGTAACAGCGGTTTACTGGATTAGCAAGAATATTGGGATTGTCAAAATCATTCACGTTGGTTGTGACCAGTTTAACCTTAAGACTTTTGCCCAGCTTCTGGGCTTCATCGAATTCCCAGTCCGGAAAGGATTCCGCTTTAACCAGCACCGCAGTAACCCCTTCTCCCAATTCATCAATGGCGCGCTTCAATAAAAAGGTGCTGTCGATTCCTCCTGAAAACGCTACCATCACTTTTTTAAAACCCAAGAGCATATCGCTCAGGTCTTTGTTTTTTTTATCTAATGATGACATTTATGTCTATCAATCCAAGCTATATGACCGCTAAAAAACCCTATTATCGCAAAGGAACTTTTTACTATAGACAACCGATTAAACTTGGTAAAGCGGTAAATAAAACAAATTGTTGATATGACAGGATATACTGCGTCAGCTTTATCATCCGATTCAAGATCCACGCGGATATTTAAGGGTCGGTAATTTTTTCAGATAAACGATAACTCTGTAAGGGCAATAGCCATTGCGTCTATTGATTGTTGAGTACAGTCAACAAATGAAGCGGTTGTTGAGTCTTCCTTGCGTCTCAGCTCGGAACCGGTCTCATAGGTGGATTAGTCTTCTCTAGGGCCGAGCGGCACGATTCCGCTGGGATTTATGGTTTTGTGGCTTTGGTAATAATGCCTTTTAATATGCTCCATATCGATCGTCTCTTTGATGCCGGGGATATGACAGAGTCGCTTAAGATAAGCCGAGAGATGCTTAAAATCCAGGATTCGGTTGCGGTTGCACTTAAAATGCCCGACATAGACCGGATCAAACCGGACCAGGGTCGTAAAAAGCCGCCAATCAGCCTCGGTGATCATTTCTCCCGTCAGATAGGTTTGCGTCGATAGTTTTTCTTCTATTGCATCAAGTGCTTCGAATAAAAGATGAAAGGCTTCCTCGTAAGCTTTTTGACTCGTCGCGAAACCGCACTTGTAAACGCCGTTGTTGATCCGCTCATAGACAAAGGCATTGATTTCATCGATTTGCTCTCTTAAAGGCTCAGGGTAGTAATCAAGGCTCTGGTCTCCCCATTTGTCGAAAGACCGGTTAAGCATGCGGATGATTTCGGATGATTCGTTATTGACGATGGTCTTTTTCTTTTTATCCCACAGTACCGGAACCGTTACTCTGCCCGAATAGTCCTTTTGAGCGATTTGATAGACTTCGTATAGATATTCGCATCCGTTAACCCAATCAGCAGTACAACCCCTGTTTTCGCTAAAGACCCAGCCGTTTTCCAGCATCAGAGGATCGACGATTGAAACGGAGATAACCTTCTCAAGCCGCTTCATTTTTCTGAAAATCAGGGCACGGTGAGCCCAAGGACAAGCCAGGGATACATAAAGGTGGTATCTCTCCATTTCCGCGGGAAAGTCGGAATCCGGGTCCGCATGAATCCAGTGTCGGAAGCGGCTTTGCTGTCTTTGAAACTCGCCGTCCGTCTTTTTAGTATCATACCAACTGTCCCGCCATTTCCCTTCGACCAGTAAGCCCATCGCCCTACCCCGAGTATAATGAGTTAAAGTTTGTCCCGCTTAAGAATCCAGTCAATCTCATCGTCCTTTTCTTGCCAGAGACGGTTGACCCATATCTGAAATTGCCGTTTGTAATGCTCGTCAGTCGAATAATCCCCAAAAAGCAATTCTTTCGGAATCGGTTTGCTGTCCACCTTAATGACGAGCCGGTTCATTTTGCCTCTTAAAAAATCCCACAGTTTCTTTTTCCCGTCACTATAAACGATCGTGACATTCAAAATGCGGTCGAATTTCCCAGGAAGACTGTTGATGGTCGTCGCGATTCCGCCGGCTCTCGGCTTCAGAAGGTGCTTAAAGGGAGAGTTTTGTCTCTCGTGTTTCTCCTGGGTGATACGGGTTCCCTCCAAAAAATTAATCAGGGTCAAGGGGCGATCCCTGATCTTGTTAACGGCCTTTTGGGCGGTTAAAAGATCCTTTCCCGAAAGATGCGGATTTCTTTTCTTTTGGGCTGCCGAATAACGCTTCATGATGGGAAAATCCAGAATCCAAAGCCCCAGTCCCAGAAAAGGCACCCAAATAAGCTGACTCTTGGTAAAAAAACGGACCATAGGAATCTTCCTGTTAAAAAGATACAGGAATAATAGAATGTCGATCAGGGATTGATGATTGGAAACAATCAGGTAAGATGCTTTTTTATTGAAATTACATGGGTTGTTTATTTCCCATTTATTTTTATAAACCAAGTCGATCAGAAAAATATTGATACTCGACCATGTTTCCACAATAAAAACATAAGCGTGAAGGAATAAAGCCCTGGCAGGGGTAATGAAAAACAATAACCTGATCAAAAAGACCCCATAGAGCAATAAAGACCAAAAAACAAGACTTAAGATAAATACGCAGAGGTAAAAAAATCCCAAAACATAAAGAATCCCCGAGACAATCAAGCAAACCCCCGTTAATCATTTAAGTTAATTCAATGATATCTGATCGATCCATACTTTGACATCACATCAAATCCCGAGTCCAGTCTAATTTTCAGGTTTTTTCTCTTCAAAAATCAAGGATAGGGAATTGAGGCAATAACGCAATCCTCCCGGTTTTGGCCCGTCATTAAAAACGTGTCCCAAATGGCTGTCGCACCTGGCGCATAAAATTTCGGTTCGGATCATACCGCGCTGGTGGTCTGGCGACTCCGAGACGTTATTTGGAGAGTATGGTTTTGTAAAGCTGGGCCAGCCGGTTCCCGAGTCAAATTTATCTCCAGAGTCAAAGAGCTTGTTTCCGCAGCATACGCAGTGAAAAACACCTTCTTGATGATGATCCAGGTACTTTCCGCTGAAAGCCGGTTCGGTTCCTTTCTCGCGGCACACATAATAGGCTTCATCGCTTAACAGTTGACGCCATTCCTTCTTATCTTTAACGATTTTCCCGGTCATGATCCTCCAGCTTTAATATTTGGAATGATTATTTGGCGAAGATCAATAAACCAGATTATTTAACGCCGGTTTTCTGATCACCGCTTGACTAAATTTAGCACAGGCTGTCAGAATTTTTATTAATTTATTATAAAGTGTTATTATTAAATTTTAAACCATTTATTCTGTTGGAGCAATATGGGATTTAATGTCGCGATCGCCGGAGCGACCGGAGCGGTTGGCGCGGAGTTGATTGATTTATTGGCAAGAAGAAATTTTCCAGTTGAGAATCTGACGCTTTTGGCATCGAAACGTTCTGTGGGCAAGAAACTAAACTACAACGGGAAGGAAATTGCGGTAAAAGAGTTGACAGAAAATTCCTTTCAGGGAATTGATATCGCGTTTTTTTCAGCCGGAGCCAGCCGTAGCAAGGAGTTTTGTCCCTCAGCGGTAAAATCAGGCGCTGTTGTTATCGACAATTCCAGTGCCTTTCGTATGGAAAGGGAAGTCCCTTTGATCGTTCCGGAAGTCAACCCGGAGGCGACCTTCAGCCATAAGGGAATCATCGCCAATCCCAACTGCTCGACGATCCAGATGGTCGTCGTGTTAAAGCCGCTGCATGACGCGGCCAGGATCAAGAGAGTGGTGGTCTCGACCTACCAGTCCGTTTCCGGTACCGGAGCCCAGGCAATCGAGGAACTTAAAAGCCAGATCGAGAGTTATGTCAAGGGGTCTGAAATGAAGATATCTATCTATCCATATCAAATCGCCTTCAACGTCATCCCCCATATCGATGTTTTTATGGAAAATGGCTACACCAAGGAGGAGATGAAGATGGTCGAAGAGACCTGCAAGATCATGGACGCGCCGGAAATTAAGGTTTCAGCTACTTGCGTCAGGGTTCCCGTTTTCAGAGCTCATTCCGAATCGATCCAAATCGAAACCGAAAAAAAACTCACGGCTTCAGAAGCGACCCGAATCCTCCGCCAGGCACCGGGAATCATCGTCAAGGATGAAAGAGAGCCGGGAGGTTATCCGGTACCTCTTGAAGTCTCGGGAACTTTTGAAACTTATGTGGGTCGCCTCAGGGAGGATATTTCCGTTGAAAACGGGCTTGCTTTCTGGGTGGTTGCCGATCAACTCTACAAGGGCGCAGCTCTCAACGCCATTCAGATCGCCGAGCTTTTGATCACCGATCCAAGAGGATTAAAGAAATAAGGTTTCAAACTCATCATGGGTGGAGATGTCATTAATTTGGTTATGATCGTCTCCAGCCTTTAGCTCGCCTGTGTCAAACTATGACACTTCTCCGATTAACTGATGGTTTGAGAATTTTCTCTTTATTAATATCAATACTACGGATAGACCTCTTTTTTATTATAAAAAAATCAGCAAACCGCAAAATCGTCATTTTATTAATAAGGGATTGTAAAGTTGCTTTTTAATATATAAGGTTAACTTAAAACTTTTTGTGGCGCGTTTA
>Ga0224496_10000276_pt1 | contig 36937 bp, 21 predicted proteins | sample SF_Jul11_sed_USG_2_FD_168127 | JGI IMG/M metagenome (GOLD analysis project Ga0224496, IMG submission 168127) | Sediment microbial communities from San Francisco Bay, California, United States - SF_Jul11_sed_USGS_8_1 | ecosystem: Environmental > Aquatic > Marine > Sediment | place: USA...
TACGCGGTGACGGAAGCCGTGGGTGAGTCCGTCAACGTCGCGGCCTATCTGCGCGGCACCAAGTACCCGGACGAGTACGTGATCTTCGCCGGACACATCGACTGCTGGTGGGTCGGCACGAGCGACGACAGCTCCTCCATTGCGGCGGTGCTGGAGTTCGCCCGGACGTTCTCGGAGGCGAGAGCGGCTGGCCTGTTCGAGAACGAGAGGACGCTGGTCTTCCTGTCGGTGGGCGCCGAGGAGTTCGGCGGACCCTGGGACACCTGGTACGACTGGCTCATCGGGTCGTACGAGTACGTGACGGCGCACCCGGAGATCATGCAGGGCCTGGTGGTCGAGCTGAACATGGACGGCGTCAGCTTCAAGCGGACCACGGGGCAGTACTGGGTGGAGAACACCTGGGAGATCAACGCACTCATCAACAACGCGATCAAGGCGATTGGCAAGACGGGCTCGATCTCGCTCTACAACCCGATCTGGTCCTGGACCGACGCCTGGTCGTTCGGCGCCAAGGGAGGCGGCTCGACAGCCCAGAGCTGGTGGGTCTCGGGGTTCGACGCCGTCTACCACACGCAGCTCGACAACATGGAGCGCGCCGACGTGGAGCCGATGCGCAACATCCTGCAGCTCTACAGCCTGCTCGGGATGCGCGCGGCCAACGCGCTCGTGCTGCCGCTCGACTTCTCGCCGACGATCGGCTGGGCGGCCGGCGCCCTCGGCGCGGAGGCGTTCGCGGTTCCGTATCTGGCGGATGCGTTCGACGCGGCCAACGCCTCCCTCGCGGAGCTGAAGCAGAAGGTGGCGGCGGCCAACGCCCGCGCCGCGGCCCTGAAGTCGGCCTACGCGTCGGCCAGCACCGACGCGGAGCGCGCCGCCATCCGCGCCGAGGCGGATGCGCTCAACCGCTCGCTGATCGCCGCGCGGCGCATCATCAACCCGTGGACGCTGGGAGAGGGCGGCACCATGGGCTCGTGGGACGTGTTCCTGAGGAGCGATCAGCACGCGCACGACCTCGCGCAGATCGACGCGGCGATCGCGGCGCTGTCCCGGGGGCGCGGGCAGGTGCACACGGCGCTGGGCGCGCTGGAGCAGGTCTACACCATGGAGTGGGGGCGCCTGTTCAGCCCGGAGACCTACCACAGCGTCATGGACTGGATGATCAGCGACTCGATGTACTGGGGCGACGACTTCGACCAGCAGCAGGCCTACGTCGACGTCCACGCCATCCATCGGGGTCTGAAGGACGGATCACTGGAGCTGCCGGGCGCCATCTCCGCCCTGCAGGAGATCCGGCGCACGCAGCTGATTCCGTGGCTCGAGGAGGATCTCGGCACGCTCGCGTGGGCGTGGAAGGAGGCGGCGCGAGGACTCTGAGCGGCGGGGAGATCGGCGCTGTCTCAGGACGATTTCTTGATCTCTTCCAGGGGCAGGGCAATCGGTTTGCTCTGCAGCTGCTCGGCATAGTCCTCGTGGATCCATTTCATGAAGGACACGACCATGAGGAGCAGGACGGGAATCAGCGGCAGGGCCACGATGATGGACGACAGCTGCACGGCCTTCAGCGCGCCGGTGGCGAGCAGCCCGACGGCAAAGAGGCCGAGAAGGATGCCCCACATGGTCCGGTTCCAGCGCGGCGGCTCTTCGTCTCCGGACAGCACGCGGGTGACCTGGGAGGAGAGCGTGTAGGCGGCGGAGTTGAGCGTCGTGGCCAGGAACACGAAGCAGAGCACGGTGAAGGCGGGAATGAAGATGTACTTCGAGCCGGGGATGGAGCGCAGGATGGCCACGACGGTGACGTCGTTGGACCCGCCGGACGCCTGAAGGATCCCGTAGACGTCCAGGATTCCCTGCGTCTGCAGGTGGATCACGTAGCCGCCCCAGACGGCCAGGAAGGCCCAGCAGCCGGCGCTGCCGAAGAACAGCACGCCGAAGATCACCTGCCGGATGGTCCGGCCCCGGGAGATGCGCGCGACGAACAGGCCCATCATGGGGGCATAGGCGGCCCACCAGGCCCAGTAGAACACCGTCCAGGTCTCCGGAAATCCGCCGTTGCTGATGGGATCCGACCAGAGGCTCAGTCGGATGAAGTCGTTCATCATCAGACCCAGGCTGTTGCACCAGGTGTTCAGGATGAAGGTGGTGGGTCCCACGATGAACACGTAGGCCAGCAGGAAGTAGGCGATGAAGGTGTTGAGGTCCGCCAGCCGGGCGATCCCGGTCTTGAGGCCGGCCCACACGGTGTAGGTGAACAGGGCGGTCCAGATGCACAGCACGACCAGCTGCAGCCCGAAGGACATGGGCAGGCCCGTCATCTCGCCCACCAGGCTGCTCACCAGCGGGACCGCCAGGCCGAGGGACGTGCCGACGCCGCCGATCATGGCGAAGATGACGACCGTATCGATCAGCTTGCCGAAGAAGCCGTCGGCGTGGGCGCCGATCACGCCCCGGCAGGCCGTGCTGAGCCGCAGGGCGGGAACCCGCTTGACGTGGATGGCGTAGGCGATGGGGATGGCGGGCAGGGCGTAGAGGGCCCACGGCGTGATGCCCCAGTGGAACTGCCCGTACATGCCCGCCAGCTCGCCGATCAGCCCCTTCTGGCTGTTGGGGTCCACGTGCAGGATGCTGGTGTTCATGTAGTAGACCGGCTCGATGAAGGCCCAGTAGACGATGGCGATGCCCATGCCGGCGCAGAAGATCATGGCCGCCCACGTGTAGTTCGAGAACTCGGGCGCGTCTTCGGGCGCTCCGAGCTTGACGGCTCCCCAGCAGCTCAGCGCCAGCCAGAGCAGGAACCCGACGCAGAACAGACCGAAGAGCAGGTAGAGCCACTTGAAGTCGTGGGTGATCACGGCAAACGCCGCATCGACGATGGCCTTCCCCCGCTCGGGGAAGACCGCGAGCAGCGTGCCGATCACCGCGGTCGCGATCACGCCGGGCCACATCAATTTGTAGTCGATCGTGGAGGTCTGCCCTGCCATGGTCTCCTCATCTGCGCGGTTGGGGAGGACGGTCGGGGGAGCCGGCGCTGCGCGTTTCCGGCCAGGAATGCCCGAATCGACCGCGCTGCGCAAGAGGCAGCGTCGAATCCCTGGCGGCGCGCCACCCGTTTCGAGAGCCGAAGGTGCGTTTCGCTCACCTGCCCCGGGGAGTGGTATCTTGCGGCACGTCGAGGGGTGCAGACGTGCCTGTAGCGGCGTGCGGCGCCCGGCCGAGCAGCGCGCCGCGCGCGGCGGCGCGCACTCCCATCCTGTGGAGGCCGATCGATGAACCGAGAGTCCGCGAAGCCGGCGCGGGAGGATGCGCCGGCGCACCCGGGGGCGTCGTCCGGGCGGCCTTCCCTCGACCTCTCCGGCGTGGATCTCGTGCCCCGCGCCGTCATCGACGCGGTGCGTCCCGAGATCGACGGCGGGCGCCATCCGATCAAACGGGTGGTCGGGCAGGAGGTGCGCGTCTCGGCGCGCATCTACGCGGATGGGCACGACCATCTGGCGGCCGTGCTGCGTTACCGCTGCGCCGCCGACACGGCGTGGCGCGAAGTGCGGATGGCCTCGCTCGAACACGATCGCTTCGAGGCCGCGTTCCGGGTGGAGCGCCTCGGTGACTACGCGTACACGATCGAGGCCTGGGTGGATGCCTTCGCCAGCTGGCGCGACGGGCTGGAACGTAAGGTGAACGCCGGCCTCGACGTGCGCAGCGAGCTGCTCGAAGGAGCGGTGCTGGTGCGCGCCGCGGCGGAGCGCGCCGCGACGACGGACGCCAGCTGGCTGCGCGCTCGCGCCGAGCTGCTCGCGTCCAATCAGAGCCAGGAGCGGCGCGTCGAGACGGCGCTCTCCATCGAAATCTCCGAGTGCATGGACCGCCACCCCGATCGCAGTCGCTCCGCGCACCTCGATCGGGTGCTGCACGTGCAGGTGGAGCGGGAGCGGGCCAGGACCGGGGCCTGGTACGAGTTCTTCCCCCGATCCTGCGCGGACGAGCCCGGTCGGCACGGGACCTTCCGCGATTGCGAAAGGCGGCTCGCGTACGTGGCGTCGATGGGCTTCGATGTGGTCTACCTCCCGCCGATCCACCCGATTGGCGTCACGCACCGCAAGGGCGCCGGAAACAAATCCACGGCGCAGCCGGGCGATCCGGGCAGCGTGTGGGCAATCGGGAGCGCCGAGGGCGGCCACAAGGCGGTGCACCCCGCCCTGGGCAGCCTCGCGGATTTCGAGCACCTGGTCGAGAGCGCCCGAGAGCTCGGACTCGAGATCGCTCTCGACCTCGCCTTCCAGTGCTCGCCGGATCATCCCTACGTGGAGAAGCATCCGACGTGGTTCCGGCGCCGGCCAGACGGCACGGTCCATCACGCCGAGAATCCGCCCAAGAAATACGAAGACATCTACCCCTTCGACTTCGAGTCCGAGCATTGGCGTGAGCTCTGGATGGAGCTGAAGAGCGTCGTCAGCTTCTGGATCGATCACGGCGTCCGGATCTTCCGGGTGGACAATCCGCACACCAAGCCCTTCGCGTTCTGGGAGTGGCTGATCCGGGAGGTGCGGGAGACGCGACCCGACGTGGTGTTCCTGTCGGAGGCGTTTGCGCGGCCGGCGGTGATGCAGCTTCTGGCGAAGATCGGATTCTCGCAGTCCTACAGCTACTTCACCTGGCGAAACACGAAGGAAGAGATCACGCAGTACTTCACCGAGCTCTCCTCGTATCCGAACCGCGAGTATCTGCGCCCGAATCTCTTCGCCAACACGCCGGATATCCTGCACGAATATCTGCAGACGGGTAAGCGCGCCGCCTTCCAGACGCGGCTGGTGCTCGCCGCAACGCTGTCGGGAAGCTATGGCATCTACGGGCCGCCCTTCGAGCTCTGCATCGCAGACGCCGTTCCGGGAAGCGAGGAATATCGCGGCTCGGAGAAGTACCAGCTGGTTCACTGGGATCTCGAACGCGAGGGCCACATCCGGGAGACCGTGGCGCGGATCAACGAAATCCGCCGCGAGAATCCCGCGATCACGCGGGGTAGAGCGCCGGAGTTCTATCCAATCGACGACGACGAGCTCCTCGCGTACGGTAGGACCACGCAAGATGGGCGCGAGACGCTCGTCGTGGTGGTGAATCTCGACCCCCATTACACGCACAGCGGCTGGCTCGATCTGCCCCTCGAGAAGCTCGGAATCGACTCGAGACAGCCCTTCCAGGTGGAGGATCTGCTGGGCGGGGCGCGCTATCTGTGGCACGGGAGCCGCAACTACGTGTCGCTCGATCCGGCCTCCATTCCCGCGCACATCTTCCGGCTGCGCAGGCGCGTCCGCACGGAGAGGGATTTCGACTACTACCTATGAGCAGCCGCCGCAATGCGAAGAGTCAACTCGGCGATTGGCCGGAGTCTCTCGGAGACGATTCCCTGTGGTACCGGGATGCGATCTTCTACGAGCTCCGCGTCGGCGCATTCCAGGACAGCGATGGCGACGGCATCGGCGACTTTCGCGGCCTGATCGAACGGCTCGACTATCTGCAGGATCTCGGGGTCACGGTGCTCTGGCTGCTTCCGTTCTACCCCTCCCCCCTGCGCGACGACGGCTACGACATCTCCGACTACACGAATGTCGATCCGCAGCTCGGCAGTCTCGACGATTTCAGGGCGGTTCTGCGAGAGGCGCATCAGCGCGGTCTGCGCGTCATCACCGAGCTCGTCCTCAATCACACCTCCGATCAGCATCCCTGGTTCCAACGCGCGCGACGCGCGCCTGCCGGGAGCCGCTGGCGAAACTACTACGTGTGGAGCGACGATCCCGAGAAGTACGCGGAAGCCCGCGTGATCTTCCAGGATTTCGAGCCCAGCAACTGGAGCTGGGATCCGGTTGCGAAGAGCTATTACTGGCATCGCTTCTACGCGCACCAGCCGGACCTGAATTTCGAATCCGCGGACGTGCGCCGCGCCGTGGTCCGATTCCTCGACTTCTGGCTCGGCATGGGCGTCGACGGATTGCGCCTCGACGCGATTCCGTACCTGTACGAGCAGGAGGGGACGAATTGCGAAAACCTGCCGCAGACGCACGGGTTCCTGAAGGATCTGCGCCAGCACATCGACGCGACGCATCGCGACCGCATGCTGCTCGCGGAGGCGAACCAGTGGCCAGAGGACGCCGTGGCCTATTTCGGGCAGGGCGACGAGTGCCACATGGCCTTCCACTTTCCGGTGATGCCCCGCCTGTTCATGGCGCTGCAGATGGAGGACCGCTATCCGATCATCGACATCCTGATCCAGACGCCGCCGATCCCGGAGACTTGTCAGTGGGCGCTCTTTCTCCGCAACCACGACGAGCTGACGCTCGAGATGGTGACTGACGAGGAGCGAGACTACATGTATCGCGTGTACGCCGCCGACGCGCGCGCGCGCCTCAACCTGGGGATCCGCCGGCGCCTGGCTCCCCTGCTGGGAAACGATCGGCGTCGCATCGAGCTGATGAACGCGCTGCTCTACTCCCTGCCGGGAACGCCCGTGCTCTACTACGGCGACGAGATCGGCATGGGAGACAACATCTATCTCGGCGATCGCAACGGCGTCCGGACGCCGATGCAGTGGAGCTCCGATCGGAATGCCGGCTTCTCGCGTGCGAATCCGCAGCAGCTGTATCTGCCGATCATCGTCGATCCCGAGTACCACTTCGAATCCATCAATGTCGAGGCGCAGCAAAAGAATCCGCATTCCCTGCTCAGCTGGACCAAGCGCTTGATCTCCCTGCGCAAGAGACATCGCGCCTTCGGCCGCGGTGTCTTCGAGCTGCTGCACCCCAGCAATCGCAAGGTGCTGGCTTTCGTGCGCGCCCACGACAGCGAGCGAATCCTGGTGGTGGCGAATCTCTCGCGATTCGTGGAGTACGTCGAGCTCGATCTCTCGCAATACGTGGACGTGGTCCCCTTCGAGATCTTCTCCGGGAAGCCGTTTCCGCGCATCGGATCGCTTCCCTATCTGCTCACGCTGGGGCCGCACGACTTCTACTGGTTCCGGCTCGAGGCGGAACGCGAGGGCGAGCGCGCGGCGGTCGAAGTGGGACAGCCCGTGCTCCCGAAGCTCAGCATACGGGGCTCGTGGCGCGGCGTGCTGCAGCCGGACAATCGCGAGATCTTCGAGCAGGTGCTGCCCGAGCTTCTGCGCGCGCGGCGCTGGTTCGGCGGCAAGGGGAGCCCGATTGCCTCCGCCTCCATCGTCGACGTCCTGCCACTCGGCTCGGGCGATGCAGCCGCCCAGCTCGCCATGGTCGAGGTCGGCCGGGACGGCGCGATTCCGGAGCTCTACTGCATGCCGATCGCCTTTCTTGCGGGCGATCGGGCCGACGCGCTGCGCCGAGATCGGCCGAACGCGATCTTTGCCGAGCTCGAAGTGGTGGGGAAGGGCGCCTCCGCGCAGGGCGTGCTCTGCGATGCCCTGGAGCAAGCGGAGGTCTGCGCGGACCTGCTCGACGCGATCCGCCGGCGCCGGAAGATCCGCGGCGAGAGCGGAACGCTGCTGGCGACGCCATCGCGCGCGCTCGTCCGATTCCGCGACGTGGAAGAGCGCTGGCTGGCGCCCAGCCTGGTGCGCACCGAGCAGAGCAACAGCACGATCCTGTACGGAGAGAAGCTCATTCTCAAGGTCTTCCGGCGCCTCGCGGAGGGCATCAATCCGGAGCTCGAAATCGGACGATTCCTGACGGAGCGGGCGCGCTTCTCCCACACGCCCGAAGTGGCGGGAGCGTTCGAATACCGACGCGGGCGCCAGAAGAGCCAGACCCTCGCAGTGCTCACGAGCTACGTCGAGAACGAAGGAGAGGCCTGGACCTACACGCTCGATCAAGTGGGGCAGTACTTCGAGCGCGCCCTCGCCAGGCAGCACGAGATCGGCGTGATTCCCGTGCTCGAGCGCGAAGCCGTGGATCTCGTCGCGGAGGAGACTCCCGCTCTCATCGTCGAGCTGGTCGGGGGCTATCTGGAGTCGGCGCGCCTGCTCGGTGCGCGAACCGCCGAGCTGCACCTGGCCCTGGCCTCCGATCCCTCCGATCCGAGCTTCGCGCCGGAGCCCTTCACGAGCCTCTACCAGCGCGCCCGTTACCAGTCGATGCGCAATACCACGGCGCACAGCTTCGATCTGCTGAAGGCGCGGCAGGGAGCGCTCGTCGGAGACGTCGCTGCGGAAGCGGGCCGACTCCTGGGTATGAAGGAGCGCGTTCTGGAGGAATTCCGTGCGATTCTGGGCGCGCGGTTCGGCGGCACGAGGATCCGCTGTCACGGCGACTATCATCTGGGCCAGGTGCTCCACACGGGAAACGACTTCGTGATCATCGATTTCGAGGGAGAGCCGGCGCGCTCGCCCGGGGAGCGGAAGCTCAAGCGCTCCCCGCTGACCGACGTGGCGGGAATGTTGCGCTCGTTCGACTACGTCGCGCACCACGCGCTGCTTTCCCACGACGCAATGATCCGCAGCCAGGACGAGACGAATCTCGAGCGCTGGGCGAACCTGTGGGTGAAGTGGGCGGGCGCCGCATTCCTGCGTGGCTATTTCCCGGCGATCGCGGATCGCCAGCTGATTCCCTCGGATCCGCGCCAGCTCCGCAGCCTGCTGCGCGTGCTGCTGCTCGACAAGGCCATCTACGAGCTCGGATACGAGCTGGACAATCGTCCGGCCTGGGCGAGCCTTCCGATTCGGGGGATTCTCGATCTTCTCGAGTCGCCGCGCGGGGGGCGCAGCTGATGGTCCGGCGCAGGGGACAGGGTGGCGATCGAGTCGCGGTGTCGCGCCTCAGCGAGCAGGATCTCTACCTGTTCAATGAAGGCACGCACGTTCGGCTGTACGACAAGCTGGGAGCGCATCCGGGGGTGGTCGACGGCAGCGAGGGGGTGCACTTTGCCGTCTGGGCTCCGAATGCCTCGGAGGTCTCGGTGATCGGGGATTTCAACGCCTGGAAGGTCGAGGCCAATCCGCTCGCGCCTCGCGCGAGCAGCGGCATCTTCGAGGCGTTCGTTCCGGGTGTCGCGCTGGGCGCCCGCTACAAGTATCAGGTCACCTCCCATCTCGGCGGTCCGCCGGTCGACAAGGCCGATCCCGTCGCCTTTCACGCGGAGGTGGCGCCCGGCACCGCATCGCTCGTCTCTTCCCTGGACTACGCCTGGGGGGATGCGGAGTGGATGACGTCGCGGGCGCGGCGCAACGCCCTGGGCGCTCCGATGGCAATCTACGAGCTCCACGTCGGCTCCTGGCGGCGCGCGGCCGAAGGTCACGGGCGCCTGCTCGGCTACCGCGAGCTCGCCCCGCTGCTCGTCGACTACGTCTGCTCCATGGGCTTCACGCACGTCGAATTGCTGCCGGTGATGGAGCACCCCTTCTACGGATCCTGGGGCTATCAGACCACCGGCTACTTCGCGCCCACCTCTCGCTATGGGGCCCCCCAGGACTTCATGTACCTGATCGACCTGTTGCACCAGAACGAGATCGGCGTGATTCTCGACTGGGTTCCCTCCCATTTCGTCACCGACGAGCACGGACTGGGGAGATTCGACGGCACGCATCTCTACGAGCACGGCGATCCCCGGCAGGGCTTTCACCCCGACTGGAACAGCTACATCTTCAACTATGGCCGTCACGAGGTGCGCAGCTTCCTGCTCAGCAGCGCGATGTACTGGCTGGAGAAATATCACGTCGACGGAATTCGGGTGGATGCCGTCGCCTCCATGCTGTACCTGGATTACTCGCGCAAGGAGGGGGAGTGGATCCCCAACAAGTACGGGGGCCGGGAGAACCTCGACGCCATCGAATTCCTGCGCAGCCTGAACGTGCACATCTACGAGAATCATCCGGACGTCCAGACCTTCGCCGAAGAATCGACGGCGTGGCCGATGGTCTCTCGCCCGGCCTACGTCGGCGGCCTGGGCTTCGGCATGAAGTGGGACATGGGATGGATGCACGACACGCTCCAGTACGTCTCGCACGAGCCCGTGCACCGCAAGCATCACCACCGCGAGATCACCTTCCGCGCGATCTACGCGTTCAACGAGAACTTCGTGCTGCCCCTGTCCCACGATGAGGTGGTGCACGGGAAGGGCTCGCTGCTGAGCAGGATGCCGGGGGACGACTGGCAGAAATTTGCGAACCTGCGCCTGCTCTTCGGATACCAGTACACGCAGCCCGGCAAGAAGCTCCTGTTCATGGGCGCCGAGCTCGCGCAGTGGCGCGAGTGGAGCCACGAATCGACCCTGGAGTGGCACCTGCTGGAATACGAGCGACACCGTGGCGTGCAGCGCTGGGTCCGCGATCTGAACACCTGCTATCGCGGCACACCCGCCCTGCACGAGCTCGATTGCGAGCCGAAGGGCTTCGCCTGGATCGACTGCAACGACGACGAGCAGAGCACCCTCACCTTCATCCGCAGGGCGCGATCGGAGGAAGCGAACGTCGTCGTGGCCTGCAATTTCACGCCGGTGCCGCGGAACAACTTCCGGATCGGCGTGCCCTGCAGCGGGCGTTGGGCCGAGATTCTGAACAGCGATGCAACGCTCTACGGGGGCAGCGGTCAGGGCAATCTCGGAGGCGTCCGGACGACGCCCGTAGCCTGGCACGGCTACCCTTGCTCCTTCGTCGCCACCCTGCCGCCCCTCGCCATCGTGTTGTTCGCGTACGAGGGCGGATGAGCGGTAGCGCATCACTGCGGGGACGACCCGGCAAGGAGGAGCCAACCGTGGGGGGGCCCGCGTTCCGGATCTGGCCGGGTGAGCCCTATCCGCTGGGCGCGACCTGGGACGGCCGCGGCGTGAATTTCGCGCTCTTCTCGGGCCACGCCGAGCGCGTGCAGCTGTGTCTGTTCGGTCGGGGGGGGCGCAGGGAGATCCAGCGCATCACGATGACGGAGCACACCAACGAGGTCTGGCACGTCTACCTCCCCGACATCCGCCCCGGACAGCTCTACGGCTACCGGGTCTTCGGCCCCTACGATCCCGAACGCGGGCATCGCTTCAATCCCAACAAGTTGCTGATCGATCCCTACGCCAAGGCCCTGTCCGGAAGCTTTCGCTGGAGCGACGCGCACTGCGGCTATCGCGTCGGGAATCGGGACGAAGATCTCTCCTTCGACCGCCGCAACAACGCGGCGGGCATGCCGAAGTGTCAGGTCGTCGACACCGCATTCACGTGGGCGGGGGATCGGCAGCCCCGGATCCCGTGGCACGAGAGCATCGTCTACGAGCTGCACGTCCGCGGCTTCACCATGCGCCATCCGGGAATCCCCGAGCAGCTGCGCGGCACCTTCGCCGGACTCGCCTGCCCCGCCGCCATCGAGCACCTGCGCTCGCTGGGCATCACCGCGGTCGAGCTGCTCCCCATCCACGCCTTCATCGACGAGCGACCGCTGGTGGAGCGGGGGCTGCGCAACTACTGGGGCTACAATTCCCTCGCCTTCTTCGCCCCGCACTCACGCTACCTGGCTTCGAATCACCTGGGCGAGATCAAGACGCTCGTGCAACATCTGCACAACGCGGGCATCGAGGTGATCCTCGACGTCGTCTACAACCACACCGCCGAAGGCAATCGCCTCGGTCCGACACTCTCGTTCCGCGGGATCGACAATCTCTCGTACTATCGGCTGAACGGCGCGAGCAAGCGCTACTACGAAGATTTCACCGGCTGCGGAAACGCACTCAATCTCAAGCACCCGCGCGTCATGCAGCTCGTGATGGATTCTCTCCGCTATTGGGTGGAGGAGATGCACGTCGATGGATTTCGGTTCGATCTGGCGACGACCCTCGCCCGCGAAGACGCCGATTTCGACGAGCAATCGAGCTTCCTGGACACGGCGCGGCAGGATCCCGTGCTCTCCACGGTGAAGCTGATCGCCGAGCCTTGGGACGTGGGACACGCCGGCTACCAGCTCGGCCGTTTCCCGCCGGGCTGGGCCGAGTGGAACGACCGCTATCGGGACACGGTCCGGCGCTTCTGGCGCGGAGACGCGGGCGTACTCGGGGACCTCGCTTCCCGCATCACGGGATCGAGTGACCTCTTCGATCTGCACGGAAGACACCCCTGGGCGAGCGTCAACTTCGTCACGGCCCACGACGGATTCACGCTCGAGGATCTCGTGAGCTACGACCACAAGCACAACGAGCCCAACGGCGAGTCGAACCGGGACGGAACCGACAACAACTACAGCTGGAACTGCGGAGTCGAAGGCCCCACGAGCGATCCCGAGGTGCGCGAGCTGCGCCGGCGCCAGAAGCGGAACTTTCTCGCGACACTCCTCTTCTCTCAGGGCGTTCCGATGCTGCTCGCCGGAGACGAGTTTGGCCGGACGCAGAAAGGCAACAACAACGCCTACTGCCGCGACGACGAGATTGGCTGGATCGACTGGGAGGGGATCGACGAAGAGGGCCGCGACCTGATGGAATTCGTGAGTGCGCTGCTCCGATTCCGTCGCGCCCACATCGTGTTCCACCGGCATCGCTTCTTCCAGGGCGTTCGCACAGCCGACAGCGAGATCAAGGACATCACCTGGCTGCGACCCGATGGGCACGAGAAGACGCAGGCGGACTGGACGGACGGCGGGGTCCGCTGCCTCGCATTCGTGCTGCGGGGCGAGGCCTTCGACTATCACCTGACGCCCTCCGGCGAGCCCGAGCCGGACGACACATTTCTGGTGATCCTGAACGCCGATTCCCATCCGATCGCCTTCACGCTTCCCGACGAGCGCTTTGGCGCGAGCTGGCAGTATCTGATCGACACGGGCGTCGATGGCCTCGCGGCCGGCGAGCAGTGCAAGGCCGGCGAGCGGCTGCAGGTGCAGGCGCGCTCCGTGCTGCTCCTGATCCGGCGCAACGGCGATTCCCTCTCCGCAGCCCTGTGAGCGTCGGACGTCGACCGACACGACCGACCCGCAAGCGCAGCGCGAGCGGAGCGCGGGCGGCCGGTGCGGGCGCCGGCCGCGCTGCGGTGCGCGAGGGTCTCGCGCGGCTCGGCGTGCGCAATCTCGTCCTCGCCATCCACGACGTCAGCTTCCCGAGCGACGCCGAGGAAGATACCGGTCGTGGCTCGCCCTACTCGGAGACCGGTGCGCGCTTTCTGCGCTTCGTGCGCTCGCTCGGCTTCACGGGAATCCAGCTCGGCCCGCAGGGTCAGACGAGCGCCGGCAACCCGTCTCCCTACGATGCGACGCTTTTCTCGAGGAGCTTCCTGTCGATCTCGTTGTCGCGACTCGCCGAGGATGACCGCTGGGAGGCACTGCTGCCGCGGGCAACGCTGCGCGCCCTGGTCGCCGCGCGTGCAGCAGGCAGCGAAGAACGCGTGCCGTACGCGGTCGTGTATCGGATCCACGCGGAGGCGCTCGGGCAGGCGTTCGCTCGTTTTCAGACCCGCAGCGCGGCGAGCCGCGCGCGCCCCGACCGATTCGCCGCGCGCTTCGAGGACTTCTGCCAGCGCAACGAAGCGTGGCTCGAGCGCGACGCGCTGTTCAGTGCGCTCGAGCTCGAGCACGCGGGAGCGCCCTGGCAAGAGTGGGGCGAGGATACCTCGCTGCGTGCCTCGCCCCGCGTCGAGGCGCTGGCAGCCAAGCATCGCGATGCGCTGCAGCGCTACCGCTTCGTCCAGTGGATTGCCCACGAGCAGCATCGGACCTTCGTGGAGCGGGCGCACCAGCTCGGGCTGCAGCTCTACGGCGACATGCAGATCGGCCTGTCGGAGCGCGACGCGTGGGCCTTCCGCGACACGCTCCTGCCCGGCTACTGGATGGGTGCGCCGCCGAGCCGGACGAATCCCGAGGGACAGGCGTGGCACCACCCGGTGCTCGATCCCGACCGGTACTTCGAGGACGGCGCTGCCGGCCCGGCGATTCGCTTCCTCGAGGCGCGGGTGGAGAAGCTGCTCGACGAGTTCGACGGGCTGCGCATCGACCATCCGCACGGTCTGGTCTGCCCGTGGGTGTACCGGGCGGACGACCCGGATCCGCTGCGGGCAACCCGCGCAGGGGCGCGCCTGTTCTCGTCGCCCGATCTCCCCGATCACCCCGAGCTCGCGCGCTTCGCCATTGCGTCTCGCGCACAGCTCAATCCCAAGCCCGGCACGCCGCGCTACGCCGACGACTGGGTGGTCGATCTCACCCCCGAGCAGGTGGACCGCTACGCCGTGCTCTTCGATCGCGTCGTCGCCTGCCTGCGGCGCCAGGGCCGCGATTCGTCCCAGCTCATCTGCGAGGTGCTGAGCACCCAGCCGTACCCGTTGGAGCGGGTGCTGGCGCGACACGGTCTGGGTCGCTTCCGAGTCACCCAGAAGGCGGATCTGCGCGACGCGTCCGACGTCTACCGCAGCGAGAACGCACGACCGGTGGACTGGGTGATGCTCGGCAACCACGACACCGAGCCGATCTGGCGCCTGCTCGGCGCGTGGCGCGAGCAGGGAACGCTCGAGGCCCGCGCCCGCTACGCCGCCGAGCGCCTGGCCTCCGAGCCGGAGCAGCGCGCGGCGCTGTGCGAGCGCTTCGCTCGCGACGGCTCCCTCTTGGCACACGGGCTCTTCGCGGACCTGCTGGTGAGCCGCGCGGAGAACGTGATGATCTTCTTCTCGGATCTCTTCGGGCTGACCGACGTCTACAATCGCCCGGGCGTGGTCTCTGCGGAGAACTGGAGCCTGCGCCTGCCGTGTGATTTCGAGCGGGCCTACCGCGACAGCGTCGCGAGCGGTCGGGCACTCAGCCTGCCGCGCGCCATCGCACTCGCGCTGCGCGCGCGCGGGATCGGCGCCGATGGGAGCGATTGCAGGCTCCTCGAAGCGCTCGACGCGCGCTCCATCGACGCGTGAGGTCGGGCGTCGCGGGAGTCGGGCGGGAGCTCCGGGGCTCGGTCAGGCTTCCCCACCTCGCCCCATTCCGCCCCGCAGCTCGATTTCGAGAATCCGCAGAGGCGTTTCCGCAGAGCACGAGAGAACGCGGCTTCATTGGTATACTCCGTGCACGTCGGATCCGCGGGAAGCGTCCGCGCGAGCACAGTGGTCGGGAGTCTCGGTGAGTTTTCACATCCTCTCCTTCGAGGGGCCCGATCCGTACGCACGGGTCGGTGGGCTGGCGACGCGTGTGGATGGGCTGGTCGACGCGCTGGCCTCGCTCGGCTTCCCGACCCACCTCTGGTTCGTGGGAGATCCCTCGCTTCCCGGCCACGAGCTGCGCGGCAACGTGATCCTGCACCGCTGGTGCCAGTGGATCAGCGCGTTGCACCGCAGCAGTGTCTACGACGGCGAATGGGGCAAGGCGGCGGACTTCGCCGGCTCGCTGCCGCCTTTCCTGGTCGACCAGATGCTGCGGCCGCAGTTCGAGATCTCTGCGCAAGAACGCGCCGTGGTGATCGCCGAGGAATGGCAGACGGTGGGCGCCGTGCTGCATCTGGACGAGCGCCTGCGCCACACCGGGCTGCGCTCGCGCGTGCGCTTGCTGTGGAATGCGAACAACACCTTCGGATTCGAGCACATCCCCTGGGAGCGGCTGGCGCGCGCCGCCACCATCACGACGGTCAGTCGCTACATGAAGCAGCTGATGCGCGAGCGCGGCATCGACGCCGTGGTGATTCCGAACGGTCTGCCACCCGAGGCCTTCGAGCCGCCGAACCGCGCCCGGGTCGCCCAGCTGCGGCGGCGCGTCCGGGGTCGCACGTTGCTCGCGAAGATGGCCCGCTGGGATCCGGACAAGCGCTGGATGCAGGCGGTCGAGATCGTGACGGCGATGAAGGTCCGGGGCTGGCGCCCGCTGCTGCTCGCCCGAGGCGGCTCCGAGCCGTACGGAGAGGAGGTCCTTTCCGCTGCGCGGGCGCGCGGCCTCAACGTGGTGGACGCCTGGATGGAGACGGACGGCGTCGATTTCCTCTCCGCCCTGCAAGACGTGGCGGCGATCGACGTGGTGAATCTCAAGTCGCACGTCGATGCGGAGAGCCGCCGCGTCCTGCTGCGAGCCAGTGACGCGGTGCTCGCGAACAGTCGGCACGAGCCCTTCGGTCTCGTCGGGCTCGAGACGATGGCGGCCGGCGGCGTGGCCTGCATCGGCAGCTCGGGTGAGGATTACGCCGTGGCCGGCCAGAACGCCCTGATCCTCGAGAGCGACGACCCGGAGGAGTTCCTCTCGCTGTTCGATCAGCTGCGCGCTCATCCCCGACAGATGCGCGCGCTGCGCCGCGCGGGACGGGACACGGCGCGACGCTTCGCGTGGCCCGCGATCATCGAGCGCGTGCTGCTGCCGCGCCTGAACATCGCGAGGCCGCCGCTGCCCCGCGAGTCCGGTGTGCCCCGCGGCGCGTCGCTGCCCACTGCGCCGGGCGCGGCGATCCTCGGCGCCCGTGCCTGAGGCGGCGTCACCCCCGCCGGAGCCACGTTGGACCGCGCCTCGTTGACAGAACGCGCGGAGCGCGCGGGAATCCTCTCCCGCTACACCGCGAGCGGCGGGGAGGTGCGCGCGACCCCCGATCGGACGCGGGCTCTGCTGCTCGACGCGCTCGCGAGCGGAGCGACGGGGTCTGCGGCCGCACGGGGCGCCCGGAGTGGGCGAGGCCGGGCTGCGGGCCGCGCCGCGCCGACGCCCTGCGCGAGCGTTGCGGAGCGACTCGGTGAGCGACGGGCCTTCGGACTGTGGGCGAATCTCTATTCGCTGCGCAGCGAGCGCGGCATCGGCATCGGCAATCTGGGCGATCTCCGCGCGCTGGTGCGCTTCGCCGCAGACGCCGGCGCAGTCTTCGTGGGCCTGAGCCCGCTGCACGCCATCCGCAACCGCCCACCCGATGTGAGTCCCTATCAGCCGCTCACGCGGCTCTTCCGCAATGCGCTCTACCTCGATCCCACGCTGGCGCCCGAGTGGGAGAGCGCTCCGGCCGCGCGTCGCCAGCTCGAAGAAGGTGCCGGCGCCGCCGCGCGCAGGCGGCTGCTCGCCGCCGCGCGCATCGACTACGCGGGCTGCGCCGACCTGCACGCCGCGCTGCTGGCGCATCTCTACCGCGCATTCCGCGAGCAGCACCTGCAGCACGAGAGTCCGCGTGGGCGGGCCTTCGCCGCGTTCGTGCGCAACGGCGGAACGCTGCTGCGCGATTTCGCCGTCTTCTGTGCGCTCGAGGAGGATCTCGCGGCGCGCGGAACCGCCCGAGACTGGCGCCGCTGGCCGGCGGAGTTCCGCTCGCCGTCGTCGCCGCAGGTGCGCCGCTTCTGCGACACGCACGCGGAAGCGATCGAGCGCAACCTCTACGCGCAGTTCGAGCTCGACCGACAGCTGGCCTTCGTGGCCGAGGAGGCGCGTGCGGCGGGCCTGCCGATCGGCTTCTATGCGGACCTCGCCGTCGGAAGCGCGCTGTCGGGCTTCGACACCTGGGCGTTCCCCGATCTCTTCCTCGCCGATGTGTCACTCGGTGCGCCGCCGGACGACTATGCGGCGCAGGGTCAGGACTGGGGCATGCCGCCGATGCATCCCCAGCGCCTCGTCGACGACGACTTCCGCTACTGGAGGACCCTGCTGCGCGCCGGCTTCGCGCACGCGGGCATGCTGCGCATCGATCACGTGATGAGTGTCCTGCGCCAGTTCTGGATTCCGGCGGGAGAGCCCGCCAGCGCGGGCGCCTACGTGCGCTTCCCCGCGCTCGAGCTTCTCGGCGTGCTCGGTGAGGAGAGCCGGCGCGCGGGGGCGCTGGTGGTGGGAGAGGATCTGGGAACGGTGCCGCGCGGGCTGCCGTCGCTGTTGGCGCGCTATGCGGTGCTGTCCTCCCGCGTGCTGCTGTTCGAGCGCGACCGCAGGGGGACGTTCAGGCCCGCCCACCGCTACCCGACCCGCGTCCTCGTGACTGCCAACACCCATGACGTCGCGCCGCTCGCGTCGTACTGGGAAGGCGAGGATCTGGCGCTGCGCCAATCGCTCGGCCTCTGGGGCGGCGCGGGCGAGTTCGCGCGCGCGCGCAAACTGCGCGAGGCGGCGCGTCGAGCGCTGCTGCGGCGGCTCTCGGCAGACGCGGACCTGGCGGGCGATGCAATGCCGGAGTATCCGGATCTGTGCGCCGCTATCCACCGCTTTCTGTGTCGGACGCCGGCGTCTCTGATCGGTGTTTCGCTCGACGACCTCGCCGCCGAGACGCAGCCGGTGAATCTGCCGGGTGTCCCTCAGGAGATCTACGCGAGCTGGACGCGGCGCATGGCGTCTTCCGTCGACTCGCTCGCCGTGGACCCCGGCGTGTTGCGCGCGCTCGACGGCACGAGCGAGCGCGCCTGGCGAGCGCCTTGAGCGCGCCGCATCCCGCGTGGAAGTGAGCCATGTCAGCGAATCCCGTCGTCGCGTACTTCTCGATGGAGATTGCGCTCGATCCCTCGGTGCCGACGTACGCCGGCGGGCTCGGCATCCTCGCCGGCGATACGCTCCGCTCGGCGGCCGATCTCGGCATTCCCATGGTCGGTGTGACCCTGGCGCATCGGCGCGGCTACTTCCACCAGGTTCTCGATTCCCAGGGTCGCCAGAGCGAGGAGCCGGTTCGCTGGTCCATCGACGATTTCGCCGAGCGCCTCGACACGCGCATCGAGATCCAGGTCGAGGACCGGCCGGTTCGGGTGGCGGCGTGGCGCTACCGGATGCGGGGCGTCGGCGATTTCGAGGTTCCCGTCTTCCTTCTCGACACCGAGCTGCCCGAGAACGACGCCGCCGCCCGGCAGCTGACGGATTCGCTCTACGGCGGCGACAGCCGCCACCGCCTGTGCCAGGAGGCCGTGCTCGGCCTCGCTGGCCTGCGCATGCTGCGCGCCCTCGGCTACGACGAGATCGCGCGCTTCCATCTCAACGAGGGCCACGCCGCGCTGGTGATCGTGGGCCTGGTCGAGGAGAGCGCGGCCGTGGACGGCGGGCGAACGGCAGCCGCACGGCTCGAGGCCGTCCGCACGCGCTGCGTCTTCACGACGCACACGCCGGTCCCGGCCGGTCAGGATCGATTTTCGCGGGACCTCGTCGCGCGCGTGCTGGGCGAATCGCGCTGCGCGCTGCTCGAGATCTGCGCGGGGAAGAGCGAGATCAATCTGACCGAGATTGCGCTCTCGGGCTCGCGCTTCATCAACGGCGTTGCCATGCGCCACGGCGAGATCTCCCGCGGCATGTTTCCGTCGTATCCGATCCATTCGATCACCAACGGCGTGCACGTCCGAACCTGGGCCACGCCTGCCATTGCCCAGCTCTACGATCGGCATCTGCCCGATTGGCCGCGAGACGCCCTCTGCCTGCGCTACGCCATCAGCATCCCGCTCGAAGAGATCTGGAGCGCGCACCGGGAGGCCAAGCGGGCGCTCCTGGCGGCGGTGAATCGCGAGAGCAACGCGGGCTTCGATCAGGACGTCTTCACGCTCGGTCTGGCGCGGCGCGCCACCGCGTACAAGCGTCTGGGGCTCGTGTTCCGCGATCTCGAGCGACTGCGGGCGATCGCGCGCGCCGAGGGGCCGCTGCAGATCGTGCTCGCGGGCAAGGCGCATCCCCGCGACGAAGACGGCAAGCAGATCATCCAGAGCATCCATCGAGCCCGCGACGCGCTGCGCGGCGACGTCGCCGTGGCTTACCTGCCGAATTACGACATGTCACTCGCGCGCCTGCTCTGCGGCGGATCCGATGTCTGGCTCAACACGCCGATCCCGCCCCTCGAGGCGTCGGGCACGAGCGGCATGAAAGCCGCCGTGAACGGCGTGCCGAGCTTGAGCATCCTGGACGGCTGGTGGATCGAAGGGCACGTCGAAGGCATGACGGGCTGGGCGATTCGCGGCGACGACGCAGCGCGCGGCGGCGCGGGAGGCGACGAAGCGGATGCCGAGGCTCTCTACCGCGCGCTCGCCGGCGCGGTGATGCCGTGCTTCTACAAGCAGCACGAGCAATTCGTGCGGATCATGCGCTACGCGATCGCCATAAACGCCGCTTTCTTCAACAGCGAGCGCATGCTCTGGCAGTACCTGCACAGCGCCTATCACGTGGAGCTCGGCGTCGGCACGCCCGTGTGACCCGGGCCGAGCAGAGCGCCATGGCCGCCGCCCGGCGCGGCGCGCGCGCCCGAGGCTTGGGTCGCGGTCGAGCTCCGGCTGCGCCTGGCTGGTTTGTCTTCATTCCGGAACCGGTGATAACTTCTGGCCGCGCGGGTGGGGCGCTGCCTGCGCGGGCGCCGCATGGGCCCGCGCGGGGAGCGTGGGAAGGAGCGCTCCCATGGGCCGACGTCTCTCCAGACGTCTCCGGCCCACGAAAGGAATGCCATGAAACCGCGTGTCCTCTTCGTGATTGCGTGTCTCGTTGCAACGGTCTTCGCAGCCATTGCCGGTGCCGAACCGGGGAGCGTGAAGTTCTCAGGTCACGACAGCAGCACAACGAAGGACTTCGAGGTCAGAGCCCCGTGGCTACTGGATTGGCAGGTCAAGAGCGAATTTCCCGAGCTCGCAACCTTCGTCCTGCGCCTGGAGGATGCGGCGTCCGGACAGCTGCTCGGAATCGTCACGGACTTCGCTGGCACCGGGCGCGGCTTGAAGCTCTTCCGCAAGAGCGGTTCGTTCCGTCTCGAAACCATCGGCCAGAACGCGGACTGGTCGGTCGAAATCACGGAGATCAGCGAGGCCTGGGCGGATCGCCTCGAACACATGCCCAAGGCCGCCGATCAGGAGCGCCGGCGCGCCGCGATGTCGGAGAAGCAGGTGAGCGTGAATTCGTTCAGCGGCTGGCGCGCGAAGAACGATCAGACGCTGATCCTCATCGGCGCCGGTGAGGTGGGCTTCCGCATCTCGTTTGGAGCGGGCGGCTGCCCGGGGCTGGCAGCGGCCAAGACGATCTCCTTCGTGACTCCCGAAAAGGGGGCGCTCAGCGTGTACGACTCGATTCTTCTCGAGGATGGCACGCGCTGCTACTTCGACCAGGTCACGCTGAACCCGCAATAGGGCGCACGACAACGCCGCGAACGCGCGCGATGGCGCGGGCCCCTGCGCGCGCGGCGCCCCGGCGCGGCGTCACTTGTGCAAACCGGCCAGCTCCTGCAGCAGATGCCAGTTCCTCAGGCGGTCGGCTTGCGCCTTCAGCAGCGCTTCGGAGGGCTCGTCGTCCGCGGAGAACTGCCGGCGGAAGCGGCCCTCCGTGCGGGCGAAGTCGACGAAGGTAAAGGGCTGGCCCGTCTTGCCCTCCTTGGGCCAGTCCTCGGTCATGGCCGGATTGCCGCGCAGGGAGAGCCTCTCTCGCATGCGTTCGCCCTTGCGCGGATCGTAGATGAAGAGCGGGAACGCGCGGCCGTGCACGGCGCGACGGCTCTGCTCGATGGCCATGTCGTCGGCGACGCCGTGCTCCGGCTGGCACGTGGTGAAGACGTTCACCAGCGCCGGGCCGGGATACTCGTTCGCCTCGCGAATCGCCCGGTGGAAGTGGTTCACGTAGGCCGTGACCGTCTGCGCCACGTACACCTCCGGGTGCATCAAGGCGATGTTGGCCAGCTCCTTGCGCCCCTCCAGCTTGCCGGGCTGCATCCGGCCGTACGGCGACATCTTGGCTTCCTGGGCCGTGTAGCTGGCCATGCTCGTCTGCCCACCCGTGTTGGAGTAGGCCTGCGTGTCGAGCACCAGCACCTTGATGTCCATGCCCGAGCAGAGCATGCGACTCAGGGACTGGAATCCGATGTCGTACATCGCGCCGTCGCCGCCCAGCACCCACAGTCGCTTGCGCTGCCAACCCTGCTGGTTCCAGCGCGCGCGCACGCCCATGGCCACGGCCGGGGCGTTCTCGAAGAGCGAGCTGCTCCACGTCACCAGATAGGGGTTGTAGGGGTAGGTGGATCCGTACACCGTGTTGCAACCGGTGGCGGCGATGATCCCGATCTCCTCGCGCGCGTACAGCTCGCCCGTGGCGGCGAGCATCATGCGAATGGCCGTGGCCTCGCCGCAGCCCGCGCACGAGCCGCCGCCTCCCACGTAGAGCAGACAGCGCTCCTCATTGAGCATCAGGTCGACGGGGAGCTTGCGCGCGAGAAAGCGCTCGGGCGACTCCGGCAGGTCTTGAATCCAGCGGTGCCGCTTGCGATAGATTTCGATCAGGCCGTCGCTCTTCTCGACCATCTCGAGGGCGGCGTGGCTCCCGCAGGCCACCACGCACTCGCCGCAGCCCTTGCACTTGGTGGGATCGACGTGGATGCTGAACATCCCGCCGCTCTCCCCCTTCTTCTCCCACACCTCGAAGAACTTGGTGGTCTTCGCCCATTGCGCCTCGAAGTCGGCACGTTCGTCGGCCTGCTCGATCTCCCGACTCGTGCTCTCGAGGACGTCCGCGTCCGCCACGCGACCCAGGATGGCCGTGTCGGGGCACACGATCACGCACTCCATGCAGGCGACGCATTGCTCCGCAATGAAGCGCGGCAGGGCCGGTGCGACGTGGGAGAAGTCGCGAAACACGCCGGTGCCGGGGGGGATCAGGGAGCGGGCGATGCCGGTGTCGGCCGGCAGCACGGCGCCTTCGCCCTGGCCGTAGGCGCCGATGACCTGCTCGTTGAACTCCCCCACGTAGCGATCGAGGTCGATCTCGAAATCGAGGTGCGCGAAGTGGGCGCCGTGGGTCTCCAGATCGGCGCCGGGCTCCTTGACCAGCAATCCGCCGCCGCGCCGCGACGGCGGCTCGCTCTCCCCGTGGCTGACGACTGCCTCGTCGTTGTCTTGCTCGCCGCTCATCTCTCCTCCGGTCGCGCGCCGTTCACGCCGGCGCGCGTCAGATCCGTCAGCGAAAGGATGCCGATCGGATGGGTGCGCTCGCTCTCGCTCGCGACCACCACGAGGCGATGTACCGAGCTCGCGAGCAGCCGATCCAGCGCGTGGATCAGCGGCTCGTCCGGCCAGGTGACCAGCACTTCACGCGTCATCAGGTGGTACGGGAAGACCTCGGGCAGCTGGTCCCGATCCGGCGCGGATGCGATCGCGCGCGCGAGGTCGGTGGTGGAGAGGATGCCCTCCATGTTCTTCTGCTCGTTCACCACCACGATGGCGGAGACGTGCGCTTCTCGCATCGTCTGCACCACGAGATCGAGCGGATCGTCCGGCTGGCAGGTGATCACCCCGTGGTGCATCACGTCGCTCACCTTGCGCCCCGCGTGCTGGCGCTGCAGGGCCACTTCCGCCGAGGCGATCAGCTCGGGCGGCAGCTCCCGCACCTCGCGATAGCCGCGCTCGACGCAGTGGAGATTCTCGGCGATCACACGGTCCGAGACGCGCGGGAAGTAGTGGCGCAGGGCCTTCTCGACCTTGGCGAACAACGAGGCCTCGTCCCCCAGGCGCTCGCTGAAGGGAGCGCAGCGCAGGAATACGCCCAGCAGCACGATGCCCTGCATGCGCGTCACCAGGTCCGGGCGGCTGGCCTGCTCACGCGCGATGCGCGCGGCGTCGAGATAGAAGAGTCTGGCGTGCGCGGTGCGCAGGCGCTGCTGCACACGAGGCGGGATGCGCTGCCACAGCGCCTCCGGATCGTCCCCGGACCACTGCACGAACACGATTCCGCCCGCGCTGAGGCCGCGGAACACCGCCTCCATCTGCAACGCATTGATGTCGCTGATCGGCAGGAACTCCGCCTGCTCCATCTCGGAGTGGGTGCGGATGCGCTCCGGCGCGAGGGTGAGATAGTAGGTGGTGGGAAGGCCCTTCTTCTCCGATCCGTACTTGGGATACGCCTGCACGTAGACGCCGAAGAGCTCCTGCGACAGCGTTGCGATCGCCTTGTTGGCGGTGACCGAGCCGAAGCCGCCGACGGAGTGACCGCGCATGCTGAAGGAGCCGGGCACGCGCACGTCCGGCTCCGGCCCCACCGCGAGCGCGGTGGGGTGCTCGATGTTGAGCGAGAAGTATTCGCGCCGGCCCTTGCGCAGCTGCTCGAAGGTCGCGATCAGGTCGGCGGGGCGCACGTCCCGGCTGCCCAGACCGGCCGAGCCGGAGACGACGCCCGGCACGCGATGGATGGTGGGATAGCCGGGGCGCCCGCTCAGGGCGTCCGCGAAGGCCGCCTTGAGCTCGGCTGTGAGGGGGTTGTTTGCGGCGGCGGGCACGTCGAGCCGCTCGATGACCGCCATGGCCTGCACGTTCTTGAGCGCGTCGACCAGCATCGGGCCCGGGAAGGGGCGAAACGACGTCGGGTGCACCACGCCCACGCGCCAGCCGCGGGTTTTCCGCAAGTGATCGACGACGACCTGCGCCGTCTCCGCGGTGCTGCCCAGCGCCACGATGGCGTACTCCGCATCCTCCATGCGGTAGTCGTCCACCAATCGGTAGCGGCGCCCGGTCAGGGTGTAGAACTCCTGCATGGCCGCTTCGAGCGCGGGCTCCAGGCGGTCGTAGAAGTAGCGCTGTGCGATCTTGCCCCGCATGTAGGCGTCCTGGTTGTGCACCACACCGGACATGATGCCGCGAGCCGGATCGAAGAAGGCCTGCAAGCGCTGGCCCGGCGGTCCGATGTAGCGCTTCATCAGCTCGGGCTCCGGCAGTCGCGCGGTCTCCAGCGTGTGGGTGGTGAGGAAGCCATCCTGGACGCTGAAGAACGGGATCTCGGTGGCTTCGGCGCAGCGCCGCGAGATCAGACACAGATCACCGGCCTCCTGGGCGTTGCGTGCGAAGAGCATGCCCCAGCCGGTATCGGCCACCGCCATCACGTCGTCGTGGCCGGCGTGCACGTTGAGGGCCTGGCTGGTGAGCGCGCGCGCTCCGATGTTGAACACCACGGGCAGGCGCTTGCCGCTGATGACGTAGAGCACCTCCTTCATCAGCACGAGGCCCTGTCCGGATGTGAAATTGGTCACCCGCCCGCCGCTGAGGGCGAAGCCTTCCGCCGCGGAGGCGGAAGAATGCTCTGACTCGGGCTCCATGAAGATCAGCGGGTCGCCCCAGAGATTGCGCGCCCCGTTGGCTGCCGCGCGCGCGAACTGCACGCCCATGTTGGTCGAGGGCGTGATCGGATAGGCGCACGCGCCCTGGCTGATGTGGGTCTCCACCCAGACGACCGCCTCGGTGCCGTCCGTAGCGGCAGGCTCGCCCGGGAAGGGCGCCTCTCGCTCGAGATGTGGATTGGCCTCGGTCATGGTGGGTCCCCGCGCGTGGGTTGCGAGAGAAGAGCCAGGCCCGCGCGGGGCGGCCGTCGGCGCATCCGCTGCCGTTCCGCGCAGTGCGGGCTCTCGTCCTCTTCTGTCCCGGAGATCGGCATGGTTTGGATTCCCGCCGATGTGGGCAAGCTCAGCATCACTCTATGTCGTTGCAGTATTTCGGACAATCGGGCCTGTTTCCCAAGCACGACTTTTCGTTTCATCTGGATGGCTGGAGCGCCGCGGGTGCTCGTGCAGATCCGGCTCCGCGAGACGAGCGCGTGCTCGAGCCGTTCGGTGCTCGGCTCGAATCGATTGGCCCCATGCTTCCTCGCCGGGAATTCCAGTGGCGCCGATCTGCCTGGACGCCGCAAGCGCGCAGACAGAGGATAACGGCTGCGCGGAGATCCGCTGCTCAGATCATCCGCTCGAGCGGGCGGCGCTTCCGGCTGCCCAGGACGGCGATGCGCGCGCCGAGCTCGAGCTTGAGCAATCCGTAGAGGGAGAGGAGCAGGAAGGCGAGCCCCCCCGCGATCAGGGAGCGGTTGTGGTCGCGCTTCTCGAACACCGAGCCCTCGCCCACCGCGGGCAGCTCCGTCGGCTCGACCGGGAGTCCGTACTGCTCCGCCAGGGGGATCACCTTCGAGAGGTTGACCACCGGCACGCCATCCGTCAGGAATCGCATGATGACGCTGTCGATCTGGAGGGCGCGCGGGTGGGGCTTCAGGATCAGCCCGGGGCCGTAGATGCGTTTCACGTCCTTGGGACCCACGGAGACGAGCGATCCTCCCGCGTTTACATACGCCGAATAGCGTCGGCCTCCGGATTGCTGCGCGTAGATTTCCATGCGTTTGTCGATGCTGGAGATCTCGTCGCTGGTATCGATGAAGATGACGCGATTGCGATCGATTGCATCGCGCAGGCGGCGCCTGCCCGAACGCGGCATGCCGAGCGCGCGATCCCGCGCACCCCCGAGCGAGGCGGCGACGGAGCCCTTGGAGATCACCTTCGCCTCGATCAGGATGCGCTCCATGTCGAGCCAGGAGAGCCCCGGAATGTTGGCGCCCCAGCTCGACGCGCCCGCCGTCGCGATCGAGACGACCTGGAGATCGAGCACCTCGGCGGCCACGAAGGTCGCCAGGTTGAGCGCGGGAAAGGAGCCCGAGACGCCCACGGCGATCAGGTCGCCGGGCTCGACGCCCGCGCGGAGCAGCAGGTCCACGACGGCGCCGGCCCAGTTGGGATTCGTCGTCGTCCGCTTTGCCTCCAGCGATCCGGTATTCGTCGTCGTGTTGGAAGCGGCGAAGCCGATCAGGCCCGAGTTCGTCGGATCGACCTCGGTGTCCAGCGCCGAGACGTTGCGGATCCGGTAGGTGCGGATGACGTCCATGCCGCGCTGCATGCGCTGCGCCGCCTCGAGCTTCTCGTCGAAGTGCGGCTGGATGTGGATGATCTGGAAGCGCTCCGCGGAGAAGAGCACCGCGACCGCGATCAGGGCCACGAGGACGTGCACGATGCGCGAGGTGCGCGCGGGTCGCCAGTAGAGATTCTGCACGCTCAGACTCCCAGCAGGAGCAGTCCGCTCAGCCGCGTGACGATGCTGGCGGTGAGCGACGACGCGACGCTGACGACCACGCCCTGGCGATCCATCCAGATCGCGATCAGGCCGGGGATGATGTAGCCGATGACGTCGATCTCGAAGGGTCCCACGGGCGTTCCCGCGCCCAATCCCCAGCGCACCAGGGAGCCCAGCAGGAAGCCGATCAGGAGCATCAGCACCGTGCGCCGGCGCCCGTAGATGATCGTGACGGTGCTCAGCACGCGCACCACGAAGAAGGTCAGCAGGCTCACGCCGATCGTGATCGCCACCACCATGGGATCGCCGAGGCCGAGCGCGAGGTAGCCCGGCACGATGATGCCCCCCGGTGCGACGCCGAAGAGCTCGGAATAGAGCAGGCTCACGAACAGCCCGATGGCGATGTAGAGGATTTCCTGCTCGGTCATGCGGCGTCCGCTTCGCCTTCCGCGCGCGGTGTGGCGCGGTTCTGGAAGAATTTGAGCAGGTCGAGACCCACGCCGGCGATGTTGCCGGCGCCCATCACCAGGGAGTTCCTGCCGCAGGCGCCCAGGATCTCCTCGAACACGGCGGGCGAGCTCTCGCCCTCCAGCGGCGTGAGGAGGGTGGGCCGCAGGCCGGCCGCCACGGCCGTGCGCGCCAGGGCGTAGGTTCCCGTGCCGACGAGGAGGTAGTGGTGCGCGGGAGCCCAGCTGGGCAGCACTTCACCGAGCTGCCGGGAGCGATCCGGGCGGTCGAGCCGGCAGTTGATCACCAGGATCCGCGTCCGGGCTTGTGGGTTGCGCGCCAGGGTCAGGTTCCAGATCCGCTCGGTAGAGACGGGGTCGTTCGCGGCGAAGCCGTTCACGAAGACCACGCGTCGACCGAAGAACTCGAGCTCGATCTCGCGCAGCGCGCCCACGTCGGGGCGCGCGTGCAGCATGCCGTTCAGGGCCACGTGCCGCGGAATTCCGAGGTCGCGCGCCACCGCGAGGGCGAGCGCGACGTTGTCCTTGTGCTCGATGTACGCGAACCGCTCCATCTCCTCGTCGCTGATCTCGTCGGCCTGCTCGGGCCCGAGCGCGACGAGCTTGCTGCCGCGATCGCGGCAGGCCTCTTCGAAGAGCGGCAGATGTTCGCGCTCGGCCGTGAACAGGGTTCCGTTCACCGGACAGGTTCCGAGCAGGGCGAGCGCCACGTCCCGCTCGGTCGGACCCATCACCTCGAGATGATCGGGGCGGGCGTTGCAGATCACGCCGTGCGTCGAGCGAATCAGCTTGAGCTCGCAGAGAGACTGGAGCTTCGGCTGCAGCGCCATGCACTCGAGCACGATGGCTTCGGCGCGTTCGGCAGCGGCCACGCCGATGATGCGCCGCTGCTCGATCACGTTGGTGAGGCCCGGCCGATGGATGGTGAACTCGGTGCCATCGGCTGCGATCATGCGAGCCAGGGAGCCGGTGGTCTTGGCGTAGACCACGATGCCGTGCGCGCGCAGCGCGGCCGCGACGAGACGCACCACGGAAGACTTTCCCCGGGTTCCATTGACGTGGATGCGGATCGGAATGGAGGCGAGATTGCGCCGGTGCACGGCGTACTCGACAAGGCCGAGTCCGATGAGAAAGAGCACGAGCAAGCTCAGACCGAGGATGAGCGTCACGGGCGAATGCTCGCACGGATGCCGCGGTCCGGACAAGCGGGGGCGCCCGGCGGCCGAGCGCCCCGCTCGCGGCATCGGGGCGCTCGCGCGACGCGAGGGGCGCGGGCCGCGTCAGGGCTTGGGTCGGCGCTCGCCCCGTGACTTGGGTTGCGCGCCACCCGGCTGGCTCCCCCCGCTCGGCCGCTGGCGATCCGCTTGCGGCTTCGGCCCGGGGCGCTGCCGGTAGACGCGGTTCGCCGGCTCGCCCGGCAGATCGCGCGAAGGCCGCGGCGCCGCGTCGGGGCGGCGTTCGACCTTGCGCGTCGCGCTCGGCCGCTCGGGCCGCGTGTCGGCCGACGGCGGCTGCGACGCTTCACCGCGCCGCGGCTCGGCCGACGGAGCCGGTCGCGATGCTTGCGGCGGCGACGGCCGCTCGCGCTCGCCGGTTGCCTGCGAGCGCCTCGCTTCCGGCGCGGGCGGCGTCGCCCCTCCGGTCTCCTTCTCTTCTCGTGCGGTGCGGCGCGCTTCCTCCTGCTGCACATCCCGGTAGCGCGGTGCGGGCGGCGGCGCGCGGCGCTCGCTCTCGCTCTGCGTGCCGAAGGGCGGGCGCTGCGAGACGGAGATCCGTCGACCTTCCCGCGGCGGCTGCACCACGCGGGTGGGCGGCGCAGCGCGCGCCGCGTCCTCCCGCACGCCGTCGCGCTTCGCCTGGGGCGCGGCGCGGCGCGGCTCGAGTCCCGCGACGCTCTTGACGCGCGGCTCGCGCGTCGCCACCACCGAACGTTCCAGAAGCTCGCGCGGCGGCTTCTTGCCGGGCCGAGACGCGGCGCTCAGGCTCTCGCGCGCCGGCTTCACCTCCAGATCGCCACGCACCGGCTCGAGCTTCTCGGTCTTCCTCCGGGCCAGACGCGCCTCCCCGACCGAACGGCGTCCGAACTGATCGCGATGCACGGCCACGACGGCATCGCGCACCCGCGCGTTGCCGTAGACGTTGATCTCGCGGGCGTGGATGACTGTCTTGCGCTCGATCACCACGTTGTTGACGATGCGCGGCCCGCCCCAGCCGGCCCAGCGCGGCACGCCGCGGACGCCGACCGGGCCCCACCACGGGATGAGCGGCTCGCCCCAGCTGAGTGCGACCCAGCCGAGCGTCGTCGGTCCTCCGATGGAGATGCCGATCGAGAAGCCCCCGCCCCCGTAGAAGGCCACCAGCGCCGGCGCGTAGTAGGGGCGCACCACGACGGGACCCGGACACCAGGCCCAGAAGCTCGAGACGTGTACCCAGCGTCCGTAGTGGAAAGGTGCCCAGCCCCAGGGCGCGGCGTCCACCCAGGTCCAGCCGTAGTACGGGTCGTACATCCAGCGTCCGGTGCTGTAGGGCGCCCAATCCACGGCGACGCCGCGCGGCACCCAGACCGCGCCGTAGGTCGGAATCAGGCGCCAGTCGCCGTAGGCGTCGAGCTCGGAGAGTCCGTACACGCTGGGCGTCACGTAGCGGGCGCTCACCGCGTCGATCTGGCGGTCGGTCCGCTCGTAGTTCCAGCGATCCCAGGCGTCGAGTTCGGGCGCGGCGTACGTCTCCACCTGCGGCGCCTCGAGGCCGCTCACCACCACCTGCTCGCTCGCCGCGATTGCGCCTGATGCACCTGCGGCGGGGGTCACGACGGCGCGCCCGCCCCGTCGGCTGATGAAGGTCGTGGTCTCGCCGTCGACCTCGACGCGGTAGTAGCCGGTGTGCTCGATGCTGAATGCCGCGTTGGGCGTGTCGATCTCGAAGGTCTGTCCGGAGCTCCGGCTGCGCAGGTCGAGGGAGACGTGGCCCGCCGTCACCCGCATCTGCAGGTAGTCCGGCTCCAGGCTCGTGAGGCCGAGCTGCGTGGCCTCGCCGGCGCGCATGAAGGCGCGCGCGCCGATCTGGATCTCCAGATTCGCCGCCTCGCCCGTGTAGAGCTCGTCGCCCGCGGCCAGCGCCACATTGATCTGAGCGGACGTCCACTCCTCGGCGCCGGGGCGCCAGAACGAGATCTCGCCGTCCGTGAAGGAGAGGCGCGGCGGCGTGAGCTCGAAGCCGATCGCCTCGTCGCCCGGCTCGAGCGCCGACGCGTCGACGGCCAGCAGCGCGACCAGCAGCGTGGCCCCGATCCAGCGTCCGGAATGTCGCGATGTCCGAGAGCGATGCTTCCAGAACATGAGGAGCCCCCTTTCAGCGGGTCTGGCCCTCTCGATCGACGCCGCCCTCCACTCCGTAGGACAGAGCGCGGCCGAAGACCTCGAAGGGCGCGATGAGTGCGTAGTAGACGCCGTAGCGAAGCGCGAGACCGGTGACGTAGAACGGCGCGTAGATCACGCGCATGGCCCGCGGCAGCGGCGGCGGATCGCGCCGCACGATCAGGACGGGCGGCGGCGGCTCCGGCGCATAGATCGGCGGCGGCGGTCCGTCGTGACCGGGCGGAGGGGGCGGGGGCCCGGCGAGCGCGCCCGAGGCTACGATCCAGCCCGCCATCAGCGCGGCGAGCGCCGCGCGCCGGCGACCGGACTTCGAGCCCGCGATGCATCGACGTTCGAGAGAACGCATGGAAGACCCCGCAGGCCTTCGACGGCGGCGCCCCGCTGAGATTCATCCGGGTCGTTTCGCGCCAGGGGGCAAGTCCCGTTCGCGCGGAGCCTGCCGTTCCGTCGCAGCTCGCTGAGACGCGGAGAATCTAGCGCGCTTCGGCGACCCGAGACGCCGCCGTGTGCGGAGCCGCGCCACCTCCAGAGCGACGGGAAGAGCACCCTGGCCCCGCTCCATCCCCAGCGGATCGCGCGGCGCGCGCCGGATCGGCTTCGCGGCTAGGCGAACAACGCCTCCAGCTCGCGCAGGTAGCCCTGCGCGCCCGGATCGCCCTCAGCCGGCGCCCAGGGGGCGCGTTCGCTGGCTTCGAGGGCCGCGTAGGGTCCCGCCTTGGCCTCGAAGAAGACGGAGCCCGGCTCGAGCGCCACGAGCGTGTGGTAGGTGCCGCGCGGAATGTTCGCGCCCAGCACCTCGCCTCCCGCGCGCGCCAGCGCGCTGCGTGTCACGGTGCCCGCGGCGTCGAAGAAGACGAGGCCGAAGGCGCCCCGCAGCACCACCAGGGTCTCGTCCTTGCGCGCCGCGAGGTGGCGATGCGGCTGGATGTAGGAGCCCGGCTCGACCGCGTTCAGCAGCCGGTCGGCGCCTTCGGCACCCGGCTCGTGGAAGTTGTGATTCTTCCGGCGCCGCGCGCCGCGCGAGGCCTCCCGCGTGATCCCGTTGAGCAGCGCGGCGCCGATCAGCTCGACTTCCCCGTTCATGCGCGCGCGCGCCTCACTGCAGCTCTCGCAGCAGCGCCTGGAATTCTTCCGACTCGCGCACCAGGCGCCGGCCCGCCTCGCGCAGCCGCTCGACCTGCTGGTCGCTCAGTGAGAAGCTCGTGGGGAGGCGCTTGAAGTAGCTGCGCTCGCCGGCGTCGTCGAAGTCGTCGAAGCTCACGTCGATCAGGTGGGTCTTCACGCGCCGCTCCGCCGTGGACAGCTCTCGCGCCCACGCGCGCAGGGCGCTGTCCGTCAGGACCAGCGTCTCGAAGTTGTAGCGGCGGATCTGCGAGCCGGAGACGGAGTTCATCAGCGCGGCGAAGGAAGGCGCCGCGGCGCTCAGGTCGATCCCCGGATCCGGGTCGGTCTCGGCGTCCACGATGATCACGGCGATGCGGTCGGGCAGCGCGATCCTGCTGTACGCGCTGGCGGACTCCACGCCTCCCGCGGCCGAGACCGACTCGAGCAGGGCGCGCATGCCGAGATTGTCCGAGATGCCGCCATCCACCAGGTGGATGTAGGGCCGCTCTTTCGCATTCATGTAGGAAGCGAGCGCCTGCGCGGCCTGATAGCGGCGCGGATCCGAGGTGCGACTCTTGAGGGCCTGGGCCATCCACTCCGGGGCCTGGAAGGCGCAGCGACCGGCGAAGTTCTGAAGCGTGACCGGGCTCAGCAGCACCGGGACCGCGGAGGACGCAGCGACCGCGCGTGAGACCGGAAAGGCTTCGAGGTCGGAGCAGATCAGATTGAACTGCCCGGGCACGAAGGTGAAGCGGAAGCCGCGCGAGAGGTCCGTCGCATTGATGTAGATGGTGGGACCGGCCGCCGCATGGAGATCGCCGAAGGTGGCCCCGTCGAAGAGTGTCCGGTCGTAGTACTGGGCGGCGAGCTCGCTGCGGTTCAGGTAGGGGGTCAGGAGGCGCAGCAGGTTCTTGGGGCGCAGCGCCTGGAGGAGCAGCGCCCCCTGCACGTTCTTCCGGAGGAAGCGTGCTTCGAAGTCCTCGAAGGTGCGCTCGCCGAAGAGTCCGTAGTAGGCCGCCGTGAAGCTCCCGCCCGAAACTCCGCTGATGGCGTCGACCTCGTCGAGCAGGCGCCGCGGCTCGCCGCTCGCTCCGATCTGTGTGTCGCGCAGCTCCTCGAGCACGCCGTAGGCGAAGGCCGCCGCCCGGGTTCCTCCGCCGGAGAAGGCCAGATACAGGTACACGTCTCCAACGGGGCCCGGCCTGCTGGCGGGTTGGAACGTGTAGGGACGGCCGGTTTCGGGTTCGAGCGCCACGTTCGCCGGCCGGAATCCCATACATCCGGAGGCGAGCAGGGCCATCAACGCCAGCGCCAGCACGACACGCATCTCGGCTCCTCTTGCGCGCACCGCTTCGCGCGCGCCTCCGTAGGATCTCAAACGCATGCGTACGGATCTTGCTTCGCGGCATCGCACGGGCGACCACCCGGTCGAAGCGCCGGAAGGACGCGTAGCAGCCGTGCACTTGCTTGTCCAAGCGCGCCACGGCGCGGAAGAGGGCGTGCTCATACGCGACCAGCCTGCCTGCGCGTTCGACGCCGGCACGCCGCAGCGCGGCATCAGGCGGGCGCCGCGCACGCGCAGTCCGGCGGCGCAGCGGGCTGCTGCGCGAGATTCATGCGCTGCAGCGACGCGGTGCGCTCGGCCGCGCAGCGCGTGCAGACCGTGAACGCATCGAGATCCCAGAGGTCTGCGAAGACGCGCCCGCTTCCCGATCGCGCTGCCGACGCCAGCCCGTGCGCGAGGGCCGCGTGGAGCTCGGCCAGGCTCGGTCTCGCGTAGACGCCCTCGCGCTCGAGCTCGTCCACGATGCCATTTCCCGGGCGCACCGGAATCAAGACGCAGCACTCGACGCCGATCGAGAGCGCGTAGTCGACGGAGCGTTCGGCCCAGTGCACGGCTTCGTCCCCTCGATGTCCGGGCGGCCCGAGCAGGATGAATGCGCGCACCTTCACGCCGCAGTCCGAGAGAAATCGCGTGGCCCTCTCGAAGTCGTCGAGTGTCATGTGCTGCTTGAGCTGGGGCAGCAGGATGGGATCGACCGTCTCGAGCCCCATCGCCACCTCGAGCCTCACCGGGGCGATCTGCGCGGCGAACTCCGCGCAGCGTTGGTCGACCAGCCGCGGATGACACTCCACGATGAGCGTCTCTCTGCCTTCGACGAGCGCGGCGATGCGGGGCCACTCGCTCCTCTTGATCGCGCGCGCGTCGAAGAAGCTGCCCGAGTTGTAGAGCTTGACGTGGGGCGCGTGGGGCAGTCGCGCGAGCGCCCACGCGAGCTGCTCGGCGGCCGTTGCGGCGGGCGCCCGTTCGCCTGTGGTGTGCTTCCAGAGGTCGCACACCAGGCAGCGGTAGGGGCACTCCCGATTGGTGACGAAGACCGTGGCCACAGCCTCCACGTGTCCTGACGCGGATCGCTCCGGCTCCACGAAGCAGGCGTAGGGCTTCGTGGAGTCCGGCGCTGCGTGCGGACCGCGCGCCGCCAGGGTCGCCCGGTCAGCGGGCTGCGGCAGCTCGGGCATCGTGGATCGATTGGAAGGCGACGCGATAGGCCGCCGGGTCGAGCGGCAGCCGATCCTTCAGGATGCTGTCGCTCACGACCCCGTGCTGGAAACGGCGCTTCGGGAAGATCGGCATGTCCAGGCCGGTGAGCGCTCGAATGCCCCGGCGCACGATCTCACCCTTGAGGGGGTACAGCTTCTCGGGGCTCCAGTCCGTGAGCTCGATGAAGGGGATGCCCTCGGAGACCTCCACGACGTTCGGCAGGCTGAGCGGGCTGAAGCCCCGGAAGCCGTAGTGCTCGAGCGGTGCATGGCTGCGCGTGCAGCCGCGGCTCAGGCCGCCGGAGTACGTGAGCGAGTGCTTGATCGAGTCGACTCCCCAGCCCTCGTGGTAGAGCATGAGATTGTTGAGCACGCTGCGGATCGTGAGCTCCGGGTTCTCTTCGATGGGGTAGTCCTTCAGATTCTCGTCTCCGCCGTCTCCGTCGACGAGATGGCGCAAGCTCGGATACCGCTCGCGGATTCCCCGGCACAGCGCGAGGGTCATGGCTCCGGCCTGGATGTCCAGCGGCTTGTAGTCTTCCACGATGCGGATGGTCTCGTGCAGGTCGATGTACTCGAGCGGCACATCGATGGGCTCGTGGTAGAGCTGCAGGTCCAACTCGGCGAGGAACCGGCGCGCCTGCTCGAGATCGTCGCCCCGCGCGCCCACGCTGAGCGTGAAGACCTTCAGGCGCGCGAGATTCAAGCCGAGCTCGCACATCTGGTGGTAGAGGACGAGAAAGACCGCGCCACTGTCGATGCCGCCCGAGAAGGAGACGCCGATCGATTCGCTCGCTGGGAGGCTCACCAGCCACTTGCGGATCTCTCCGGCGAGGCAGCCGATGTATCGCGCGCCGATCTCGTTCAAGTCGCCCGGCATGGTGTTGCGCCGGGGCGCGAAGAAGCGCTGGTAGGTGGGGTTGGGATCGGGACAGCCGACGAGCGCGATCTCCGTGACGTGGTGTGCCGGGACCATGCGCGTGTAGCTCGGGTGGAACTGATTGCCGAGTCCGCGGTCGTCGAGCCACTGCCGGATGGCGTCGATGCGGTGGGTGACGAGCAGGGCGGGCCCTTCGCTCTGTTTGACGATGAAGTAACGCATGGGGAGCTGAAGCGAGCGGGCCATGCGCACCACGTGGCCGTGCCTCGCCACGATTGCGAAGTGGCCCTCGATCTCGCGCACGCGAGCGACGTCGCCGCTCTGGACCCGACTGCGAGCCTCTTCGAGCGACATGCCGAAGATGAGGTTGGCGCCGGGATCGGTGAGGTCGAAGACCTCGTGGAGATGCTGTGTCTGGATCACGGTACTCTCCTCGCCGCATGTGGGGTCAGGGGCAGCGGCGAAGCACGAGGATCATCGATCCTCGCCAGGCGCCGCAATGACATGATACTGGTCGATCTCCGGTGCGCGGAGGACCTTCTGCATCCCGTTGCGCCAACGGATTGCGACGGATTCCACCCGCGTCGAGGCGCCCAGTCCGAAATGCAGCGTCGTGGAGTGCTGGCCCATCACCGTATCGCCCGTGACCACCCGATCCACGAAGGTCTGCTCGGGGGTGCGCACGACGACCGATGCGCCGACCGGTGAGATTCCACTCCCCTGCTCTCGCAGCTGGAATCCGATCCAATGGTTGGCAGTTTCCATCTGGTTCCGGTAGACGTGCAGCTTCTCGCCCCGCAGGCCGCGATCTTCCACCACGACGAGATCGACGCGTCCGTCGAGATCGAGGTCGTCGCTCACCGCCGACAAGCTGTCGAATTCGTCGGCCAGGCCGAGCAGGAAGGCGACATCGACGAAGCTCTTGCCCCGGCGGTTCATGAGCAGGTGGTTCTTCTGGAATCCCCCCCACGATTCCCTTCGCGAGCGGACGCCCCTCATCCTCTCGTCAACCATGATGGCGAGTGCTTCGTTCGGCTCGGAATTGCCCTCGTAGATGTCGTGGCACCAGAAGATGACGCAGTAATCCTTGGTGCTCTGGCCGCTCTCGTGGCCGTTGGCTGCAAAGATGTCGGGGTCGCCGTCGTTGTCGAAGTCGAAGGCCGTCGTTCCCCAGGTCCAGCCGGTTCGGGCCACCTCGGTGCGAAATGCGGGCTCGCGCCAGCCCTCGTCCGAGGCGAGGTACATGCGGTTGCCGAAGGACATGCGCATGCGCATCGCCTGCATGTCGGGCCGGTCTTCGAGTCCGAGGCCCGCGGCTTCCAGGCGCCGCGTCACCGCGGAATCCATGCCCGCCACGAAGAAATCGAGGCGGCCGTCGAGGTCGAAATCGGCGAACGCCATCGACATGCCGAAGAGGTGGCGATCGGCCTTGAGCGTCGCGTTCGCGTCGACGAAGTGCCCACTGCCGTCGTTGTGGTAGAGGTCGATGCCCGCGAAGTCGCTGGTGACGATGAGATCCAGGTCGTCGTCGTCGTCAAGGTCGACCAGGCTGCTGGTGTAGGTGCGGCGGAAGCGTTTCTCGGCCAGCCCGGCTTCGCGCGTCCAGGGCGAGAAGTTGCCCGCGCCGTCGTTGCGCAGCAGATAGGCGGGATAGCCGTCGTTGGCGTCGTAGTAGGGGTGCGGCATCTGGCCGCCGATGTACGGGGGCTTGTACTGCGCGAGCCACACGTCGAGATCGCCGTCCGCGTCGATGTCTCCCACGGTGAGGGCGGAGGGCGCGCGCAACGGGCTCTCGAAGCGCGGGGTGACCTTCGGCTCTTCGGCGAATCGCCCCGCTGCATCGCCCAGATACAGCACGAGGTCGCCGCGCGCGCGGGTCGTCAACAGGTCGGGATGGGCGTCGCCGTTGAGGTCCGCGATCACACCGGTCTCGGTG
>Ga0224496_10000278_pt1 | contig 36821 bp, 37 predicted proteins | sample SF_Jul11_sed_USG_2_FD_168127 | JGI IMG/M metagenome (GOLD analysis project Ga0224496, IMG submission 168127) | Sediment microbial communities from San Francisco Bay, California, United States - SF_Jul11_sed_USGS_8_1 | ecosystem: Environmental > Aquatic > Marine > Sediment | place: USA...
GTCGCAGGTAGAAAAGTTGAGCGATTTATTGCGAAGCAATATGGAAACCGCTGCCGATTTGAGTGTGAAGCTGGTGGTGGATATTGGCGTCGGCAGCAACTGGGATGAAGCGCATTGATGCTTAAGTTAAAGTGCGCGGCAAGGTGAATGAAAGATTAAATCGAATGTGTTCCTGTTTTATTTTTTAATTAAAGCTGTAAAGAGCGAGGGTATGTGTGATGGATTTTATTGTTGAGTAATTTACCATTTTTATGTTTATTGCGTTTAACTCCATCAGCTCCCCAGGTGCCCCATTGTTTAAAAAAGAAAGCAATATTTTGCTTATCACATTGTGTTTGAATGTTTAATACCCACTGCTCCTTCATGGGACGTGCTTTACTGCCGCTTTCGCCTCCAACAATAACCCAATGAATGTCAGAAAAATCAACTTCACCCAAATCTTCTAGTAAGGGTTCAATAGATAAAAAACGGATTTTTGCTGGTATCTTTTTTAATACATCCATGCGAGGTAGTCCTTCTTTAATATTTTCAATAGTTACTCCTAACCAGACATTGTCAGGCACGTCTTTATTTTTAAAATATGAAAGAAGTTGATTTTGACGTTTTGTTAATATCTGGTAGCGATGCTGCGGTGTTTGTCGAATCACATCAAATATTTTATCAATAAATGAAAAAGGTACATTTTCGTGAAATAAATCACTCATTGAATTAACAAAATAAGTGGTAGGTTTTTTGCGTTTAATCGGCTGTGTTAACCGATCGGGCAACAAACTTAACTCAAATCCATTTTGATAGCCATTTGCACCCATGGCCTTTAATCGTTTTGCCATTACTTCAGCGTAACAATTTTTGCATCCAGCTGATACCTTGCTACAGCCTGTAATTGGGTTCCAAGTTTGTTCTGTCCATTCTATTTGGGTTTTAGTTGTCATAAGTAAAAGTTATGTTTTTAGTGATTTTTTCGGCAATGTTCCATTGGGTTTTCTTGTTAGTAATATTATCAGACCCATTTAAAACTGTTATTTTATTATTAATACAAAGCGTGTTTAAAACATCTTTTGCATGACTTGGCAAAAACTCCTCTATGATGCTGAAGTCTACAATTTCAGCATTAGTCATTATTTTTTTGTTTTTTAGTTCTTTTTCTAAGTCTTTAGAAAACATATCAAATCTTGATGTGCCTTGTGTTCCAAAAATATCAACTTGCCCAGACTGTTGTACTTTAATATTTACCCCTTTACCGTCATCAGATTTTTTTAGTGCTATTTTGTTCATCAGTAGCATTCCTTCCCTATGCTTTGTTAAAAGAAAAATTGCATTTTTGCACTTTCCGCCATCAAGTAAAACAGGGCGCACATAGTCTAGGTTTAACTCTGATTTTATTTTGTTTTTAATGGATTGCATAAAATCATCTATACCATCATAGTTGGACATTCCTCTTGTTGTAAACTCCTCCACAAATTTTCTTGTTTTGTGCTCCTTCGCATAATCATTTTTGTTTGAAAATCTATAACCATGAAAAACAGGTGTAAATAAAAAAACTTCTGTGTATGGCAGTGCCATTAAATCCCTTAAATTATCAATTGTTACATCAGAATATTTAAATGGGTCAAGGAAAAAGAATTTTGGAGTGTTACTGTTTTTAAATTTATGCAATATATTAGTAAGAGAGTTTTGGAAGTCTTTATTAGTTATAGGGTGTATGTTTATATATGAGTGAGAGATATTATTAAGTTGCAACTCCAGATCGTCAGTATATTCTTTGATTTTATCGTTAAATAATATATCGACTTCTAGGTCTTTCTGTTTCAAAACAGGGTTTGTTAAAATATATTGCACCTGCTTAATTAATACTAATGGACTACCATCTTGATTACCGTTTTTTCCAGCGCCACAGAATAAATCAGCTATTAAACAACGCTTAAATGTTTGTAGTATTTTAGGCAAATAACCAGTTATATATTCTTCGTAAACTCTGACTTTAGCAGCTGTCAAGTCATTTTGTTCAACAAAAAAATCACTCATTTTTCATCCTTAATTATATTGATCCTATTAATCATTAAATTAATAAATTAATGGGGCCAAGTCTTGCATTTTGCCTTGGCGCTGCAATGACTTAACTGATGTTTTTTTATTGTTGTTAGCATCATCCTTAAAAATCCCGTCCTTCTAAATGGTGGGGTATTTTGAATTAGGTTATTTTTACGCTATCTGCGGGTAAATGGGAAGTGCTGGTTTGATTGTGAGTTGGATGGGCAGTTAATAGGGGCAAAACGGTGGGATGCGGGTTTGCGGGGTGCTGGTTGCACTTCGAGCGCCATTTTTCGACCATTTATCGAGAGTGTTTTGACTTCCGGGGTGATTTGTTTTTAATTAGGGGTGAGTCATTTTTGTGTTGCGCTGGTGTTCGGCGCGAGTCTGTTCCCTTTCATGGGTGGACTGTGACGGGGCTGGTTTCCCCAAGCTAGTCCCGTTTGTTGCCCGGTCGTTTTGGCCGGGCTTTTTTTTGCTCGATTATGCCTGTTCGTGTGTTTTTGCTGTTGCTGGCAGTTCCAGCCATTCATTCAGCTTGTTGACCAGTTGTTCCAGACCGATTTTGTCCAGGGACGAGAATATCTGGATGCTGGCATCGTAACCTTCGGTTTTTAACAGCTTTTTGCACTGGAGCAGTGCAGTGTTTTGAGCGCCACGCTTGAGTTTGTCTGCCTTGGTGAGCAGTATGTGAGCGGGCAGGCCAAAGTGCTGGCACCAGTCCAGCATCTGCAAATCGAATTCTTTGAACGGGTGGCGGATGTCCATGATGATGACCAGGCCGCGGAGCACGTCTGTCTGTTCCAGATATTTCCCCATCAGCTTTTGCCATTCTTCCTTGACAGCCAGAGGCACTTTGGCAAAGCCGTAGCCGGGCAGGTCAACCAGGCGGCGCTTTTCGTCGAGTGCAAAGTAGTTGACCAGGCGGGTGCGGCCGGGGGTTTTGCTAATTTTTGCCAGTGTTTTGTTATCGCACAGGGTATTGATCGAGCTGGATTTTCCGGCATTGGAGCGGCCAACAAAGGCAACTTCCATGCTTTCGCCCTGTGGGAACTGCTGGGTGGTGCCGGCGCTGATCAGGAATTTGGCTCGCCGGTAGTAATGATTGATGGATTGAGTGCTCATGGGGGTGCATTATGCGGCTAAAAAGGAGAATGACAAGATAATACAGGTGATTTGCCTGTCCGACTTTATGAAATATGACGGTTAGTGTAGAATCTCGCCACATTTTGCCCATTGGCGGGCTGACAGGCTCGGAGTTTTGAAGTAATGAAAAAAATAATTGTATCAAGTTTTGTTTTATTTATGTCACTGGCGGGCGTGGCTCACGCAGCGGGTGATGCGATTGCCGGTAAAGATAAAGCAGCAGCATGTGTTGGTTGTCACGGTGTGGATGGTAACAGTATGGTGCCGACTTTCCCAAATCTGGCAGGTCAGGGCGAGAAATATATTGCCAAGCAGATCGCTGATTTTAAAGCGATGACAACGCGTAAGGATGACACTATGGTCGGTATGTCTGCAATGCTCGCGACTAATCAGGACGCACTGGATGTGGGTGCTTATTTTGCCGCGCAGAAGTTGAACAGCACTGCACCGGTTGATGAAAGCAAATTAGCTCTGGGTCGTGAAATCTACAAAGGCGGCAATCTGCAAACGGGTATTCCGGCTTGTCAGGGTTGTCATGGCCCTACCGGTGCAGGTAATTCAGCAGCTGGTTATCCTCAGCTGGGTGGTCAGTTTGTTGAGTACCTCATGAAGCAGTTACACGCCTTTAAAGATGGTTCACGCAGTAATGATGACCGCGCCATGATGCGTGATGTCATGGGCCGTATGACTGAAGCTGAGCTTGAAGCGGTAGCGCATTACATAGCAAGTCTTAAATAATCGATAAACGATTAAAGAATTTGCTGGAAAAGGATGGCCTGGCCATCCTTTTTTTTGCTTTAACGCTTTGTTTATTAGGTATGTCCACGTCTAGCGGATACAATACGACGAAATTTTGAATTGAAGATTGATCATGTCTGAATCTGGGAACTTATTGCTATTAGAGACGCGCCAGCTGGAATGCGTGCGTGATGATCGTCTGTTATTTCGCGATCTGTCGTTTACGCTGGCGGCGGGTGAGATTTTGCAAATTGAAGGCGCCAATGGCAGTGGTAAGACCAGCTTGTTGCGTATTCTTTGTGGGCTGCGCCTGGCTGAGGCCGGGCAGGTGCTGTGGCAGGGCGAGGATGTCAGCGAGGTGCGCGAAGATTATTATGCCAACATGATTTATATTGGTCACCTGCCCTGTATCAAGGGCGATTTAACCACGCTGGAAAATATTCGTTCGCTGCTCGATACCCGATCGCAATCGGTGCCGCTTGATGAGATTGAGCTGGCGCTGACAAAAGTGGGTCTGGCAGGTTTTGATGATGTGGTCGCCAAGGCACTTTCCTCGGGGCAGCGCCGCCGCATTCTGCTGGCCTTTTTGCTGCTGTCTAAAACAAAATTATGGATTATGGATGAGCCTTTAACTGCACTTGATGTGCATGGCGTGGCGCTAGTCGAGTCAATGCTGATGGAGCATCGTGAGGCCGGTGGTAGTGCGATTTTTACTACGCATCATGGCATGAAGCTGCCCTGTGAAATGCGCTCGGTGACGCTGGGGGGCAAATGTTAAAAGCTTTTTATCATTTGCTGGTCAGAGATTTACGCCTGGCCTTCCGTTCTCGCCACGAGCTGGCAAATCCGCTGATCTTTTTTGTGCTGGTGGTGACCTTGTTTCCACTGGCGGTAGCGCCGAGTGCTGAATCACTAAGGGTAATGGCGCCGGGTGTGATCTGGGTATCGGCCCTGCTTTCAGTATTATTGTCTCTGGATCGCCTGTTCAAACAGGATTATGAAGATGGTTCGCTGGATCAGTTGATGTTAAGCCCGAATCCACTGGTGATCCTGGTGCTGGCTAAAGTTGGTGCGCACTGGTTATTGACCGGATTGCCGCTGGTGTTGATAGCACCGCTGCTGGGCATGTTTATGTATGTGCCGGATGAGGCAATTGGTGCATTGATACTGAGTCTGTTGCTGGGCACACCGGTATTGAGTTTGGTTGGTGCGATTGGTGTTTCGTTGACGGTGGCAGTGAACCGCGGCGGCGTTTTGTTGTCTTTGATTATTCTGCCACTGTACATTCCGGTATTAATTTTTGGTGCCAACGCGGTTGATGTCGCCAGCGATGGTATGAGCGTACGCGGGCAGATGTTATTCTTAGCCGCAGTGCTGGCTCTGTCAGTGTCGTTAGCACCTCTGGCTACGGCGGTGGCCTTGCGTATTACGGCATCAAGATAGGTTTTACCAGGATAAATTTTAAGGGTATTTAGGGTTATGTTTAAAAAAATATGGGGTTGGATACAGCGGTTTTCGTCACCCAAGCATTTTTACAGTATTTCCGGAAAGCTGATCCCATGGTTTGCTGTGCCTGCCGCACTGCTGGGTATCTACGGTTTATACATGGGCCTGTTTGTGGCGCCGACCGATTATCAGCAGGGTGAAAGTTACCGTATTATCTTTATTCATGTGCCCGCGGCCTGGATGTCGATGTTTATTTATGTAGTGATGGCGATATCAGCAGCCATTGGCATGATCTGGCAAATTAAACTGGCGGATATGATTGCGTCAGCGAGTGCACCCATTGGTGCCTGGTTTACCTTCCTGGCGCTAGTTACCGGCTCACTCTGGGGCAAGCCGATGTGGGGTGCGTACTGGGTCTGGGATGCACGCTTAACCTCTGAATTAATTTTACTTTTTTTGTATTTTGGTTATATGGCCTTGCAGTCTTCGATCGAAGATCAGCGTACTGCCGATAAAGCCAGTGGTTTGCTGGCGATCGTCGGTGTGGTCAATATTCCAATCATTCATTACTCGGTGGAATGGTGGAACACCCTGCATCAGGGAGCCACGGTAGCGAAGTTTGATAAGCCTTCCATGCATATTGATATGCTAATCCCTTTATTGGTAATGGCGATTGCCGCCAAACTTTTTTATGCGGCGATTGTACTGATTCGAGCCAGAAATGAAGTGCTGTATCGTGAACGCAATCGTCAATGGGTTAGAGAACTGGTGGAAAAATTATGAATGGTGCTGAATTTAGTTGGTCAGAGTTTTTTCATATGGGCGGTTATGCGGGCTTCGTCTGGTCGTCGTACGGTCTGGCATTAGTCATGGTTGTGTTCAATATTGTTTCACCAATGATAGAGCGCAAGCGGGTTATATCGCGTGTAAAACGCGCCATTAAACGCGATGCAAATAGTAGTCAGGCGAGTTAAAAAAATTATGAGTATGAATAAACGTAGTAAAAGAAAGTTGCTGGTTGTGATGGTGTTGCTGGGTGTAGCGCTGGCTACCGTATTGGGCTTGACCGCTTTTGAAGAAAACCTGCTGTATTTTTACAGCCCGACCATGGTTAAAAATGGCGAGGCACCGGCAGAACGAAGTTTCCGTGCGGGCGGTCTGGTCGTGGCCGGCAGTGTTGAACGTGCCTCGGATAGTCTGTTGGTGAAATTCGATATAACCGATAACGAAGAAACCATGAGGGTTGAGTACAGCGGCATCCTGCCGGACCTGTTCCGTGAAGGTCAGGGTATTGTTGCCATGGGCGCATTTAATGATAAAAATGTCTTTGTTGCCACTGAAGTGCTGGCCAAACATGATGAAAACTACATGCCACCTGAAGTGGCCAGTGCGTTAAAAGCAGCGGAGCAGAATAAATGATTCCTGAACTTGGGTTATTCGCCCTGATTATCGCGTTTGGTATCGCCATTGTTCAAGGTGTGGTGCCTTTGGTTGGAGCTGCACGCAACGATGCAACTATGATTGCGCTGGCCAGACCCGCCGCATGGGCGCAGATGCTGTTTGTCAGCATTGCTTATGCGGCACTGACCTATTCTTTTGTGGTGCATGATTTCTCCGTACTCTATGTCTCCCAGCATTCCAATCTGGTTCAGCCATTAATGTATCGCATTTCGGGCGTCTGGGGTTCGCATGAAGGTTCGATGTTGTTGTGGGCACTGATTCTATCTATATGGACCACAGCCGTTTCTATATACAGTCGCGGTTTGCCGAACGTATTGATGGCACGCGTGCTGTCGGTGATGGCTCTGATCAGCGTGGGCTTTTATGCCTTCATGCTATGGACTTCGAATCCTTTCGAGCGCATTTTTCCAGTACCTGCCGATGGTAATGCGCTCAATCCTCTGTTGCAGGACCCTGGTCTGGCAATGCATCCGCCGATGTTATATATGGGTTATGTGGGTTTCTCAGTGGCGTTTGCTTTTGCTGTCGCTGCCTTACTGGGCGGCAAGCTGGATGCAACATGGGCGCGCTGGTCGCGGCCATGGACGACAGTTGCGTGGAGCTTTCTGACCTTTGGTATTGCACTCGGTAGCTGGTGGGCTTATAACGAACTGGGCTGGGGTGGCTGGTGGTTCTGGGATCCGGTAGAAAATGCTTCGTTCATGCCATGGCTGGTTGGTACTGCGCTGATTCATTCTCTGGCCAGTACCGAAAAACGCGGTGTCTTCAAAAGCTGGACGGTATTGCTGGCGATCCTGGCTTTCTCGATGAGCTTGCTGGGTACCTTCATTGTGCGCTCCGGTGTACTGGTCTCGGTGCATGCGTTTGCAACCGATCCTGCGCGCGGTGTATTTATTCTTATTTTCCTGTGTGTTGTTATTGGCAGTTCACTGGCATTATATGCATGGCGTTCGGGGACTGTGGTTTCAACTGGACGCTTCACCTGGTTCTCCAGGGAAACGGCTTTATTGCTGAATAATATTATTTTGCTGACAGCGACGGCTGCCGTGTTTGTTGGCACCATGTATCCGCTGGTGGTGGATGCGCTGGGAATCGGCAAAATCTCTGTGGGTCGCCCTTATTTTGACACCATGTTTGCGCTGGTTTCGATCCCTTTAATTCTGTTGTTGGGTATTGGTCCAGTCATGCGCTGGAAAAATGATAGCTCAGAGCGGATCATAAAATCGCTATCGATTGTTTTTGCTATCTCGTTGTCACTGGGCATTGTCCTGCCGTTTATTGTTGATGGTGTTTTGAACATCGCTACGGGTCTGGGTCTGGCCGGTGCGTTGTGGATTGCGATTACCACGGTGCAGATTTTTTATCAGAGAATAAAAGCCGGCTCACGTATGCCATTGTCTTTCCTCGGTATGATTTTGGCGCATCTGGGCATGGCCGCGTTCGTCGCCGGCGTCACCATGGTGATGACTTACAACCAGGAGAAGGATGTCAGGCTGGAGCCGGGTTCAACTTATGAGCTGTCCGGTTATGAGTTCAAATTTAACGGCGTAAAAAATGTTACCGGTCCGAACTATGAAGCTCAGGAAGGTCATCTGGAAGTGTTTGATCAGGGTGAAAAGATTGCCGATTTGCATCCACAGAAGCGCGCTTATTCCGCAATGGGCAACCCTATGCCGATGACCGAGGCATCAGTTGATACCAGACTGATGCGAGATTTATACGCTGCCATGGGTGAGCCACTGGGTGATACGGCCTGGAGTTTGCGTTTGTATTACAAGCCGATGATTAGCTGGATCTGGCTGGGATGTTTAATGATGACGGTGGGTGGTGTCCTTGCTGTCAGTGATCGACGTTATCGACAGAAACGTTCGTAGGTATATAGGTTAAGGCGATGACTGAAATAAAACAGAATAATAAATCCATGTTGCAGCGCTTTATGCCGCTGATTATTTTTACATTACTGGTGGTTTTGCTGGGCGTTGGTTTAACTTTAAATCCCCGTTTGATTCCTTCACCCCTGATTGGCAAACCGGTGCCGGTATTTGAATTACCTCTGCTAAATAAAGAAGGTGTTTTTAGTAGTGAGGATTTCAAAGGTCAGATCACCTTGCTGAATGTCTGGGCGAGCTGGTGTTATGCCTGTCGACAGGAACACGAAGTGGTGAAGCAGTTAGCACGATCGGGCCTGAATGTCATAGGCTTCAATTATAAAGACAAGAAGGAGGATGCGCAGTTGTGGTTAAGGCAACTGGGCAACCCCTATCAGCTGGTGATGGCCGATGAGGATGGACGTGCGGCCATGGACTGGGGCGTGTATGGCGCACCCGAAACTTTTTTGATTGATCAGCAGGGTATTATCCGACACAAAGTAATCGGTCCGGTTTCAGATCAGCAGAATTACGATGAGCTGATAGCGGCGATTAAGAAAATTTCAGGCAGTAATTTATGAAGACTTTATTTGCAATAGTACTACTGGTATTCAATGCCGGCGTTCTGGCAGCACCGATGGATAGTTTTGAGTTTGAGTCCGAAGCGCAGGAAAAAATATTTCACAAATTGAGTGAAGAACTACGATGTCTGGTTTGCCAGAATCAGGCGATTGCCGAATCCAATGCGGACCTGGCGAAAGATTTGCGAACAGAAATACACACCATGCTGCTGGCTGGTAAAAGTGAAGAGCAGATTAAGGAATTTATGGTTAATCGATACGGTGATTATGTTTTGTATGATCCTCCCTTCAAGCCTATGACATGGTTGCTGTGGATTGGCCCCATAGGTGTTTTATTTTTAGGACTGCATTACGCGCGGCGTTTTATCTTTCAGCAAAATGCATCGGAAGCACCCGGTGAATTATCTGCAGAAGAAGCTGAGCGTATACGAGATCTGCAATCTGAATTAAATCGTTCTGATCAAAGTAATAATAAAGAGACTGGCAATATGAAAAAAGAGAAGCGTTCATGAATATTTCTTTCTGGGGTGCCATGTTGCTGTTATTGCTGGTGGCTATAGTTATCATGATTTTTCCATTGCTCAGGGTTAGGCCAACGCATTCTCTGGCGTATAAAACCAGTAATATTAAATTGCATGAAGAAAAACTAAACGAGCTGAATATTGACCTGCAGGAAGATCGTATTGATCAGGCCGCTTATAAACTGGCCAGACAGGAGCTAGATAGAGAGTTACTGGTCGATACGCCAATGGAGAGCAAGGACAATGCAGCACTGCATTATACGACGGAAGCAAAAAAACATCCGGCATTAGCTTTGGCTATTGCCGTATTTCTGCCTGCATTGAGTTTGCTGGTTTATATGCAGCTCGGCATGCATGCTGATAGTCAGCAGGAAATGATTGCAGCAGCCACAGACAAGAATGTACCATCAGTGGAAGCTATGGTGGCAAAGCTGGAAAAGTATCTGCAGGAGAACAAGGGCGAGTTTAAAGACTGGGTCATGTTAGGACGATCATATAAATATATGGGTCGTTATGGTGAAGCAGCGAATGCTTTCATCACCGCAAGTGAGATCGAGCAGAGCCCCCAACTCATGCTGGAGCACGCTGAAGTGCTGGCTCTGATGAATGGCCAGAAATTCAATGAGGAAGCTCGCGATTTATCTCTCAGGGCTCTGGCTATGGCACCGGGTGATGTCAATGCATTATGGTTTGCCGGTGTCGCAGAATTTCAGTTTGCTCATTACCGTGAAAGTATCGAATATTTATCACAGCTAGCATCGGTGGCCGGGGAAGATGCTGAAATTGATCGTTCTATAAGGATGTATATAGAAGAAGCTCGCAAGCAGTTGATCGCCGCGGGTGAATCGGTGGCTGCGATGGATGAGTTATTACCGCCTGTTAAAGCAGCACCGCCTGTAGCAAATTTGACCAGTTTGAAGGTTAAGATTGATATCAGTAATGAAGCGAGAGAAAATTTTGCTAGTACCGATATTGTGTTTGTTTATGCCAAAGCTTTAACAGGGCCAAAGATGCCGTTAGCGGCACAACGGCTGACTTTGGCGGATTTGCCAGCTACAGTGGTGCTGGATGATAGTATGGCCATGGTTGAAGGTATGAATTTAAGCGCCTTTAAACAGGTAGTTGTTTCAGCGCGAGTGAGTAAAACAGGTACAGCGATTGCGCAAAGCGGTGATTATATCGGAGAGATAGTAGTAGACGATGTCACCTCGACCAGCGAGCTGAGCATTGGCATTGATAAACGGGTTCCTTAAAATAATCAGAATTTTCAGTACGGAGTTGTAACATATGTTAAAAAAATTGGCTTGCATTGGTTTCTTCTTACTTTTGTCGAGTGGTTATGTACAGGCCGTGGAGTACAAAGAGGGTGTTGAATATCAGCGCGTTTCTGATCAGCCTACTGAGTCGATAGATAAAGTTGAGGTAATCGAGTTCTTTTGGTATGGCTGTCCGCACTGCTATACATTTGATCCAATACTATCAAAATGGCTGGAGACAAAACCTTCTAATGTTGAATTCATTCGTGTGCCTGCGGTGTTCAGGCCTGAGTGGAAAGTGCATGCACGTACCTATTATGCGTTGCAGGCCATGGGTCTGGGTGAAAAGTATCATTCAGTCATATTTGATGCTATGCATAAAGACAAGAAGGATATCTATAGTGAAGAGGCGATGATTGATTTCCTGGTTTCAAAAGGCGTGAATGAAGAAGACTTCAAGGATGCTTATAATGCTTTTTCTATAGATGGTCAGGTACGAAAAGCTATTCAGAAGGTCAAGGGTTATGCAATCAAGGGAGTGCCTGCTTTGGGTGTTAATGGTAAGTACCTGGTATCAGGCACCAGCGCCGGCAGTTATGAAAATATGCTCAGAATTGTTGATTTTTTGATTAAAAAAGAAACTACCACAGCAGCTAAAAAATAGCTGCTGTGAGAAATTGGATTAATTAACGGGGTAGACCCACACCCAGAGTTCATCCCGACTGGTGTCATGCCAGGTTGCGCGTATGCGAGTTTTGATTTCCTTATTTTTAATGGATTGATCAATTTGTTTGTCAGAGATGACATAGGCTTTATCGTTAACCACCCGTTCATTGATGGTTTGAACGCTACTAATTTCTACGCCCAGTTGTGCCGCCAGTTTTTCGCGAGCACGTGAAATGGCCAGTTCTTCCTGATAGTGACGACCTTTAACGTGGGTGGCTGAAGATCCGACGGCGCCCTGTTCAGGGTTATTGATCCAGTCCGGCCTGTCTAGTTTGACAGGCCTGGAACTGCAGGCAGAAATAATAAATAACAGGATAAAAGGTAATATCTTGTACATAAACTTCTCTCTTATAAACATTAGTTTAAATTAGCCAGAATTATAACAGTGAAATCCCTGATTAACGGGGTTTCTGTGAAGTGATTAACAGAGATGTTATTCAGTTTTACTATAGACTTCGACGATAAATTCGATGATAGTAATTGCATACCTAAGTTATCTCGGTTATGTTTATGCAAGAAGAATAATGAATATTGATTAAATGATGGAGATCAAAAAAATGAAAGCAAGAAATAGTCTATTTATTGTCGGTGGTGTGGCGCTGTCTGTATTGCTGACAGCCTGTGGTTCAGAAGAAGTAAAATCAGTGGCCCTGGAGTGCTCCTTCCCAGATTCTCCAACTACAGCGGCACCAGGCTGGGTGTGTGATGAGCCGGTACATGGTATTGAAGTATACGCAGTGGGTTCTGCCGAGAAAACGGCAGCCGGTGTCGCGTTTGCCAAGAACATGGCCGCCACCGATGCACGTGTGCAAATGGCACAGGCGATGAAGGTACATGTAACAAACATGGTTAAGCAATACGCTGAAACCACTGGGGCGGCCAGCAGCGAAACTGTTGATAAGGTGAATACTTCGGTGACCAAGCAAATCACTGATCAGATGTTGACAGGCTCAAAGATTTTCAGAAATATCGTTAGTCCAAATGGTGTTATGTATGTACTGGTCGGCATGGATAGCAATATGGCCGCTAAGGCAACTGAAGAAGCCGTGCGTACCAGCATGAATAATGATAAGGCTCTATGGCAGCAGTTTAAAGCACAAAAAGGGCAGGATGAACTGGCGGCTGCTATCGCTGCAGGTAGGCAATAAAACCTCACATTTATTCATAAAATGCTTATTAATAAAAACCGGTACCTGATTTATTTTAGGTGCCGGTTTTTATATTTAAGAGGTCTAAAGATTAAAAATGTTCAGGCTAAGTAAACTTTCAGGTATTTTGAGCGGAGTCTTATCCGTGACTATGGTCAGTCAGTTTTCATATGCAGAAGATGATTTTGCAAAATGGAAACAGCAGACGCAGGATTCATTTCAGGAATACAAAGATAAAAGGGATAAAGAATTTACTGCGTTTTTAGAAATGCATTGGAAAGAGATGGATTTGTTGAAGGGTATTGAGCTTGATCCAGTGCCTAAGCCTGCTGTTATTCCAGTGGCTCAGAAAATGCCAGTCAAACTACCACCACTGGAACCGACGCCAGTAGTTCAAGATCTACCTAAGCCTGTGCCAGATGTTAAGGCACCCGAGGTGCCAGTATCCAGTGTCAATTTACCAACAGCTCCTGAAGACAAACCAGAGCCGGTAGTATTAAAACCTGTCACTCCTCTGTCGGTCATTAAACCGGTTTTACCACCACAGTCTTTTGTGGCGCATAAGGGGAGAAAAATGATGATTACCTATTTGGGTGGTAGCTATGCTTTTTACTACGATCCAAAGTTAAAAACTAATTTATCTCAACGCATTGATGAAAAAGCTGTTAGTAAATTTTGGTCGACTATGAGTTTGGCGGACTATGATGATTTAATTGCTCAGGTGGATGAAAAATCAAATATGCTGCAACTTAATGACTGGGCATATGCTTTATTAGTTCATGAAATCTCAAAGCAACTGTACCCGTCTTCAGAGGCAGGTCAGTCACTATTTACCTGGTTTATGTTGGCTAAAGCGGGTTATCAATCACGTATAGCCTACAATGATCGTAATGTCTTTTTATTAGTACCTACCCAACAACCTTTGTATGCAGTGCCTTATTTTACTTTTAATAAAGTGCGTTATTACGCCGTGCGTTTTGATGGGAATGGTCAGAAATTAGGCCAGGTTTATACCTATGATGGAAATTATCCAGGTGCAGATAAGCCGCTAAATATGCAAATGAATAATGAGGCGCTAGTTAACGGACGGCCAGTACGCAGAGATTTGTCGTTTGAGTTTGAAGGTAGGCGTTATGTAATTCGAGCTATTTATGATAATGAGCGTATAAGGTTTATGGAAACTTATCCGCAGCTTGATCTGGAATGGTATTTCAAGGGTAGAGTGAGTAATCTAGCATCAACACCTTTGCAGCAGCAGTTGAGTGATTACATGAGAGGCATGGATGAGCAGAAAGCCGTCAACTTTTTACTTAGATTTGTGCAAACATCTTTGCGTTATAAAACGGATGAAGTTCAGTTTGGTAAAGAAAATTATCTTTTCCCGGAAGAAACGCTTTATTATCCGTATTCCGATTGTGAAGATCGCTCAATTCTTTTTGCCTGGTTAGTACATAGCTTGTTAGGTATGGATGTTATAGGGCTGGATTATCCTGGCCACGTTGCAACGGCTGTTTTGTTTAGAGGTAGTATGGTGGGTGATGCGATTGTGCATAATGGAAAACGCTATACTGTTGCAGACCCTACCTATATAAATGCATCTGCTGGTATGACTATGCCGGATTTTAAAAATACAAAACCCGGGGTAATAACGATACGCTAATGTTTGCAAAAATAACCATTTTCGTAAAAATAAAAACCTGCGCTCTGCAGGTTTTTATTTAAACAGAGTAGCTTATAAAATTAGATGTCCTGGTCAATTCTTAAAAATAGTGCGTATTTAATACTACTGGTAATGGCCATTTTTGTCAGTGGAAAAAGTGTTTCAGCTGAAAATCAGGAAAATGAAAAACCGCATGTGGAAGACAAAACTAATGTTTGTGAGAACTTGAGAGGGGAAGGGGATGGCTGGATTGATTCGGTCCATACATTTTTAAGTGTAGAATTTTGTCAGCCTTCGGTCTGGTTTGATTCATTTTTTTCGGATAAACGAGTTGATGAAGAAGAGCGTGCAGGCACGCACGTACGTTGGCAGAATGATTATGTTCTGACCAAGGGAGGGGTTTGGACATATACTTCTAATATACATGCGAGTTTTAAATTACCTAAAACTAAAAAAAGTATTCATATTATTTTTGAGGGTGAGGAAGAGGAGAACTTGAGCGATGTTGTTCCAGTAAATCAGGATCAGGCCAAAGGTGACCTTGGGTTATTATATGCAATTACAAAATCTGACAGAGTTAATTTCAGTATCAGATTAAAACTTTCTCCTAGTATGCTTGTGCGCTATCGTTATACATGGCCGGTAACGGAGTCTTTTACTACACGATTTACTCATGAGATATATCAGCGAGATGATGCTGATAATACGGTTTCGAGAATAGATTTTGAGAAAAAAATTTCGGATATATTTTTATTGCGTCAAAGTAATTCATTAACACATTCAGAAATTTTTGAAGGTGAGAAATGGAACAGCAGTTTGGTGTTATATCAATATTTAACGGAGAAAAGTGCACTATCTTATGAGAGCAGCACGACAAGGTTAACTGAGCCCAGCAACTATGTGCAAAACTCACGTATAGGTGTGCGTTATCGCAGGAATGCCTATCGTAAATGGTTGTTTTATGAAATAGCGCCGGCAGTAAACTGGGATAGGGTATTTATAACGGATGAGCGTAAAGCTGCCTGGGAGATATTATTTAGGCTAGAAGTGAATTTCACAAATTTGTAATTTGAAAATGTGGCAGGAAATAAGGGAGTCCTGAGTGGAGAATTGCGTACCTACAAGTGCCCAGCCTTCCGGGTCATCATCAAAACACGATGATGTTCCAGACAAACTGGTCGAACGAGTGGTTTTCATCATGTCACCCGGCACATCATCAAAAAAAATCGCTTGAGGCGGGTTTGTGTTTAATGGCGCGCCCGAGTGGATTCGAACCACCGACCACAGCCTTCGGAGGGCTGTACTCTATCCAGCTGAGCTACGGGCGCAGATCATGGCGCGTAGTTTATCAGGCTTGTAGCAGCTTGTAAGACTGTTTAATCGAGAAAACGATTAACACTTCGATAAGTGATAGCTTCGGCCAAATGGGGCATTTCGATGTGCGCACTGCCGGCAATATCGGCGATGGTGCGCGCCAGTTTCAAAATACGGTGGTAGGCGCGAGCTGAGAGTCTGAGTTTGTCCATGGCCTGGTTGAGCACCTGCTTTTCACGGCTGCCCAGCTGGCAGAATTCGTCTATTTCCTTGTTGTTGAGGTCGATATTGCTCTTGCCGCAGCGTTGCATCTGTCGCTGGTAGGCCTGATTAACACGTTCACGTATTTGAGCGCTGCTCTCTCCCCGAGGTGCATTGCTGTCCAGAGCAGATTTATCAAGGCGTGGAACTTCAATATGAATATCGATGCGATCAAGCAGAGGTGCTGAAATTCGGCTGCGATGCCGTTTTTGTTGCTCGATGGTGCACAGGCATAATGATTTACCATCACAGCTGTAACCCTGAGGGCAGGGGTTCATTGCAGCTATAAGCTGGAAGCGTGCTGGAAACTCGGCCTGCCGGGCAGCACGTGAAATAATAATAGTGCCCGTTTCCAGTGGTTCACGCAGTACATCAAGTACATGCCGATCAAACTGGGTGAGTTCATCCAGAAACAGCACGCCATGGTGGGCGAGCGAAATTTCGCCCGGCGATGGGTATGAGCCACCACCGACCAGTGCAATTCCGGAAGCAGTATGATGCGGGCTACGAAAGGGCCGTTGTTTCCAGCTGCGGATATCGAAACCCTGATGGCTGATGGAACTCACCGAGGCGCTCTCCAGCGCGTGCTCATCGCTCATCGGTGGCAGTATGCTGGCTAAGCGTGAGGCCAGCATCGACTTACCGGTACCGGGCGGGCCGACCATGAGTAAATTGTGCCGACCTGCGGCGGCAATTTCGAGCGCGCGGCGGGCGTGGTGCTGGCCGCGAACGTCAGCCATATCAGTCACAGTTCCAGGTAATTCAGTGGCAATATTTCGAATGTCGGGGATATCGAGTTCGCCCTGCTGACGTAGGTACTGACAAATGCTGAGTAAATCTTTGGCTGATTTAACACAGGTGGTGGTGACTAAAGCGGCTTCTCTGGCGCTTTCCTCGGGGAGAACCAGTGTCCGGCCACTGGCACTGGCTGCTAATGAGGCGGGCAGGCAGCCGTTTACCGGACGTAAATGACCGGAGAGTGCCAGCTCACCGTGAAATTCATGGCTGCTCAGTAAATCATCATTGATCTGGCCGGAAGCGGCGAGTATGCCCAGGGCGATGGGCAGGTCATATCGGCCACCATCTTTGGGTAAATCGGCAGGTGCGAGGTTGACGGTAATTTTGCGCGTCGGGAATTCAAAATGGGAGTTGATGATGGCGGCGCGAACACGATCCTTGCTTTCCCTGACCGCCGCTTCGGGCAAGCCGACAATGGAAAGAGAGGGCAGCCCATTAGAAATGTGAACTTCAACGACAACTTCGGGCGCCTGAATGCCGACCAGTGCGCGGGTGTAAACGGTGGCGAGTTGCATGGCGTCCTTTCCAGTACTACTAAAGAGCACCCATTGTATGTAAAACCAGGCCTTGTTGAAAGGCACTGGCTTAAAACAGGGCTAAATAGATTTTTCGATGTCGGATAACTGTTTTTCCAGGCGATCCAGTTTTTCGCGAGTGCGTGCCAGCAGCGCCGCCTGTACATCAAACTCTTCTCGACTGACCAGATTCATTTTGGATAACGAGCTCTGCAACAGGGCTTTGATGCTGGATTCGAGATCCTGCTGCATCTGCTGAACACTGTCCGGTAGCAAGCCAGTTATTTTTTTTGCCAGATCATCAAATGTATTTTTACTGTTCATAGTTGTCGTGCCTGAAAAAAGTGATTTCATTTTACTGCAAAACTACGCACAGAAATAAAGCATTAGTCATTATCAGGCACCAAGTCAGTGCATGTGACCTTAATCAAAGTCTTAAAATTAACTTGGAAAGTAACATAACTCATTGTTATTAATTGGAAAATAATTTCTGGCACGCCGTCTGCATTAACAAGACCATAGTTGAAAGAATTTCAATTAAATTTTTTATAGACAATTTTATAGGAGTCGTAATTATGTTGAAAAAATCTATGGCATTAACAGCCGCTATGGCAGCAATTTTATCAAGTGGTAGCGCTCTGGCAGATGCATCTGTTAATGCTGCGGCGACAACTAATTATGTGTGGCGTGGCGTTACACAATCAACGGATACTGCTTCTGTATCCGGTGGAATTGACTGGTCAAATGCTTCTGGCTTGTATGTAGGAGTCTGGTCAGGTTCCCTGGTCGGTGGAACAGAAACTGATGTGTATGCTGGTTTTACAAGTGACGTAGGAAGTCTTGGCTATGATGTTGGTGTGCTCACTTATCAGTATAGCCAGACTCCTGATATTAATTTTACCGAGCTTTATCTTAATGTTTCTTTAAGTGATCTCACCGTTGGAATTGCGTCTACTGTGTCTGCAGCTGATGGAAATAAAACAGGTATGTTTGACAAGGGCGATATGTACGTGAGTGCCAGTTACGGGTTTAAAGCAGGTGTTTTTGATGCCAGTGCATATGGTGGTAGTTACATGTTCGAAAACGACAATTTATTTGGAAATGGCGATCTGGACTACAACCACTATGGATTGAGTTTTACCAGTGGTGAAGTAACAGTGGCACTGGAAAAGAATGATATTGATGGTGCTAACAATAGCAATGTTCGAGTTGTAGCAACATGGTCAAAGGCCTGGGATCTTTAATCAACGAGTAATTCATTATCTGGATTGTGCGCGCAGTTAGCTACAAAGGTGGCGTGCACAATCTGAGGAGTATATGTATATGAAATTAATTACTGCAATTATAAAACCTTTCAAGCTGGATGATGTGCGTGAAGCGCTTTCGGATATTGGTGTGCAGGGCATCACAGTCAGTGAAGTAAAAGGCTTTGGCCGACAGAAAGGGCACACCGAATTGTATCGAGGTGCAGAATATGTCGTAGATTTTCTGCCCAAAGTCAAACTCGAAGTCGCGGTCGCTGCGGACATGGCGGATAAAGTTTTAGAAGCTATTCGTGCGGCAGCGAATACAGGAAAAATTGGTGACGGAAAAATTTTCGTTTCTGCTATTGAACAGACAGTGCGTATACGTACTGGCGAATCCGGCGTCGAAGCGCTGTAACTCATACGAGGTATATAAAGATGGAAAATCAAATTTTTCAACTGCAATACGCGATAGATACCTTTTACTTTTTAGTAATGGGTGCATTCGTAATGTGGATGGCGGCAGGTTTTGCCATGTTAGAGGCAGGCCTGGTTCGTTCAAAAAATACAACAGAAATTCTAACTAAAAACATTGTGCTATATGCTGTGGCCTGCACCATGTATCTAATCTGTGGTTATCAGATTATGTACAGTGGTGGATATTTTCTCGATGGTATAGCCGGTGGTGATACGCTGGTGGCAGATGCACTGGCAGCATCAACAGAAAATGGTTTTGATGGTGACTCGGTGTATTCCAGCGCTTCAGACTTTTTCTTCCAGGTAGTGTTTGTGGCCACGGCAATGTCGATTGTTTCGGGCGCAGTGGCTGAGCGTATGAAATTATGGTCGTTTATTTTATTCGCCGTCGTAATGACAGGCATTATCTATCCAATGGAAGGGGCATGGACTTGGGGCGGCGAGTCTGTCTTTGGCCTTTTCTCCTTAGGTGATGATGTGGTTGATGAGGCAGGCAATATAATTATGACTGGCTTTGGCTTCTCAGATTTTGCAGGGTCAGGCATTGTGCATCTGGCCGGTGCCTGTGCGGCTTTGGCTGGTGTGCTGGTACTGGGCGCGCGCAAAGGCAAGTATGGGCCGAATGGTCAGGTCAACGCGATTCCAGGTGCAAACCTGCCGTTGGCAACACTGGGTACATTCATTTTGTGGATGGGCTGGTTCGGCTTTAACGGTGGCTCAGTGCTGAAATTAGGCGATATCGCTAATGCTAATTCAGTAGCAATGGTATTCGTAAATACCAATGCAGCTGCTGCTGGTGGCGTGATCGCGGCACTTGTACTTGCCCGTACACTGTTTGGTAAAGCAGATTTGACCATGGCATTGAACGGTGCACTGGCTGGCCTGGTGGCTATCACCGCTGAGCCTTCAACGCCAACACCGCTGGTGGCAACGTTGATCGGTGCGGTCGGCGGTATTCTGGTCGTGCTCTCCATCATAGGGCTGGATAAGTTACGCATTGATGACCCAGTGGGTGCCATCTCTGTACATGGTGTGGTCGGTATGTGGGGCTTATTAGCAGTGCCATTGACCAATGAAGGCACCAGTTTAGGTGGGCAGCTGGCAGGTTTGTTAACTATCGGTGGCTGGGTCTTTGGGGCAAGTCTGCTGGTATGGTTGGCTATCAAGTTCATCATGGGCGTGCGCGTCAGTGAAGAGGAAGAGTATGAAGGCGTCGATCTTGCCGAGTGCGGGATGGAGGCTTACCCAGAATTTACTGGCAAATAAATAGACTCCTGCTGGTAATGTTTGCCGGGTACAAATGTGCCCGGCTTTTTTGCTTGGTGTGATTATGTAATTAATGTGGTAAAAAGCTGGTTATTGCATACATCTATTGGGCCTGTTTGATTAGGCATAGTCGCGTTATAAAATTAATATAACGTAGTGATTCGAAAAAATTGAAAATACACAGGTGATTGAATGAAACTTATCAAAGCAATAATTAAACCGTTTAAGTTGGATGATGTACGTGAAGCCTTGTCAGCAATTGGTATACAGGGCATTACCGTTTCCGAAGTTAAAGGTTTTGGCCGTCAGAAAGGTCATACAGAATTGTATCGTGGTGCAGAGTACGTAGTAGATTTTTTACCCAAGGTGAAAGTCGAGACTGCAGTATCTGATGACCAGGTAGAAGCAGTTATTGAAGCGATTCGTGCTGCAGCTAACACTGGAAAAATTGGTGATGGAAAAATATTTGTCATGCCCATCGAACAGGCTATACGAATTCGTACCGGTGAGTCGGGTAACGAAGCGCTTTAAGTAAAAAAATAAAGGGGAAATAAAAATGAAATTATTGTCAGGCCTGAGAGGGCTTGTAGGTGTGGTGTTGTTTTTGTTGCCACAACTGGTATTTGCAGAGGGTATTGATAGTGGTAATACATCATGGATACTGACTTCAACTGCGCTGGTGTTGTTTATGTCGTTGCCAGGACTGGCGTTATTTTATGGCGGTCTGGTACGTGCAAAGAATGTATTGTCGGTGTTGATGCAGTGTTTTGCCATTGCTTGCGTAGTGACCATGCTGTGGGTGATTTATGGTTATAGCCTTTCATTTGGTCACGGCGGTAGTATGAATGCCTGGATTGGCGGACTCGATAATATATTTCTTGGGAACGTCAGTCGTGATTCGACAAATGGCACTTTACCTGAGACCGTCTTTATTATGTTCCAGATGACTTTTGCTATCATCACGCCGGCCTTGATCGTAGGTGGTTTTGCTGAGCGAATGAAATTTTCAGCCATGTTGCTATTTAGTGTGCTCTGGTCAACGCTAGTCTATTTTCCAATTTGTCACTGGGTCTGGGGCGGCGGCTGGTTAGCCGAGATGGGCCTGCTAGATTTTGCAGGAGGCACCGTGGTTCATATTACTGCGGGTGTGGCGGCTATAGTGGCGGCCATGGTACTGGGCAATCGTAAAGGATTTCCGGGGACACCAATGATGCCACATAACATGACCATGACAGTTACCGGTGCAGGTATGCTCTGGGTTGGCTGGTTTGGTTTTAATGGTGGTAGTGCCGTGGCAGCTAATGGTGATGCGGGCATGGCAATACTAGTTACTCACATCAGTGCGGCCTGTGGTGCATTAACATGGTCAGCAATTGAGTGGATTAAATACGGTAGACCCAGTGCGCTGGGTATAGTCACAGGTCTGGTGGCGGGCCTGGGCACGATTACACCTGCTTCCGGTTCGGTCGGTCCTGCGGGCGCCATGTTCATAGGCGTGAGTGCAGGTTTTGTCTGTTTTCAGGCGACCGTATTTATCAAGCGCACACTAAAAATTGACGACTCACTGGATGTTTTTCCAGTGCACGGTGTTGGCGGTATTCTGGGTACGTTTTTGGCTGGAATATTTGTTGCTTCAGGATTCGGTGGCGCAGGTTTAGCAGAGGGTGTGACTATGAGCCATCAGGTCGGTGTGCAGCTAACCGGTATCATCGCTACTTTAGTATGGACGGCGGTAGTTAGTTACGGAATTCTCAAACTGGTTGATAAGCTGATTGGGCTCAGAGTGAGTGATGAGGAAGAAACAGAAGGCCTGGATATATCGCAGCATGAAGAGCGTGGTTATATCTTGTAAGGTTTAGATCATTCAGTGATAAAAAAGCCGGGTGTCTTGTCCGGCTTTTTTATTGTCTGATATAAAAGGAAATTTTAAAAAAAGAGAACCGCTAATGTTTTTGAATGTTTTTCACCACAGAATTCAGAGCGTGATCAAAAACAGAATGACCCATAATTACTTTTGATTTGCCGTTAGTCATTTCTTCAAGGAAATCGCCCAGATTTTTTTCTAAAATAACCTGACCCTGATAATTCACAAAGATCAGTTTTTGGTCTTCTAAAATAACCACAGAAAGTTTACAGCGACGTTGTGCTTTGTCTTCGCCATTAAAAACCTGAAACCACATACCGGGTGCGATGTTGGAAGGCAGTTGTAATTTTTGCGTTTCTTCTTCAACAGTTTCTGTTGCATTTACTGCATTATCTTCAGCGGGGCTTTCAGTTTCTATTTCGTCAGATTCGGGCATTTTAGAAAAGTCAGCTTTGTCAATGAGTGACTGCTGTATATCAATCAGATTTTGAATTACTTGTTCAATGTCTTCTTCTGACTGATTGGTCCTCTTAAGATAGCTGCGCGTGGTTTCAATTAAATCTTCTCGATTCGAAATCAGGTGATCGAGATCATTAGTGTTTTTTAAGGGTTGTACACTATTGATGATAGATCTGAGTGTATCGACGATATTGACCCACTCATTATTTTCCTTGCCCTGTTTCAGGTAATGGTTATACATCATGGTCGGCCAGCGCTTTAAAACCAGAGCATGAATTGTTTCAGGTAATACTTTGCCTCGGGTAGCTGTGCGTAATGACTTTAATACGGTATTTCGTGCGTGTTCTCGTAATACCTGCCTTTGTGCTTCTTCTTCTTTTTTTAGAGCCTCGGCATCACGTTCTTCAATAAAAGCTTCAAGAGCGTCCAGTGCAATCTGGAAAGAATCTGCCTGTAGTTCAAATTCATTGACCAGCGTCGTGACAATTTTATCGAGATGACCATAAATTTCGTCCTGGCGGTCTGCGACACCGATACCAACATGGGCAATTTTATCCAGCAGCACACGCGCAGGATGATCGTCATAAATAAAGAATTCCTGATCTATCATTGATGCCTTAATAACAGGAATTTGCAGACGTAACAGTAATGTCTTGATGGTGTCAGAAATATTGTCATCATCAATGATCGCATCAAAAATAAGCTCAATGAAGTCGATGGTTTTTTCAGCAATACGGTTGATGCTTTTTGTAACGACACCACCGGAAGTTTTAGCAATTTCCGAGAGTACGGCCTGCTTGATGGCTTCCCCGTCATATTGAGCAGTTTCGGCATTGCTAAAGATCGGGTTATGCTGAACATTAGAAAGTGCGTTTAAAATTTCCTGATGGCCGTAGTACTGACCTGTGGTGGCAGGGAAGAACTGACTGCCTTCAGTTATTTCAGAGGTGCCATCTGCAGAGGGAGGCATTAGCGGGGCTCCTCCCAGATAGCCACCCACTACTTCGCCGATTTGACTGGCAGGCATACCGGCGGTGATGTGCTGGTAGCCCACAGGCGCTGATCCACCTGCTGCATCAGCATTGCCTGATGAGCTATGGTTGCCAGATTGTCCCTGTGGACTACTACTGTTTGCATACCCCGTAGTGCCGCCACCCTGAGATCCTCGGCCCCGAGCCTGAGATCCTGTTCCAGTTTGTGGCGTGCCTTGATGGGTGTGGCCAGGGGTGGCGGTCATGGCATAACCACCCTGATTCATGTCCTGCTCAGGATTATTTTGTCCGCTAGCACTTATGTCTGACTCAGATTGTTCAGTAGTGTTTGGAGAAGTGTGTCTGGATGATCTTGCAGAGCTGGATTTTTTTGCGTGGAGTTTGATCTGCGGAAGAATGTCGGCAGCAATCAATATGTTGTTGACAGCATCGTAAATTTTGTCCAGTTTTAGTGCAACATATTCTTCAAAAAACTTGAACAGAGTTTTTTTATTGATGATGTCAAAATTATTACCCAGTGCATCGTCGAAAGCCTGAAAAATATTGACGGGATGAAGTGCGTTTTTGTAAAAAATATCAGGGGTTCGTAGAGCAAGGTGCTCAAGTCTGGCCTCAAGGTGAGACAGAGTTTCACTAAAACGTCCTGTAACGCCACCGCTCATGCTCTTGATTAGCACCATATCTTCCATTTCTGCCTGACCAACCAGGCTGAGCTCATCCTCGCTGTTTTTTCTGGCTTTCTTCTTTTCCGCCTCAGTTTCTGCAAAGGGGCGCAGATAAAGAGTGATAGCATCGATAAAATCAGATGAAATGTTATTTTTAAGCGTGCGGGTGTCACGCATTAATTCAAAATAGCGAGTTTGGTCTTTATTGTTATCAGCCGTTTCAGCCATCTCAAAAAGCGTTTCATCAAGCTTGATGAACATTTCAGCAATCGATTCTTTCAGGTGGGTAATGAGGTTGTTTTTCACCTCAGAAATTAAATTTCCGTATTGCTGTTTAGCAGATGACATAATATCCAATTAATTTAAGTGGTTTTACAATAATTAAGAGTTTAAGCCAGTTTGTATCCAATCTAGCCCAAGCATATTAAAGAATGACCGAATTATAACGCGTGTAAAATTGAAGTGCTTGAGTTTGACCTAAAGTCATAATTATAAAGAGGTTTCTTTGTGCATTTCAAGATTAATTAGGCTAAGGTAGCGACAACGTGTATGGATAAATGAGGCATATTGTTGTGTATCACTGTCTAGCAGCTATTATCTAAGAGTGGCTGGCCTAGTAAAATGGAAAGTTCGTATTCGTTACCACATATTTATTAACCAGGATTAACCAAGAGCTATTGAGATGGGTGAGCAGTCTAGTCAAAAACCAGAAATTCTGATTATTGATGATTCCAAGGTAATTCGAGCCGCAGCTACAAAAATGTTGGGTGATGGCTATGTTGTACGCGAAGCAGTTGATGGTCGTGATGGTTGGCAGCAAATTCAGCAGAACAAGGCTATTTCAGTAGTATTTTCCGATATGCAGATGCCAGTGATGAATGGCATGGAGCTGCTAGCTAGTATTCGCGGCGCTGAGGATGAACGCATTGCCGGGCTACCGGTGATAATGATCACCGGGCAAGGTGATACCGATGAAGTCAAGCAGCAGGTCTTTGAGGCAGGGGCTACAGATTTTATTGCCAAGCCATTTAGTTCTATTGATCTGCTCACGCGGGCCAAATCCTATGCGCAGTTAAATGCCAAAGTAGTCGAACTTGAGAAGCAGACGGGTCATGACAAGCTGACCGGTTTGTTCAATCTTAAGAGTTATGAAGAACAGGGTGATAAGGCGCTGTCATTTGCAGCGCGTCATGGCGTTAGTATTTCAGCGGTGTATCTTGAAATTGATGGCTTTCAGAATATTTTCCTGTCGCATGGTAAATCAGTGGCAACACAGATTATTGTTGCGGTTGCCAAGCGTTTTGAGGCGGTTTTACGAACTGAAGATGTGGCAGCCAGAATTGGCGTGGCCAAGTATGCATTGTTATTACCATTAACCAGCCATACTCATGCCAAGATTGTGGTCGACCGAGTTAGAGCGTCAATTAATAAGCTGGTATTTGATACGGGTAAGGAAAAAATACGCATTGTATTGGCTGCAGGCATGACCTCTCCAGAGGCAAAAGAGGGAATGCAATTTGCTGATATTATGGAGCAGGCGGACGCTACTTTAAAACGTGCTTTAAGTAAAGCAGGTGAAAAATTAGCAAGTTACATCGAAGCGCAGCCAAAACAGGTTGTAGCTGAAGAAGCAGGTGAACATCTTGACAGGGAGTTGCAGCGTGCATTTAAACTTATTCTTGAAGGTGATTATTTCAAGATAGAAAGAGATCATTTGAAGCCGCTAATTGAGTGTCTGACGCCATTTATTGATTACGCGAATAATCAGGAAGAGTTAACCAGCAACGAGATAAATGAGTAAATTGCGATATGTCGTCTGAACTTCAAAGTTTATCCCCTGAACAAGCCTGGCAGATTTGTCAGAAAAATTCGCGAGCCCTGCTTATTGATGTTCGATCGAGTATGGAGTATCTGTTTGTGGGGCATCCGGTGGGCGCTATTCATATACCATGGATTGATGAGCCCGACTGGGTAGTGAATATGTCTTTTGTGACCGACATTAGAAAATTAATTTTGGGCGGTGTCGCAGAAAACTCCGATGAAGGCGTGCCCATTATTTTAATTTGTCGAAGTGGTAAACGTTCAAAAGAAGCAGGCATGAAATTAATCGAAGCCGGTTTTACAAAAGTTTACAACATTGATGAAGGTTTTGAGGGTGAGCTGGATGAGCAACACCATCGTAGTACCATCGGTGGCTGGCGCTATCATGGTCTGCCGTGGGAACAATGTTGATCATATAAATAAGGTTTTTTAAGGTGATAAACAAAATTAAAAAAACCAATGAAGAATGGAAGCCTCTATTAACTGAGGAACAGTATCGAATAACTCGTCAAGCAGGTACAGAACGTGCCTTCACCGGTAAGTATTACCAAAATAAAGAGAACGGTAGTTATCATTGTATCTGTTGTAATGAACTGCTGTTTAGTTCGGAAGAAAAATACGATTCAGGTTCGGGCTGGCCGAGTTTCTGGCAGCCAGCTAATGCCCGTAAACTGGAAGAAGTAAAGGATATCGGGCATGGCATGATCAGAGTTGAGGTGCGCTGCCCGGCTTGCGAAGCGCATCTGGGCCATGTGTTTGAAGATGGTCCTGCACCAACAGGATTGCGTTATTGCATTAACTCAGAGTCACTGCTGTTCAATAAAAAAAATGACTGAGTTTATTTATAAAAATGAAGCCACGATTCGTTTAAGCATATTTATAACTGCCTTTGTATTGCTAGCTATCTGGGAATGGTTCTGGCCCAGGCGCGCATTAACACAAAATAAATTTAAACGCTGGTTTAACAATATTGCGCTGATGGTGACTGGTACATTGTTCGTTCGCGTTGTGTTGCCAATGGCAGCGATTGGTACAGCGTATTTTACAGAACAAAACCATCTAGGTTTTGCCAATCATTTCGACTTGCCTATGTGGCTAAAAGTTGTGGCTGTCTTTGTGATTCTGGATCTGGCAATTTATTTTCAACATGCCATGTTTCATGTGTTACCTGTTTTTTGGCGTTTTCACCGGGTGCATCATTCAGATCTGGATTTCGATGTAACTACCGGCGTGCGTTTCCATCCAGTTGAAATTCTTATTTCCATGTTTATCAAAATTATCTTGATCGTGACGTGGGGAGCGCCTGTGTTGGCTGTTATTTTGTTTGAGATTGTGCTTAATTACATGTCGATGTTTACACACTCTAATATCCGTATAAATAAAAAAGTGGAACGTGTGCTGCGCTGGTTTATTGTTACTTCGGAAATGCATAGAGTGCATCATTCAATTCAGGAAAATGAAACCAACAGTAATTTTGCTTTTAATATTTCACTCTGGGATCGTATTTTTGGCACCTACAGGGCGGAGCCGGAAGCAGGCCAGCTGGGTATGACCATAGGTATGACTCAATTTCGTGAAAAAAAATGGCAAAACTATGCAGGCTTGTTGTCAACACCTTTTTCAACCAACGTAAATGGTTATGCAATAAATTATCGCGATACCGTAAATGCCAGGGAACTGGCGCAGGCTAAGGAATTAGCTCGTCAGCATGAGGAGAAGGCCATGCTGGCAATAGAGCTGGAGAGTTATTTGCAGGCAATTGGTCAGCATGCGTTAGTTTCTGTTGCAGATAGAAATGGCACTATTGTAGAAGTGAATGATAAATTTTGTAAGGTCAGCGGTTATAGTCGCGATGAATTGCTGGGTCAGAATCATCGAATTATTAATTCAGGTGTTCATGAAAAAGAGTTTTTCGAAGAGATGTGGTCAACCATCACTAGCGGTAGAAAATGGCATGGTGAACTATGTAACCGAGCCAGAAATGGTGAATTCTACTGGGTGGATGGCGCAATCGTACCCGTTAGGGGCAGAAATGGAGAAATTGAACGTTATGTGTCTGTCAGGGTTGATATTACGACACGAAAAAAATATGAGCTGGGTATCGAAAAAGTTAACCAGTCATTGACGGACGCCAATATTCAACTCGAGGTATTGAGTCGCATTGATGCTTTAACCGGTGTAGCTAATCGACGTCACTTTGACGAGACTTTAGCGGGTTATATGAGTACCATGAGTCGGACAGATGTACCTTTAACCTTAATGCTGTGTGATGTTGATCATTTCAAAAATTATAATGATCTTTATGGGCATCAGGCGGGTGATATCTGCCTGGAAAATATAGCCAAAACCATAGAGAGCAATTTCACCCGAGGTGGTGACATAGTGGCGCGTTACGGTGGCGAGGAATTTGCCGTGATATTGCCCGGTGTTGGCAAAGAAACGGCGATTATGCTGGCTGAACGAATGCGTGCCTCGATCGAGTCATTGAAACTTGAGCATGATGATTCTCTGGTGGCTAATGAGGTGACGATCAGTGTCGGCGTGGTAAGCCAGCAACTGGATGAACAGTCGAGTACTGCAGATTTAATAAAAAAAGCTGATGAAGCGCTATATCGTGCAAAGGAAATAGGACGTAATCGAGTCGAATTTTCCAGTTAAATAAAAAAGAGCACGGCCTGTTGTTATCGGCCATGCTCCAGATACATTTTTCAATTCTACTTTTGATTATTAACAGCAGCCCCCACTGCAACAACCACCAGGTTTGATCGCTTCGATGCTGGCAGATAAAACATAATCTTCCACGCCTCGACCGGGAGCCCAGTCCTTAATAAATTCCCTGGACTCATCTTTGGGCGTGATTTTTATCTCGGTGAAGCCACACTCTGACAGAATGGTTTCAAGATCAGAAATTAGAGAAGCGCCTGCCATGCAACCGGAATAGAGCATCAGGTCTTCACGGATTTTTTCTGGCAATTCAGTGCTGGCGACAACATCAGAAATCGCTAAACGGCCACCGGCCTTGAGTACGCGGAAAGCCTCGGCAAAAACGCGAGCTTTGTTGGGTGAAAGATTGATCACGCAATTTGAAATAATCACGTCTACCGTTTCATCGGCCACCGGCAGGTTTTCGATTTCGCCAAGGCGGAATTCAACATGGTGATACTGGCCGCGACTGGCATTATCGCGTGCTTTACTGATCATGGCGGGTGTCATATCGACACCAATAACGTGACCCTTTTCACCGGTTTCAGCGGCAGCCAGAAAACAGTCGAAGCCACCACCACTGCCCAGGTCAAGAATGGTTTCACCCGACCTGATGCTGGCGATAGCGCGTGGATTGCCGCAACCCAGGCCCATGTCAGCGCCTTTGGGTACGGCAGCAAGATCGTCTTCGCTATAGCCTAAACGGGTTGAGACCAGCGTATTGATGGCGTCATCGGATGACACGCCGCAGCAGCTCGATGTTTCACCGCAGCAGTCGCCATTGTTACTGGCTTCGGCCACCTGGGTGTAGCTGGCGCGTACATTTTGACGGATGTCGTCGGCTTGTTTATGGTCCATGGAATACCTCTATTACGGTTAATTTTGGGTTGTACGGGCGCTGGAAAATAAAGCGGCGACTTCTGCCAGCGTTGCAGGGTTAATCGAGCAAAGCACCTGCTTGCCATTGCGCTGCATTTCAATCAGTCCGGCGTGATGGAGCTCTTTCAGGTGATGAGACAGTGTTGATGAGGCGATATTCAGCTGGCTATCCAGATCGCCGACGCAGCAGCTCATCATTTCATCGGTTGAGCATAGCGTGCCTGGCTCGCAGCAGCCGGTCAGAATGTTAAAAATCTGCAGGCGGTGCGGGTTAGATAGCGCCTTGAAAATAGTGGCGTAGTGGTCAAGGCTAATAGTTCTATAGTTCGACATGTTTCGAATTGTAATCTAAAAGCTACGACGATGGCAAACATTATTTACCGCAGATAGGGCATGTGATACCGTATCAGGATATTTGGAGTAACCATGTCAAACAGCCTTTCAGAAGAAGAAATCAATCAAATTAAGGCGAGCATTGTCGAGCTGCAGCTGGAGCATCGCGATCTGGATCAATTAATAGAGCAGCTGGTCAGTGGTCCTGGTTTTGAAGAGCTACACATCAAACGACTAAAAAAACGTAAACTGCAGCTGAAAGATTTACTGGCCAGGTTGGAGGATACGCTAATCCCCGACATCCTCGCCTGATATTAAACAGATAAAGAATGAAGGCCATATGAATTTTTGTAGCTCCTGTGGAGAAAAAGTAACCTTGGTTGTGCCCGAGGGCGACAACCGACTCAGACATGTTTGTGCCAGTTGTGGTGATATTCACTACCAGAACCCTAAGATTGTTACCGGCTGTATTCCTGAGTGGGAAAACAATATTTTATTGTGCCGTCGCGCCATTGAGCCACAAAGTGGCTTGTGGACCCTGCCAGCGGGATTTATGGAAAACCAGGAAACCAATTTGGAAGGCGCCGCGCGTGAGGCACAGGAAGAAGCCAATGCAGACATGCGTGAGATGAAACTGTTTAGCATATTCAGTATCCCGCACAGAAACCAGATCTACACCATGTACCGTGGTGTCCCGCACGAAGGCAAAGCCAGTGCCGGCGAGGAAACACTGGAAGTGGCCATGGTGAGAGAAGAGGACATTCCCTGGAACGAACTAGCATTTCCGGTGGTAATCGAAAATCTAAAGCTATATTTTGAAGATCGTCGCAGAGGCGAGTTTGGAATTCACTACGGTGAAATTGTGAAGCAGGATGATGGTGAGTTAAAAGTCACTATGATTAGCTAAGTCCAAATAGTTTTATGGCAGAGCCGCTGAGATGCGGACAGGCATTTTCATTCAATATCAATAATTGTCGAAGTAGTGCTGCCTTGTACTATTAATTCGAGTTACACATTCTTGAATGCACCGGGTTCACCCATTCGTGCTGAGCCAGTCGAATAATAAAATAGTTTTTCGAATATATGGGTTCAATTACACTGCTTTAGTCACAGTTATTCCGGGTTGCATGATGTGCTGGTAAACGAGTTATGTCGAGTTTGACCCTGTTACTTCTCGTTATTTCTGAAGTTCTGCCCCTTGAACTTATACAAAATGGCCTCATCCAATAGGCATCATAAAAAATCTGTTTAGGGAGACACGAACAATGAAGCGTATCGCTTTATTTCTAGCCACTAATATCGCCATACTGGCGGTACTGTCAATTATCCTTGCGGTGACAGGCGTAGGATCCATGCTGGATGAAAGCGGCATGATTGACTTTGCCAGCCTGCTGGCCTACTCAGCCATCATTGGTTTTGTCGGTTCCTTAATGTCGCTGGCCATGTCCAAATGGACCGCCAAACACATGACCGGGGCACAGGTGATCAGTGAGCCGCGCAATCAGAACGAACGCTGGCTGCTAGCAACAGTGCGGCGTCAGTCGGAACGGGCCGGCATCGGCATGCCCGAAGTCGCGATCTACAACGCGCCCGAACCGAACGCTTTTGCCACCGGTATGAGCCGTAACAACTCGCTGGTAGCGGTCAGCACCGGCTTGATGAGCGCTATGAGTCTGGACGAAGTAGAAGCGGTGCTGGCGCATGAAGTCAGCCACGTCGCCAATGGCGATATGGTCACCATGGCGTTAATTCAGGGCGTAGTGAATACCTTCGTCATCTTCCTCTCTCGCATCATCGGCCATGTGGTCGATAAGGCCGTATTCAAAACACGCGATGGCCACGGCCCGGCCTTCTGGATTACCAGCATTTTTGCCCAGGTGGTGCTGGGCATACTCGCCAGCATGATCACCATGTGGTTCTCACGCCAACGCGAATTCCGCGCCGATGCCGGTGCCGCCGGTCTTGCCAGCCGCGAAAAAATGATCGCTGCGCTCCGTGCATTGCAACGCCGTGCCGGTGAAAACGAACTGCCCGACCAGATGGCTGCCTTTGGTATCTCCGGTCACATCGGTCAGGGCATGAAACGCCTGTTCATGACCCATCCGCCGCTGGAAGAACGCATCGCAGCATTGGGCAAGCTGCAACGCTAGCTGTTTAGTAATGATCGTGATGGATAGCTATAAGACTATTTTTTAAGATTGGCGAAGGCCTGTGCCATGACACCCAGAGGAGCATCGGGTGTATTTTTAGTTTGACGCTTATTATTGCCCTGCGATCTATTGGGCTGTGATCGTCCGGCATGATTCGGCGAGGCTTTGTTTGCATCCGCTTCATTTTTTGGTGCGGCGGCTTTTCTTTCCATTTCGTCCGTCAGGCGCATCGATAACGCGATACGGTTTCGTTTAACGTCAACATCCATCACTTTGACTTTAACCACTTCACCGGTTTTGACCACTTCATGCGGGTCTTTGACAAATTTATCGGCGATCACCGAAATATGCACCAGGCCATCCTGATGCACGCCGATATCGACAAAGGCGCCGAAATTGGTGATGTTGGTGATGACGCCTTCCAGGATCATGCCTTCTTTGAGGTCGCTAACTTTTTCTACACCTTCCTTGAAACTGGCAGTTTTAAATTCCGGGCGTGGATCACGACCGGGTTTTTCGAGCTCCTGAATAATGTCACGCACGGTGGGTTCGCCAAAACCTTCCATGACATAATCATTGGCCGCGAGTGAGGCTAAAAAAGAACGATCACCGATGACCTGATTTATTTCGCGTTTATTTTTTTCCAGGATATTTTTCACCACCGGGTACGCTTCCGGGTGAACCGATGAAGCATCCAGTGGATTATCACCATTGGATATTTTTAAAAACCCGGCCGCCTGTTCAAATGCTTTTGGCCCGAGGCGTGAAACTTTCAGAATTTCCTGACGGTTTTTAAAGCCACCCGTTTGTTCGCGGTAAGCAACAATGTTCTCTGCCATGCTTTCACTCAGGCCGGCGACGCGCATTAACAACGGCACAGACGCCATGTTGACTTCAACGCCGACGGCGTTGACGCAGTCTTCCACTACCGCTTCCAACTTTCGCGCCAGACGGTACTGGTTAACATCATGCTGATACTGGCCAACACCGATGGCTTTGGGGTCAATCTTAACCAGCTCCGCCAGCGGGTCCTGTAAACGTCGGGCGATCGAAACAGAACCGCGGAAGGTCACATCGAGATCGGGGAATTCTTTGGCGGCTAATTCCGAGGCGGAGTAAACCGAGGCACCGGCTTCACTCACCACCAGGCTGGTTAAGCGTAACTCGGGATGTTTTTTCATTAACTCATTGGTGAGCTTGTCGGTTTCGCGCGAGGCCGTTCCATTGCCGATAGCGACTAACTCAACCTTATGTTTTTTGGCCAGCGCGGCGAGTACCGCAATCGACTGATCCCACTGGTTTTTCGGTGCGTGTGGATAGATCACCGCCTGATCGACCAGTAGTCCATGTGCATCAACCACCACGACTTTAACGCCGGTGCGTAAACCGGGATCGAGCCCAAGTGTGGCGCGTGCACCGGCGGGTGCGGCCAGCAATAAGTCGCGCATATTTTCACCAAACACACGAATGGCTTCATCTTCGGCGGAGTCGCGCAGGCGTAAATTTAATTCAGATTCAATCTGCAATGAAATTTTAGTGCGCCATGCCCAGCGTGCGCCCTCTAACAACCAGTCATCGGCGGCGCGTTGTTTTTGCGAAAGTGAAAAAGCGCTCGCGACAAAATTATCACACAGTCCCATATCAAAAATCGACTCAAGGTCATCCTGGCCAGGAATAGATAACTTAACGCGCAGGATGCCTTCATTGCGGCCACGGAATAAAGCTAGCGCACGATGCGAAGGAATTTTTTTAATCGGCTCTGAGAATTCAAAATAGTCGGCGAATTTGCTGCCATTATTTTCCTGGCCATCGATCACGGTCGAAACCAGCTCACCTTTTTCCCAGCAGGTGTCGCGTAACCGGGTGAGCAAGTCAGCGTTTTCTGCGGCACGTTCCATAAAAATCTGGCGCGCGCCATCGAGTACCGCGTCGCTATCGGCAAACCCGGCTTCGGCATTAATATAAGACTCTGCCTCAACCTTAGGTTGCAGAGAAAAATCTTTTAGAATAGCGTCGAGCAAAGGCTCGATGCCCGCCTCGCGCGCAATTTGTGCCCGGGTACGGCGTTTGGGTTTATAAGGCGCGTAAAGATCTTCAAGCCGGGTTTTAGTGTCAGCTTCTAGAATGGATTTTTTCAGATCATCACTTAACATGCCCTGTTCTGCTATGGTTTTCAGCACGGTAGCGCGGCGATCTTCAAGTTCACGCAAATAAGTTAAACGTTCTTCCAGCGTGCGCAGTTGTGAGTCATCCAGACCGCCCGTCACTTCTTTACGATAACGTGAAATAAAGGGAACCGTTGCGCCCTCGTCAAGCAAGGTAATAGCGGCTTCAACCTGAGAAACTTTTACACCTAGTTCATTAGCGATAGTTTGTTGTATATTCATGAATGCAGGATACTTTGTATTTGTGTTGTAACTGAGCTGATATAGTGCAGGCGAGTTTAACAAAAGGTTAATTTAATAACAGACTTGTAATTTTGATTCTTTTGTAACCATGTACGGATGATCATTTCCGCGTGTTTCTAGCGGTAATATAGTAGTTGAAATTGATTTTCAGGTTGTGACAGGTTTTTCTTAATCGGATATTTCAGTGGTAGTGAGTGTTATGTGGCGCATCCTTGCGCCTTACCTTGCAGGCTCGCTGCGCTCATGCAAATTTGATCCATTCAAATTTAGGCGCTCCTGCTCGACGAACCTAAAAATTTATTCATGATTTTTCCCATACCAAAGTAAAAGTACTCGGCAAGGTGAATGGGACTAAATTCGTCTGGAACGAATTTGAACAGCAGTTGTATAGCTGGCCCGTAGGGAAAAACACAGGACGTGTTTTGTAATTTAAAAGCACTCTTTATTACAGGCGTGCGCATGGGGAAACGAACAGATCAAAAAACAATAGAGTCTGAACGCATCGATCTTTTACTCATTGCGATATTTTGCGGGCCAGATAAACAGTATAACGACTACCTTTACCTTTATGTGCCCTGATGGTTTGAACAGTAACCTTAAAGCCAGCTTTTTTAAGTTGCTGGGTAAATTTTTCATCATGCCAGGCGGACCATATTGCTAACACGCCGCCAGCTTGCAGTGTTTCTCGTATGGCCTGCAAACTTTCGATTGAATATAGGTTGTTATTGCAGGCCTGTGTAAAGCCCTCAGGGCCGTTATCAACATCTAATAAAACAGCGTCATAAGTGGCCTGCCTTGATTTGAAAAGTTCAGCGACATCACCCAGATGTACCAGGACTCTATTATCATCCAGCGGCCTGCCTGCACATTCGCCCAATGCGCCTTTATTCCAATCGATAACTTCGGGCACCAGTTCAGCCACCACCACCTGAGAGCTTGTTGATGTTGCTTTGAGTGCGGCGGCCAGCGTGAAGCCCATGCCCAGGCCTCCGACTAACACCCTGGTATTCTCCTTCCCTCGAATATGCGCACAACCTAACTCAGCCAGCGCCAGCTCGGAACAATGGTCGCGACTGTTCATCAACTCACCACGCACACCTTTTAGATGAATAGAAAAATCATTCTCGCGCTGAGTTAGTTTTAGTTCGCCCCCGTTATTGGGAATGTGGGCTGTGCCTAATAATATCCAGGGGATCATAATTTTTATGTTAAGTAAGAGTGGAGGAATTGATTACGTAGTTTAAACATAATCATGATATTGAGATTTATTTTTTTAAATGGAGCAGTGGTGCAGGGATGCACCGATTACGAACCTGAAGAATGGAGTGGATGTTATACGGTGTATCTATGCTCGATGAACTTCACATAGTGAAAGTGCCAGGAAAATTGAGTGGGAGTTTAATAGCGCTTTGAATTTGAAATACAGAGAGTCAAAGGACATGTCCTAAATATTTAAATATCGTTCCAAAGAAATTTGGTGTTAGAGCAAAAGCTCACTGAGCGTGGCTCGAAATCTAAGCAGTTTCGTAACAGTTCTTGCCTTTGGCTTTGGCTCGGTACATGGCGCTATCCGCAAGCTCAATCAGGGCGCTGGCACTGGTTGCTGATTTTGGATAATTGGCGATGCCAATGCTCACGCTCGTAAAGTAGGTGAATTCGCTGATCACGATGGGCTGCGCCACTATGCTCAGCAAATTTTGAACAACCTGTATGGCGGCCTCCGGAGTAATGGCACCGGTCATCAGCAGGGCAAATTCATCACCGCCAACCCTGTAGGCCATATCGGTTTCACGCACAGCCTGCTTAAGCCTCTGTGCAATTTCGGCAAGTATGGCATCGCCGGTACCGTGACCGTGGCTATCATTGATGGCCTTAAAACCATCAAGATCGAGATATAACAGTGCAAAGCCTTCATTATGCCGGCGGCAGTGAAGGATATGCGCTTCCAGAGCCTGATCGAAACGATGGCGATTGGGCAATTGGGTGACCGCATCGGTATAGGCAAGGCGTGAAATTTCATTATGGGCATCAATCAGCGATGCCTGCTGGCGACGGATAATCAGGTCTGCACGCACGACCATGATATACAG